>APMI01010039.1_pt1 | contig 17678 bp, 14 predicted proteins | sample 667938 | NCBI WGS metagenome assembly APMI01 (sample SAMN01084076, study PRJNA167559) | wastewater metagenome | biome: Wastewater | place: Denmark: Ejby Moelle, Odense | collected 2011-11-28 | reverse complement strand
GCCCCAGTGTCCCGCCGTTGCGGTCGAATCCGGCGGCCTGGCGCGGGCCGACCTGTTCCTCAATTCCCGCCTGGCCCAGCTTCACCGGCTTGGGCGAAAGGTTGAACAGGCACAGCACCGCGCCCTCACCCTCCCCCCGGACAAAGCCCAGCACCGGATCGGGCAAGGCCAGAAACCGCGTGTCCGCCGCGCCGTGCAGCACCGGCATCGCCCGACGGAAGGCAAGCATCGCGCGATAGGTTTCCAGCACCGACCCATCCACCCCGGCCTGCCCCGCCACATTCCGCGCCAGTTGCGGCGCCTTGACCGGCAGCCACGGTTTGCCAATGGTAAAACCACCCGCAGCCGAGCCGTCCCACACCATCGGCGTGCGGGTTCCATCGCGGCCCACCGGCTCTGGCCAGAAGGCGATGCCCTGCGGATCGGTCAGTTCCTCGAACGCCAGCGCCGTATCGGTCTGACCCAGTTCCTCGCCCTGCCACAGACAGATCGAGCCCTGGAAGGACAGCAGCAAGCATCCCGCTTGACGTGCCAGTGCCTCGGGACTGGCCCCGAATTCGGCCCAGCGGCTGACCTGCCGCATCACATCATGGTTCGACAGCGCCCACATCGGCCAGCCATCGGGGGCACCCTCAAAAAACGCCTCGATCCGCTTGCGGAAAAAACCGGGGGAATAGTCGGTCCCGAACATCTCGAAGCTATAGCACTGATGCAGGCGGCCGGGTGCCGTGTACTGCCCCATCATCGCAATCGCATGGTGGCTTTCGCCCACCTCGCCCACCGAGGTGGTGCCAGGGTATTCATCCAGCACGCGGCGGATGCGTTCCAGCCACAACAGGTTCTCGGGCTGGTTTTTTGAGAACAGGTGATACTGCATCTCATAGGGGTTGGCGTCGGGCTTGTCCTTCACCCGCCAATCCGCCGCATCGTTGCGCAGCCGTTTGTCGTGGAAGAAATAGTTCACCGTATCGAACCGGAACCCGTCCACCCCGCGGTCCAGCCAGAAGCGCAGGGTCTCCTCATGCCAGTCCAGAACCTCGGGGTTGTGAAAGTTCAGGTCGGGCTGGCTGGCCAGAAAGTTGTGGAAATAATACTGATGCCGCCGCGCATCCCAGGTCCAGGCCGATCCGCCAAAGACCGACAGCCAGTTGTTGGGCGGCGTGCCATCGGGGTTGGGGTCGGCCCAAACGTACCAATCGGCCTTGGGGTTCACCCGGTCCTTGCGACTTTCGGCAAAGGCGGGGTGCTGGTCTGACGAATGGTTCAACACCTGGTCGATGATTACCTTCAGGCCCAGGTCGTGCGCCGTGGCGATCAGCGTATCGAAATCGGCCAGCGTGCCGAACACCGGATCGATATCGCGGTAATCCGACACGTCATAGCCCATGTCGCGCATGGGCGAGGTGAAGAACGGCGACAGCCAGACCGCATCGCAGCCCAGGTCCGCAATATGCGGCAGGCGCCGGGTAATCCCCTTCAGGTCGCCCACCCCGTCACCGTTGTCATCCTGAAACGACCGGGGATAGACCTGATAGACCACCGCGCCACGCCACCATTCCTTCATACCCGTCCCCTCAATGCCGAAACCGCCTCATGGGCCGATTTCAGGCCGAAGGCTATGAAAACCACCCCCATGGCCCGGCCAATCAGGCCGGAATGGCGGTGATAGAATCGACGGATGCCTGAAAGCCCCGTCCAAAAGATGACAATCAGGTCGGCCAGAACGAACCCCAGCGTGCAGCCCGCCAAAAGCACCGCTGCCTGCGACACCCCCAGTCCTGCGGCATCGCGACCAAGAAGCGCGCCCAGCATCGCAAGGGCGAAGGGATAAGCCTTGGGGTTCGACAGTCCGAACAGCAGACCAGAGCGGACGGGACTCTCAACCACCGGCCCGCCCGCTTTTGGCTCCGTCGCGCGCAGGGCCTTCCAGCCCAGCCAGATCAGATAGGCGCCGCAAGCCAGCCCAAGCAGATCGAAAAGCCCCGGCCCCAGACGCGACACCCCGGCCAAGGCCAGCAGCGCCAGCACCGCCCAGACCACATCGCCCACCAGATGCGCCACCAAAAAGCAGGCTGCCACAGCCCGCCCGCGCGCCACAGACAACGACAGGGTTGCCAGCGTCGCTGGCCCCGGCACCAGAACATAGATCATGCCAGCCAGAACCGCTGCCCCGAAGCTGCCCGCATCCATCATGCCACCGACCTCCATGCCCCTACCTCGCCCGGCGACCGGCACAAAGGCAAGCGTCAGACCCGCCAAAGAAGAAATCGCCTTCTTGTATGCAATACAAAACAGCATTTGACCCTTCTGCGCACTCGGCGCAGGTTCGCCAGACGCGAACGGAGGAACCCAAATGACCAAATCGCCCCTTGTCACGCCCGTGCTGATCGCCGGGTGCCTGATCCTGATGCTGGGCTTCTCGATCCGGGCCAGCTTTGGTGTCTTCCAATTGCCCATCGCGACCGAATTTCACTGGGCGCGCGCCGATTTTTCCCTGGCCATCGCGATCCAGAATCTGGCCTGGGGTGTCGGGCAGCCGATCTTCGGCGCGCTGGCAGAAAAGTTCGGTGACCGCAGGGCCGTGATCCTTGGCGCGATCATGTATGCGGCAGGGTTGGTGGCTTCGTCCTTCGCGGTGACGCCGGGCCAGCACTGGCTCTTGGAAATCATCGTGGGCTTCGGCATCGCGGGCACCGGCTTTGGCGTGGTGCTGGCGGTTGTGGGGCGCGCCTCCTCGCCGGAAAACCGCAGTCTGGCGCTTGGCATCGCCACAGCCGCCGGCTCTGCGGGACAGGTCTTTGGCCCACCTCTGGCCGAAGGGCTGCTGTCGATCATGCCGTGGCAATCGGTGTTTCTGGTCTTTGCCGTCCTGATCCTGTGCACGTTGTTCGCCGTGCCCTTCCTGCGTTCGCCCCATGTTGCAACCCGGGCAGAGCTGGAAGAATCCATCGGCACCGTCGTGAAGCGGGCATTCAAGGACCCGTCCTTCACCATGATCTTCCTTGGCTTCTTCTCCTGCGGCTATCAGCTTGCCTTCATCACCGCGCACTTCCCCGCCTTTGTGACCGAGCGTTGCGGCCCGATCGCAGCGGGCGGGATGCTGGCCGATCTGGGCATCACCACCACCTCGGCGCTGGGTGCCATCGCCATTTCGGTCATCGGCATCTTCAACATCGCGGGGTCGATCTTTGCCGGGGCAATGGGCAAGCGCTATACCAAGAAATACCTTTTGTCGGGCATCTATGTCGCCCGCACCGTGGCCGCCGCCGTCTTCATCAGCCTGCCGATGACACCTGCAAGCGTGCTGATCTTTTCCGCCGTCATGGGGGCATTGTGGCTGGCGACCGTGCCGCTGACCTCCGGTCTTGTCGCGCATATCTATGGGCTGCGCTATATGGGCACGCTTTATGGCATCGTCTTCCTGTCACATCAGATTGGCGGCTTCATGGGGGTCTGGCTGGGAGGCAAGATGTATGACCTGACCGGAAACTACACACTTGTTTGGTGGATCGGCGTGGGCGTGGGCGCGTTCTCGGCCATAGTGCATCTGCCGGTTCGGGAAAAACCGCTGATGGCGCAACCGGCCTGAACCATGAAAACCGGTATCGCCGCCCTAGTGTTGGGCTATGTCCTGTCGCAGTTTTACCGCGCCTTTCTTGCGGTGCTGACCCCCGTGCTGACGCAGGATCTGGGTGCCACGCCAGAAGTGCTGGCGGATGCCTCGGGCTGGTGGTTCCTTGCCTTTGCCGCGATGCAGTTGCCCGTGGGTGCGGCACTGGACCGGGTGGGACCACGGATAACCGCCTCGGCGCTGCTGGCGGTTGGGGCGCTGGGGGCGGCGATCTTTGCCACGGCCACCGGTGCGGGCCAGATCAAGCTGGCGATGGCACTGATCGGGGCGGGCTGCGCCCCGGTGCTGATGGCCAGCTACTACATCTTTGCCCGGGTCTTCTCGCCCGCCGTCTTCGGTACGCTCGCCGGGGTGGTGATTGGTATCGGCAGCCTTGGCAACATCGCCGCCTCGATCCCCTTGTCGGCGGCAGTCGAGGCTATGGGCTGGCGCGCAACCGTTTGGGCGCTGGCCGGGGTTACCGCTGTCGTGGCGTTGGCGATCTTCGCGCTGGTGCGCGACCCCGATAAAGTCAGCCACAGCCAGCGCGGTTCGGTCCTTGACCTCTTGCGCATTCCCGCACTGTGGCCAGTCTTCATCCTGATGTTCGTCTGCTATGCGCCCCCGGCGGGCATACGGGGCCTGTGGATCGGCCCGTGGTATCGCGATGTGTTCGGCGCCGATGCCAAAGCGATCGGCTGGGTCTCGTTGGCTATGGGGCTGGCGATGGTGGCCGGAAACTTCGCCTATGGCCCGATGGAGCGGGTTCTCAACAGCCGCAAATGGCTGAACTTCGGCGGCAATGCCCTGCTGCTGGCCTGCCTTTTGGCCTTGGGCGCCATGGCCGACCGGGAAGGCTGGCCGACCGTGGCGCTGCTGATGGGCGTAGGATTTTTCGGCGCGACATTTCCCATGGTCATGGCGCATGGCCGCGCCTTTCTGCCGCCGCATCTGGTGGGCAGGGGTGTGGCGTTGATCAATTTCTTCGGTATCGGCGCGGTTGGCCTGATGCAGATGGTGACAGGCCGGATCAGCAAGGCACTGACGCCTGCGGGCGATCTGTTGAACTCTGCCCCGCCTTCACTGCCCTATGCGGCGATCTTCTGGTTTTATGCCGCATTGGTCGCGGCGGGCTTGTTGGTTTACCTCTTCGCGCAAGACCGCACCGACTGACCCGCTTTCGCGCTGGCAGCGATTGCGCTAGGCAAGGGCAGCCAGTCGCGGAACCGCCATGCCGAACGCCGATCATATTGAAGTCATCGCCCCCAACCTCAAGCGCCGCCTGTCGGGCGTCACCGCCACCGTGGTGCGGCTGATCCCGATTCAGGCCCGGCAGATCGGCATCGTCACCACCGGGCCGGGCCTGCCGCCCGAGCTGCCACATATCCCGCTGGCCACCTGCTTCACCCTGCCGCGTCGCCGCTGGCGCGTTTGGCACGCACGACGCAATACCGAGATGGCGCTTGGCCTGATCCTGCGCCACATTTTCCGCCGTCGGCTGCGAATGATGTTCACCTCTGCCGCCCAACGTCACCACAAGGGGTTCACGCGCTGGCTGATCCGGCAGATGGAACTGGTCGTCGCCACGTCGGAAAAGGCCAGGGGCTATTTGCAAGTGCCCGCAACCGTGGTGATGCACGGCGTCGATTGCGAGACCTTCCAGCCCAGCCACGACAAATCCGCCTTGCGCCGCAGCCTTGGCTTGCCCGAGGATGCCCTGCTGATCGGCTGTTTTGGCCGCGTGCGCGCGCAAAAGGGGGTGGATCTGCTGGTTGATGCCGCCTGCACCCTTCTGCCCGAACGGCCCAAAGTCATGGTGATCTTCACCGGCCTGATCACCGACGACAACCGCAGCTTTCATGCCGACCAACTGGCCAAACTGCGTGCGGCAGGCGTTGAAGATCGCGTGCGCTTTCTGGGTGAAATCCCGTGGGAGGACGTGGTGCGCCATTATCAGGCGCTGGACCTGTTCACCGCCCCCGCGCGGTGGGAAGGCTTTGGCCTGACCCCACTGGAGGCGATGGCGTCTGGCGTGCCCGTGGTCGCAACTCGCGTGGGCGCGTTTGAGACCCTGATCACCCCGGAAACTGGCACCCTGATTTCGCCCGGTGACGGCCCCGCCCTGACCGAGGCGGTCCGAGACTGGATCGACGACCCCGCCCGCCTTGCCACCGGCGCACAGGCCGCCCGAACCCATGTGCTGGCCCATCACCGGATAGAGGATGAGGCGGCTGCCCTTGTCGGCCTTTACCGCAGCCTTCTGGCCCGGCCATGAACCGCCTGCGCTTCCTTTTGGCCCGCACGATGCGCGATGAAGCCGTCCTGCAACGCCTGTCGGTGCCCGAGGCCGACGTGATGACGCAACTGGCAGGCAAATCGGTGGCCCTGATCGGCAATGCCCGCAGCCTTGCCGAGGGCCAACGTGGCCCGCAAATCGACTCCGCCGATCTGGTCATCCGCATCAACCGCGCGCCGATGCCCAGCGCCGCCAGCCACGGCACCCGCACCGACATCCTGGCCCTCGCCACCTCGATCCCACAGGCCGACCTTGACCGCCTGCACCCCGGCCGCATCCTGTGGATGAGCCATAAACGCAAACGCCTGCCCTTTGCCCTCGCCACCAGCCCCGGCTTTCACCTGCCAACGCTGAACCATTTCGCCCGGCTCAAGGCTCAATTGGGCGCCCCGCCCACCACCGGGCTGATGCTGATCGACCTGCTGTCGCGCAGCGCAGCAAGCGCCGTACGACTTTACGGTTTCGATTTCTTCGCCACCCTGTCGCTGTCGGGCCGCCGCACCGCCGAACAGGTGCCGCATGACTTTGCCGCCGAACGCGCCTTTGTTCAGGCGTTGCTTGCGCGCGACCCGCGCTTTGCCCAGATACTGGCGACCTAGAATCCGCTTTCCCCCCAGCCCCCTATGCGCTAACAGGCCCCGTTCCTGACGGTCAGGAACGGTTAAGGAGAGACCCCGATGGGCTATAAGGTCGTCGTCGCGGGTGCCACGGGCAACGTGGGCCGCGAAATGCTGAACATCCTCGCCGAGCGCGAGTTCCCGGTGGACGAGATTGCTGCGCTGGCTTCGCGCAAATCGATCGGCACTGAAGTCAGCTTTGGCGACAAGACTCTCAAGACCAAAGACCTCGACACTTTCGATTTCACCGGCTGGGACATCGCGCTGTTCGCTGTGGGGTCGGATGCGACCAAGATCTACGCGCCCAAGGCGGCGGCGGCGGGCTGCGTGGTGATCGACAATTCCTCCCTCTACCGCTATGACCCGCAGGTTCCGCTGGTCGTGCCAGAGGTGAACGCCGAGGCGGTCGATGGCTACAAGGCCAAGAACATCATCGCCAACCCCAACTGCTCAACCGCGCAGATGGTCGTGGCGCTGAAGCCGCTGCATGACCGCGCAACGATCAAGCGTGTGGTCGTCGCCACCTACCAGTCGGTTTCCGGTGCAGGCAAGGAAGGCATCGACGAGCTGTGGGACCAGACCAAGGGCATGTATGTCCCCGGTCAGGAAGTGGCGCCGAAGAAGTTCTCCAAGCAGATCGCTTTCAACGTGATTCCGCATATCGACGTTTTCCTGGACGATGGTTCGACCAAGGAAGAATGGAAGATGGTGGCCGAAACCAAGAAGATCCTTGATCCCAAGATCAAGGTCACGGCCACCTGCGTGCGCGTGCCGGTCTTCGTCGGCCACTCCGAAGCCATCAATATCGAGTTCGAGGAGCCCCTCGACTGGCAAGAGGCGCAAGACATCCTGCGCGAGGCCCCCGGCGTCATGCTGGTCGATAAGCGCGAGCCGGGTGGCTATGTCACCCCGGTCGAATGCGTTGGCGACTATGCCACTTTCGTCAGCCGCGTCCGGCAGGATTCAACGATCGAGAACGGCATCTCGCTGTGGTGCGTGTCCGACAACCTGCGGAAAGGCGCCGCTCTGAACGCAGTGCAGATCGCCGAAGTGCTGGGCAACCGCTGTCTGAAAAAGGGCTGATCAGCCTCGCGGTCATGCCCACGCATGTATTTCAAAGCGCCTCCGGTCTCCGGGGGCGCTTCCTTTTGGCCAGCCAGAAACTCGCCTGACATCCCCTGATAAGGGAACAAACAACCTGCAATGCAATCAGGCCCGCGCGCGCGCTGCGGCCGCTTCGGAGCTCTGGCCCAGCACGTCATGCGCCTCTGCCAGCATGGACCATGCAAGCGCATCCGCCGGCCGATTTGCCGTCAACCGGCTGAGCAGCGTCACCGCCACCGCCGGATTGCCGCGTTGCAGGCTGTCGCGGGCCTCGGTCAGCAGGGTGTCCTCGCCCTCATCCTCGCTGTCGCCATAGCTTTGCGGGGATTCGGTGGCCATCGCCATCGGTCCGGTGAACAGCCCCGCGATGATCAGCGCCATAGAGGCAAGAAGATGGTGCATCGGCCCTGCTCCGTTCAACAAGATTACCCTACGCCGGTTTTACCAGGTCGGGGCCGCACCATTGCGTGATCGCGCAACGTCGGCAATTGCCTGCCCTATGCCCCCCGGAAGCGGCAGAACAAGGGCGGCACCGTGGCCGAGCGGCGACAGGTGACCCGGTTCCAACGCCCCTTGTCCACTGGAATGACTGCCGTCACTCTGGCCGGTGACAATGCCGCCGCGTCTTCTGCGTGCCATGCCATCACAAGGACCAGTCCCATGCGTCTTTTCGCCCTTCTCGCCTGCCTCGCATCGCCAGTCATGGCCGATACGCTGGCCGCCAGCAGCCATATCACGAAGGTTATCGTTTACGATCAGGGCGCGCAGGTCACCCGCGACATCCTCTTCACCGCAACCCCAGGCAGCCATCAGGTGGTGATCCCCGACCTTCCGGCCCAGATCGATGCCGGTCTGCTGCGGCTGTCGGCCTCGCCCGGGGTCGGCATCGGGGCCTGGTCCCTTCGCACCGACCGCCTGCCTCCGCCCGTGGAAAGCATGACCACCGATCAGGCCCGTGCGACCGCAACCGTTGATCAGGCGCAAGATGCCTTGCGGCAGGCCGAGGATGACATAGCCGCCATCAATGCCCGCGTCGAGGCTGCCGAGGCACAGGCGGCCTTTCTGATGTCCACCAGGGCAGAAGGCGGCGCCCTGACGCCCGAGGCCCTGACGGCCCTGTCGCAAACCGTCGCCAGCGGTGTTCTGGCCGCGAAACAGGCGGCTCTTGCCGCTCGCGCCGATCTGCCCGCCGCCGAAACCGCCCGCGATGCCGCGCAAAAGGCACTGGATCGGGCCAGAGTGACATTGGCCGCCGTCTTGCCCGATGCGACCGAACTGGCGGCGCTGACCATCACCATCACCGCCGAAACCGCAGCCGAGGCGCATCTGACGCTGACCTATACCGTGTCGGAGGCGGGCTGGCAGCCGGTCTATGACCTGTCGCTGACCCGGACGGGCGGCGACAAACTGACCATCGACCGCGGCCTGCTGGTAAGCCAATCCTCTGGCGAGGACTGGTCGCAGGTCGCCCTGACGCTCTCGACCGCGCAGCCGGATGCGCAATCAGAACCCTCGACGCTCTATCCCGATCTGCAACGGCTGATCGACCCGGAGGAGATCGCAAAAGAGCGTCTGGCTTCAGACGCGACAGACGCCGTTCTGGCGGAGCCGGTTATGGAGCCAGAGGTGGTCCAGGTCGCACGGCAGGGGGATGTGGTCATCTACACTTACCCCAGTGCGGTCGATGTCGCCTCGGGTGCAGAAAGCCTGCGCCTTGCCTTTGGCCAGATCACGGTCACACCCGAGATAACCGCCAACGCCGTGCCGCGACGCGACCCGACGGCCTTTGTCGTCGCCCATTTCACCAACACCTCTGGCGAAATCCTGCTGCCCGGTCAGGCGCTGTTGCTGCGCGATGGCAACCTGATCGGTGCAACGACACTGGCAAAACTCGCCCCCGGTGCCGAGGCCGATATTGCCTTTGGTGCGGTCGAGGGGCTGTTGCTGACCCGAGAGATGCCCACTCGCAGCCAGGGCGACCGCGGCATCCTGTCGTCCGATACCGAACGGACCGAGACGGCTGTGCTGAGGGTCCGAAACCTGACCGGGGAAAGCTGGCCGATCCACCTTCTCGATCAGGTTCCCTATTCCGAGGAAGAGGATCTGCAAATAAGCTATGCCGCCGACCCCGCTCCCACCACAACCGACGTTGACGGGCAGCGAGGCATCCTGGCGTGGGATTTCATCCTGGCACCGACCGAGGAAACCGCGATCACCTTGCAGACCAGCCTGCGCTGGCCGGCAGGCAAATCGCTGCAATAGGGGCGGCGGCGCTGTTGCAGCTTTCGCTTTGATCCCGGTCCTGATCCCCCGAATCCCCGCGGTGGGATCGGGCTCTGGGGTCCGGGCGGGCGCAATTGATCCGGTGCTTTGATCTGCCCGACGGGCTTTGCCTGCGCCAAAGCGCGCTCCGACCCTACCTTTGCCAACCGGGTCAGGCAGCCCTCCCCGGCGGTCTGGCAAGGGCAAAGACAAGCAGAACGGCCTGAAAGACATTGACGCCCTACTCTCCTGCGGCCGTGCTCGGCGAACACTTCGATGCCGCGGATCGGTGACTCCTGCGCCTTCTGGTCTGGCCAGGTTGAGGGCGCTGTCGTTTGGGTCTCGGGAAATCCGGCCCGAAATCTTCGGTGCAATGCGATCCGCAACCGGAAAGCCCGGCAGCTTTCGGCGCAGCCCCGGCATTATGAAGATCATCGCGCAGCAGGGCCGGGCTTCAACACGCGTCTAGGCCGCAAGCATCGCCTTGCGATTCTGGGCTGCGAACATCCAGCGGGCACCGCGCATCCAGAACCCCGGTGAGATATCTTCGCGGTGGATCGCATCGGCGGGGGGCGTGCTGGCTGTCACGGAAAAGCCTGGCTGCACCGGCGCGACCCGCGCCGACAGCCGGGCATTGCGCGGGGCAGCATAGGCCAAAAGGCGCAGCATCTCGGCGCGGCTCCACAGGCAACCGGCGCTGGCAGGGCGACCGGTTTCGGCCTCGAACCCGCCCAGCATGGCCTGCACAAGCCAATCGGGGGCAGCATAGGGTTCGGCGATCAGATTGGCGCCCCAGACCGGCAGCGGCGGGGCAGAACGATTCGACCGCCCCTCTCCCGCCACCTGCATCGGACCCGGATCGCATCCCAGATGCGACAGAAGGCTGCCAACGATTCCCCCCTCGGCCCGCACCGCCTGATCGAAATCAAGAAACCTGATTTCCTTGGGCGCGAAAGCGGTCAACAGATGGTCGTAAAGCAGGTTATAGTCCAGCCAAAGCCCTTCGGCCATGTCACCTGCCAGCGCATCGGACAACAGGTCGGGCGGGCGACGCGGCGGTCGTGTCTTCGAAACCTCGACATAGACGGATTGCAAGAACCGCCACTGCTCTCGCAAAACGCAGACCACCTCGATCTGTGCGAACCCCGCCAGCGCCGCACGCACGGCTGCAAAATCGACCTGCTCGCCCGGGGCCCCACGCGAAAATTCTTCGCTGCTCAACAATACCGTCGCTTCGCCTGCGCCATATGCGGCCGCGATCCCCCGCAGCGCCGCCATCGATCCGCCGGGCAGATGATAGACCGCTGGCAGCGGGTTCCAGTCGGTCACCAACCCATGATGACCGCTGTGGCGCGCATCGATCTGCGGATAGATCAGGCCGCGCCGAGCCAGAAGCGCGGCGTTCAACCGAAAGCTATCCTGCAACGTCGTGGTTGCCGTCTTGTGTGTGCCGATATGCAGGATAGCCCGCGCCATGCCCGCCCCCTATGCCCTTGCCCGACAGGGCGCGGCCTGTCGGGCCAAGCCGCTTTGTGTCGCCTCTGCTAGAACCTGCAAATACAGGTCGCCAAAGGTTTGACTCGGCTCCATCACCGCCTTTTCGCCCCATTCGTTCCAGGCGTTGATGAACAACTCTTGCCGGTAAGACCCAGCGAGCCCCCCGCGCATCAAAGCCTGCAACCAGACACGAAAACTGCCGGGATGGGCACCATGGGCGATATGCGCGGCCATTCCCCGGCGGGCGGTATTGTCCCAGCCCGGCATGATGCCTGCAATCGTATTGGCGGGCAGGCCCGCGCGATAGTCTGGCGAAACCGCCCTGGCGGCGACGCGCGCATAATCATAGACCAGCCCGTGAAACCCGGTGCTGACAGGCACCGGCATCCGGTTGCCCTGCGGGCCGCCAAACAGGTAATCCGCGCCGGTCACCAGGCCATGCGGCGGCATTTCCACCCAAAAGTCGAAGAGATCCTGCGCCACAGCATTCGGTCCTGCGACATGAAAGCTGACGGCCCCCAACTCCACCTCACCCACACCCAACTGCCGCAAAGCCGCGCGAAGCCGCGCCACGTTGGCGGCAGGATCGGGCAGGTCCTCGGGACGGTAAATCATCAGCCGGGGGCGCGTGCCATCGGGGCGCAGATAGCGTGGATCGCGCATGTAACGGGCAAGATTCTCGGCCAGGGCGGCCTCGAATCCCGGCGCATAGCTTTGGTTCAGCAAAACCTCGCCCGACAGGCCGTCCCAGTTGCGACGCCAGCTTTCATTGGCCCAGCACAGATAGAACGGAAACTCGACCTCTGGGCGCCGCAACAGCCCACGCAAGGGGGCATCCAGCACCTGCCGTCCGTCGAACCAATAGTGATAGACGCAGAACGCATCCACCCCTGCCGCCCGGGCCAGCGCCGCCTGCGCCCCCATCACCTCGGTCGCGCGCAGGTCGTAAAACCCCAGATCGGCGGGCAACATCGGTTGCAGGTGGCCCGCATAGCACGAAGGCGCCGCAATCGCTGCCCGCCATTCGGTATAGCCGCGGCCCCACCACGCATCATTTTCCGGCACCGGATGAAACTGCGGCAGGTAGAAGGCCGTCACTAGGCGTGGTCGCACCTGCTCTGCCACCGGGCGCGCCACGATTTCGGAAGCCTGCCGCACCTCCAGCCCGGCAGAGGCTGCCAGATAGCCCAACGCGCGCTCCACCGCATGGGCCAGCGTACCGTCCAACTGGCCTGCCTCGTCCTCGAACATCGCAGGCGTCAGACGCAGCGATTTCAGAAGCCCCACGACCAGTGGCTTCAGCCAGTAGATCGAGCCCGCCGGAAAGGCCAGCGCATCGGCCTCGACCCCCACCTCAATTCTCGCCAGAACCTGGCGCACGCAGGCGAGGTTGGATCCCCACCATGCCGCCCCCTTGAAGTGCTGTCCATCGGCCACCCAGACCCCTGCCTGGTCATCGGCCAGAAATGCCGCCAACTGTGCGGACAGCCCGATTTCCGGCAGAATGCCCCGTATCAGGTGGCGTCGCCATTGATCGCCGTCCGTCCGGTGCGGCGACTTCTTGCTGTGCAGCTTGGCCACAGCGCGATAACCGTCCAGAACGCCCGCATTGACCAGATGCAGAAACGGCAGGATATCGCGCCCCCGGTTTGGCACAGCCACTACGGTTGCGCGCGGAAAATCCTTGTGTATCAGTGCTTTCAGGCGCTCAGACTCCTCGCCCCGCCAGGTCAGCGTGACGAAAAGGTCATAGCCCACCTCAACCCCGCGCAGGATGCTGCGGAACTCTGGCCACAGATCGGGGTAGAACACATGCACCACGATCGCCTGATCCGCGCGCGCGCGACCAGGGTCCAGCCGCAGCACCGGCATCTCAATGGCGGGCAACTCCACCTTTGGCGAGACATCGCGCATCGGTCGCCCCTCGGTATGGCCGATGGTCACGAAATGCAGGAAGGGGCGCAGGCCCGCACTGGCCACATCGGGGTTCAACAGCAAATAATCATGTGGAACGAAATCGGGGTTGGGGCGATAACCCATCGCCTCGCCATGGGCGATGAAGTGGTTTTCGGGAAAGCGGCGATAGATCGGGTTAAGCCCCGGATAGGCACCCCGGTAATATGCGCGGTCGAACAGCCCGCTTCGCAGAACCGCGCGGCGATAATGCCTGTCCGCCCGCCGCAGCACCATCGCCCGAAGACACGCCTGCAAGCGCCGCACAGCTTCCGAAATCTTCATTCCAACGCCCCCTTCTGGAACCGACGACTCACAGCCTAGCAGCACAAATGTTTATGGTTCGTTTCCCTTCACGCCCCTTCCGTCGCCAGAAAACGGTGATGGCGGTTCAGCAGCAAAAGCCCGAAGAACAACGCCAACAGACCGACCGCATATGGGTAGGCCGGCTGCACGAAGGACGTGTCATAGGTGGCGTAGATCCCGGCCCGCACCTCGGCCAGCGCATGAGTCAGCGGGTTCAGCATCAGCCAGCCGCGCATTGGCTGCGGCATCTGATCAACCAGAAAGAACACACCCGAAATCATGAACAGCGGGCGGTTCAGAATGCCCCACAACCGTTCCCACACCGGAAACAGGCCGAACAGAAAGCAGTTCAGCGTCCCGAACCCCAGCGCCATCACCGCCAGCATCCCGAACCCGTCCAATAGGCGGCCCAGACGCGGATGCACCACCTCGCCCGAGATCGCCAGAATCCCCATAACCAGAAGCAGGAACACCACAAGGCTGGTCAGCGTGTTCAACAGGAACCGCCCCAGTATCGCATCCAGGTAATTGACCGACGGATAGGCCAGCAACGGCCTAACCGCGCGAATCGACTGCCCGATCTTGGTCGAAACCTCGGTGTAATAGGTAAAGGGCAACAGCCCCGTCGCATAGAACAGCGCGAAATCGCGGCCCAGCGGTGGCGTGTAGAGGAACAGCGAAAACACCAGCGTCAGCAGCGCCACCCCCGCCACAGGGTCAATGACCATCCACAGATAGCCCCCCGGAGATCGACCATAGGTTGACCCCATCTCGCGCAGCATCAGCGCGGCAACGGATCGGGCGGTAGCAAAACGGCGTGCGGTCATGATGGCCTCTCTGGTGCAGGGCCAGAACACCATGGCGATCCTAATTTATGGTTTATCCATCTTTTGCCCGCAGCCTGTGCCGCAGGTTTCAGGCAGAAGGCAGCCCCCCTTTGAACGCGATCACCCCCTTGGCCCCAGTTACGGCCCTTCCCGGCCTTGCGCGCCCTGCCCGCCTGCGCCACAGGCATTGGGGCATGGCTGGCGGGTTTCTGGCTTTCGTTGCCCTGCCCACACTGGCCACCGGCGGCTATCTGTTCGGCGTGGCGCAGGATCAGTTCGCCTCGACCGCCGGATTCGCCGTGCGGTCCGAGGAAACCTCGACCGCGCTGGGAATGCTGTCTGGCCTTTCGGGTCTGACCAGCGTTTCCGGAACGGTCGGGTCCGACAGCAACATCCTTTACGAGTACATCCAAAGTCAGGAAATGGCGCTGCGCGTCGATGCCCGGCTGAACCTGCGCCAGACCTATGCCGTGCCGGACGACCCGGTTTTCGCGCTTGACCCCGCCACTTCGGTCGAGGGGCTTACCCGCTTTTGGCGGCGGGTGGTGACAGTGGATTATGATCATTCCACCGGCCTTATCACCCTGTCGGCCCATGCCTTCACCGCAGCCGACGCAAGGGCCGTGGCGCGGGCAGTGATCGAGGAATCCTCGATCAAGGTCAACGCTTTGACCGAGGTCGCGCGCGCCGACGCCACCCGCTATGCCAAGACCGATCTTGACCAGGCCGCGACCCGCCTCTCCGCCGCCCGTGTCGCGCTGACGCAGTTCCGATCGGCCAGCCAGATCGTCGATCCTGCCGATGACATTCGCGGCCAGATGGGCATTGTCCACACGCTCGAGGCACAAAAGGCCGCCGCGATGGTTGATCTCAACCTCATCGGCCCTGCCGCGCAGGCCAGCGACCCCCGCATCATCAATGCGCAACGGCGGATCGAGGTAATCGACCGGCTGATCGCGCAGGAACGCGCCCGGTTCGGCGGAGGGGGCGACACCTATTCCACAAAGCTGGGAGAGTTCGAGCGCCTTGGCACAGAACATGAATTTGCCGAGCGCGCCTATATTGCCGCCCTGACCGCCTATGACAACGCGCGCGCCGAGGCGCAAAGGAAAAGCCGCTACCTTGCCACCTATGTCGCGCCTACCCTGGCCGAAACAGCCGAATACCCAAGACGCACCACCCTGACCGCCACAATCTTCGGTTTTGCCCTGTTGCTGTGGGGCATTGCCCTGCTGGTTTACTACAGCCTGCGCGACCGGCGATGATCCGGCTGGAGGGCGTGCAGAAGACCTTCCGGCTGGACGGCACGCAGAAAATCGTGGCGCGGAATCTGAACTTCACCTTTCCTGCCGGGCAGGCGGTGGGTCTTTTGGGGCGCAACGGTGCAGGGAAATCAAGCCTGCTGGCCATGCTGGCGGGCACCTTGCAGCCCGATGCAGGACGGGTGATTGCCCAAGGCACGGTGTCCTGGCCGGTAGGGTTCGCAGGCAGCTTTCATGCCGATATGACCGGGGCGCAGAACGCCCGGTTCGTCGCGCGCATCTACGGCGTCGATACCGGTCAGATGCTTGATTTCGTGCGGGACTTCGCGGGCCTTGGCCCACATTTCCACCTGCCTGTCCGCAGCTATTCCGCTGGGATGCGCGCCCGTCTGGCCTTTGGCATTTCCATGGCCGTGCCCTTCGACACCTATCTGATTGATGAGGTGACAGCGGTCGGCGATGGCGCCTTTGCCCGCAAAAGCAGCACGGTCCTGAAGGAACGGCTGCAAACCTCGGGCGCGGTGATCGTGTCACACTCCATGCCGCTCTTGCGCGACCTGTGCAGCGCAGGGGCGGTGCTGGAGGATGGGCGGCTGTTCTATTACGCCCGGATCGACAAGGCGATTGAGCATCACGACCACCTGATGCTGGGTAGGCAACCGCCCTGGCTGCGCTAGGCCGATCAGAGGCGCCACCCGTCGTCACCACATGCGGAGGGGGTGAAATTCAACGCTCGTCCAAGATCGACCGGAGGTGCCGCCCGTAATCGTTCTTCGACAGCTTGTCCGCCACCGCCCGCAATTCGGCAGCCGTGATCCAGCCCTTGCCATAGGCCACCTCCTCGGGGCAGCCGGTCTGCATCCCCTGCCGTTTTTGCAGGGTCCGCACGAAAATCCCGGCATCCAGCAAGCTGTCGTGGGTGCCGGTGTCCAACCAGGCGAAACCCCGCCCCATCTTTTCCACCCGCAGCGCGCCGTCGGCCAGATACAGCTCCAAGAGGCTGGTGATCTCCAGCTCTCCGCGATCCGAAGGCTTGACCTGCCGCGCCCGCTCCGGCGCCTTGCCATCCAGGAAATAAAGGCCGGTCACGGCATAGTTCGACGGCGGAACCTTGGGCTTTTCGATGATCGAACGCACACGGCCATCTGCATCGAAATCCACCACGCCATAACGCTCGGGGTCGGCGACATGATAGCCGAACACCGTGCCGCCCACCTCTTGCGCGCTTGCCGCCATCAGCATGTCGGGCAGGCCGTGGCCAAAAAAGATATTGTCGCCCAAGACCATGCAGCTTGGCGCACCGTCCAGGAACTCTTCGGCCAGCGTATAGGCCTGCGCCAGCCCGTCGGGGCTGGGTTGCGTGATATAGGTCAGGCTGATGCCCCACTGGCTGCCATCGCCCAGCGCGCGGCGGAACGCATCCTGATCCTGCGGGGTGGTGATCATGGCGATCTGCCGGATGCCTGCCAGCATCAGCACGGTCAGTGGGTAATAAATCATCGGCTTGTCATAGATCGGCATCAACTGCTTCGACACCGCATGGGTGATCGGGTACAGCCGCGTGCCCGAGCCGCCTGCCAGAATAATGCCCTTGCGTTCCATGCTCATGCGTCCTTCTTCAAATCGTCAATCACGCGGGCCAAAGCCGTGCGCCAGTCGGGGCGTTCAATACCAAAGGCGGTGTTCAGCGCCGAACAGTCCATCCGGCTGTTCGGGGGGCGCGCTGCGGGCGTGGGATAGGCCGAGGTCGGAATATCGATAACCCGCGCCTTCAGCCCGGCCTGCGCCATGATCGCACGGGCGAAATCGGCCCAACTGCAATCGGGCGCGCCGGAAAAGTGGTGCGTGCCACCCTTGGTCCCGCTCACCATCGCCCGTGCCGACACCAAGAGCGCATCGGCAATCGCGTCGGCAGGCGTCGGCCCGCCGATCTGGTCGGCAAAA
>APMI01038112.1_pt1 | contig 17683 bp, 8 predicted proteins | sample 667938 | NCBI WGS metagenome assembly APMI01 (sample SAMN01084076, study PRJNA167559) | wastewater metagenome | biome: Wastewater | place: Denmark: Ejby Moelle, Odense | collected 2011-11-28 | reverse complement strand
TTTAGATAATTAGAATAGAGCAAAAACTTAACAGGAAATCATCTTAAAATAAAAAGTAAAAAAGCTTGAAAGAATACTAATCAAAATTAAAAATTAGCCTGGTCTTAACGTCCGATAAAATAAAGCTCCCTTCGACACTGACCGCAATAATGTATAAAAATCTGTTTCTATTATTTTGTAAGTTGAACCTCTGTGCAATTTGAGCACATTGGAGATGGCTAATGATGAGAATGAAACTGCATCTAGGGTAATATAAGCGAATAAACAATTTTTTCTGTCCACTCTATATGGCAAATCATGGTGTTAAGTCTTGATTGGAGATGAACAATTTACTTTCATGAGAGATAAAATCATAAAGGTTTAAGCTCTATTTTTCTTAAACCGGATACTAGCAGCAACAAATGCTATCGCCTACGCGTATAATCAATTAGATCTTGAAGTAAGAGACAATTACTAATTCTAATTTAAGAATTTGCGAAAGTTGATTGGTTCCTAGTTCATAAACAGAGAGACTTATGATATTAAGCAATGCGATGTTGCTCAAAAAACAGCATTTTACTCCTCATAAGTAGGCACTAAGGCATACTCCATAGTGGACTGTTTTAATAACAAAATACTATATCCTTCAGCTATCAACTATTTCATTTGTTTCATTCGTAGTATGATTTCTACTAATTTTAATGGAGCAGCATAAAGAAAAGAAGAGACTAACTCAAAAAGTAATGGAAAACAAGATTAGGTTATAACTGAGGATGGACAAGCCAATAATGATGAGGGCATATTACAGATTTTATAAGCCAAATCATAATATATGGAGAGTTTGGTTGAGACTATAGTCAATATTTATGAGATTATAAAAGTAAAGCAACTTTCATGCTACAAAATTTTACGATAGTTTAGTTAAATCATTTTGAAAGCATCATGCTGGAATCATTTAAGCAAATATTCAAGCTTAGATGCTCTTATTGGGGCTGTTTCAAGATAAAAGTAGAAAATTGGTATTATTTCTCAGATTGTTTACGAATTCGATCACAACTATAGCATTAAGGATCCATTATTACAGTTAATTCGTATTGAATTCGATGGACTCACTAATAATTGTTTGAACACTTTTGACCTGTATAAATCAATATTATGCGAAATTATTCAAATAAGAAATGGACTCAAACTCGACCATTTTTACTCTGTTAACCAAATTCATGAAAATTTCTCATTAATCCCATCAGATATTGAGAAACTTGATGCTAAAAAGAACAAACACCATGATATTTACTTCTAAGATATCATACATGAGATATGCATTGCTTCTCAAACAAATTTATATCTGCCAAAACTATTTTTCTTTTTCGATTTGCAACTCAAGTTTAAGAGAATAGTATTTAAACTTCAACTTTGTTGGTCATCAGGCAGTGGATCAGTCGGTCATTCACCATATCATGACAGTGGTATAGTCATGTTTGATAAAAGAGCACAAGCTTTCAAGTAATTTCTCAATAATTTTTGTGCTCCTATCTTTGAGATAGTGCATGAGTGTCGATCGATTGTATAAATACTCTAAAAAATGTAATAAATTGAAAGATATACTGAAATATTTAGTTAGTAAGTTTCTCGTTACCATTTAATTGAAAAACTAGTCTCCATAATTGGAGGTTATGCGGACTGTATTAAAATCCCATCTTTACGCTAGCATGTAAACAAACTAACAAAATAAGATCTAGTATAACTTCACACAGCTCTCAACATATTCAATCCAATATAATCCCAGAAATGTTCAAATAGATTCAGTTTGATGCAGGCATTGTCTAAAAATGTGTGTACTTACAATACTATCAGAGTCACTGAGTTGTCTATGTACAACCCAACTGATACTAAACTTCGTTAAGAATTAGCTTCCATTTTATTTCTGCTTTCGATGATCACAGTCCGGAATTAAGGGACTCATCATGAGCAAATAGTGCATTTGTATCATCAAGACAAGATACTAAGCAACATAGCAAACAAACCTTCCATAGATATAGCTGCTCTGCTAGACGTCCACCTTGATATCTGCATAGACAGTAAGAAAATGAGTAAGATAAAATAATATGGTGATGATTTGTACTTAATGAAAGAGATAAACAAAATGAATTAACGGTATCAGTTATGGACTAATGCTTAAAATAAATAAGATCTTATTAAATTAAGTTAGTAACTACTTGTTTTGAGTACTATCCAGACTTTAAGAGAAATGTAATAAGGAGGATAAAATAGTTAAGCATCGCAGGATTATAAAAATTTAACAAAATTCATGAATAAATTTGAAATTGCTCAGATTTTTAATAGCTTATCATCTATTTAGGAAATACAATTCTGGAGAAACTAATTAAGTATAATGACAAAATATCATCAAATTTATCAGCTCATGTTTCACTTTGACCAATTTAATTTTAAAGTCTATGGCAAGGCAAGTAAAAAAGTATAGTACAAATAAAGAAAATTATTAAATCAGAATGATCATAAGGTAGATTTTAATAACGAGAGATGCGATTTCATTACTAAAATATACTATGTATTTCAAGTGAGCCAACTGACCCGACAGATGTTACAAAAAAATATTCAAAAACTATAATCTGAGTTATTATAGACAGAATCAGCACATAGTAAGCCAACATACTACCGTACAAAACTAAAGGGTAAACTCTATGCAGCATTTTGTGAACAAGTATAAAAAATCATTACAAAATCTAATTTAAAAGATGACATCAATATCAAATTTACTAGCAAGAATTAACCATCTGCCTATATTGATCTGTTGAGAAAATAAATGTTGAAGGCAGTCACTTAGTATAAATTGGATAGTAAACAAGAGGGATTTGGGAATTTTGTTGAAGTTTAAATGTTCATACAGAAGAAAGGGTATGAACTGCCTATTATAGGGCAAAAATAAAATAGATAATATAAAATAGTAAAAAAACATGTTTAACGTAATAAAAAGCCTATTATATCGCCACATCGTCTCGAATAATAAAAGACCAAACCTCTTGAAGATCTTAAACGAAAATTCAAAATAGATATGTTGAAACAGTCTATTCAATTAAGAAAGCAAATATCAAAATTACAACTAAGCTAGAATAAAATACGAGAATAAATTACTTGGGAGACTTCAAAACTAGAACATGAAGTAGTTGAAAAAATCAACGAATTCATCACATTGTCAAATGTTGATCAACAGCAAAGTTATACTAATTTCAAGCACACAGTTAATATTGAGACTATCAAGGGTATATAAAATGTGATAGAATAACAGACATAAATGTATATGGAGAAAAAGAATGCAGCAATATAACCAATCAATGTTTTGGGGAAAAGCGATAATTCAAATAATATTCGTGCGAATTAATCCAATGATGGGTAAGCTTTTATTACTGAAGTACAGCAATAAGAGTAACATGATGACAATGGCGATAGATCAAAGAATTTGTTAGACGCTAATATTTAATCTATGCTGGTCCACATGAAAAAGATAAAGATATTTTGGGCATGGAAGAAGTCAATGAAGAAACAAGATAATACTAAAAAATAATGGTGTAATTTCAACCAAAATGTGCAAAATATTTTAAACAACGATAAAATAGTAGACTCAATTATGGCTACTGAAATAGCTCGCAACAACTATCTACGACAAAATGTGACATGTTCAATAATTCGTGAATAGAACACAAGAATCAATTAAAAAATACAGGAGCTTAAAATAAGTAACTTAGATCGTAAAGTTAAAGGATATAGAGATAAATTGCTTGGAAATTCTTGAAATTCCATTTATTAAAGACACTTACTGATTGTAGTTTTTTGTTTATATCAAATCTATTAAATGAAAAAAATTAATATATTAATAAATCATAAGTATTTCTTCTGATTTCTCTAAGAATTTGTGCCTTCTTTATCTCGCATTTTCGGCATACTCATTTTAGATCTGCGACTTTTGATTGACTACATTGACATGTGAGATTAATCAGGTTATTTATCGATTTCACTAATTTCACTAGCAGACTCCTCTATTTCCAATCTTGAATATTTCTGCACTCTGTTAGTAAATTTAATAGTATTTTATTATCGGCAAATCCAAGGTGCTTATGATTTTCGTTAAATTCTTTATAAAGTGAATGAAGATAATAAATTGGAGTCAAAGTTTGGAAAAATTTAAGGTGGTTATACTTTTGGAAATGGAATGCATAATTTTATACTGACAACTTGATTCCCAATTGAAACTATTGACTATTTGATATAGTTTGATATTTTATTCCTGCTTGGAAATATTTCAATTTTACATATCTCTGATTCCTTTTAAAGCAAGCTACCCTTTTGTCGAAGAAGGCGAACATATCGATAATGTGGCTCGTAGAAGGGGTCATTGGAGTAAAATGATAGCTTTTATGCATGCTACAATGCACTATGTAGATCACCAAGCATCAGATAACATACAGATTTGTTGAAGTTCATTTGACCTATGTACAGTCTTGTGTCTTTTTCATCTTCGCGAATCGAACCTTACATAAGTGATTATTTTAATATGAGTTTTTGCTTTGCTAGGATAGCTTCTTCCAATTCTTAAACAGCCTAATTATACATTTTTAATTGAAAATAACATAATGCTTTTAACGTGTGCTTTTCAGTTTTCTTGAATATTTGACATTTAACACTGTTATTTCCTTTTTTCTCGTATGCTTAGTTAATATCTTCAATTATTGATTTATAATTATGTTCCTGATTGAGTAGCTTATCCACGATTAACATCATTTTACTATCAAAAAGTGTTTATTCTCGACTGGGATTTATTGAATGTACTCTTAACATTTATAAGCTTGCTTCTTTGAAGCGACCAAGCAAAAAATAAGTCTTACCCTTTGTCAAAAAAGCATCTTAGTCCTAAGAGCATTCAGACACTGGCTCATGATTAAATGCAGAGATTGCATCCTCGAATGCGCCGTTTTCAAATAACAGTTTTCCAGCATATGTATGAATAGTTTTATCTTATGGTCTGAGTCCGATGTATGATTGTAGATCTTTGAATGCATAACTGCCTTCACCCTCAATCTGAAAACATCTAGACCTCAGTAAATATGGATCTGCTTCACTATCTTTCAAGTTGATCGCAGCAGAACAGTCGTTCAATGCTTATGAAAAATTGTGAAGACAGGCTAAATTTAATGCTCTCAAATAATAATATCGCCAGTAATTCTATTATGATTTTTATATAGCTTAGTCGATGCAGGCCATTGCTTACCTCCATTATCCCAGATATGAATGTAGTACACTTTTATGATAGAAGAAATTCGCACCTACATTGTTATGCAGTTTAGCAACTAATAGTGCAATTTATTTCATATATTATTTTGCTTTGAGAAGTAATGATGATTTATGATTATTATTTTTATCAACAACTTAATTTACCATATTGTTTTTAGTATCTTTATTGTTTTAAATAGATTTGAAATACAAGTTGACATTCAGTACAGCCAAACAAAATAATGGTTCCATTTTTATATTATTTTTGGCTTTGTTCTATATGCTTATGCTATGGAAGATTTATTAACTCTATTAAAATTTGTTTTTCTCATATAAAAGATAGGCTTTGTTTAATGCAATATTGTATGTTATTGCATCAGTCTTTGAGTTCGGGTACAGGCTTAATTGCATATCGTAATGTCTTTGGCATTGTTCATAATTTCCCAAGCAGAAGTATCCATATGCAATAAATTTATGAATTTGCTGTTTGATGTAATTCATAAATTAATTCTCACTTTATTTATTATTTATTTTCTCTCTTTATTCCTTATCTGAATCTATGCTTACTTAATCTATTTTATCGCAGACAGTATTCAACAACCTTACTCCTTAAAATATATTCCTCTTCATCATACAGAGTGTTCCCTAGACAAATCCAATTTCTGCTGTTAATTATTATTTCTTTAAATTTAAATATTGACATCTCTCAATTAAATGGTAAGCCTCGTAGAAATCATTACTCATGCACAAAATTAGTAACATTAATTTTATTGATTTACTTGCTAGATAGGACTATGCTGTTTGAAGAATTGATTATAGGACTAGGTATGATTTCAAGTATTATTATGTTTTGAATAAAGAATAAGCGTAGTAGTACAAGCACACCGAATCTGTTGCAACCATGAATTCAAGAAGCAGTTCATTATATTTTTGTAATTCGAACATTGCCTTTGCTTTTATTTGCATTGTTCTATTATTTAATACCCAATTTTTTGGAATTCTTTACATCAACAAAAGAATTTGTTTAGACATCTCTAATGCTTCAAGTGCTTCTGCTTGTTTCTCCAGTACAACGAAATTATTTTTGTTTGGAGATAGAGCTTCAGCTTCTTGAAAACATAACAAAGCTTTCTGAAATTAACGAAGCATGAGATAAACTTGTCCTTTTTCTAATTCAAGGCTGTAATGCTCTTCTTGTGGAAATATCTTAGCACATTGTTAAAACTATTATTATAATACAATTTACTTGATTGAGACACTATTGAACTTTATGCATTTTTAGATACGTTTTAGCTCTTAAAATATGCACACTGATACTATAATCTTTCTTCGTGTTTAGTATTAACTCAAGATATTCCTCACATTTGGAATAGTCTCCGATGTTATACAAGTTCAGTGCTGCCATATGCAAAGCATAAAGATTTAATGGTTCTCGATGCAATACAGATTTCAAAATGAGCATAGATTTTCTAGATTAGCCTGCAAGCATTAACATTTTCGCTTATTTTAAAGCATCTTCGCTATCGCTAGTTTTACGCACCTACATCGATTACTGTTTCTATTCAAGAGATATCATTCGCACTGATTTCAGCTTTCTGTGAGTATTCTGGCCTACTTCTGTGAAATTACGACTGCTGATTATCAATTTGCGTTCAGATTTATTTTGGTAATTGCGCTATAAATATGGACTCTTGTCTGTGGATCTGTGAACAATGTCTCGCAGACCTCGAGCCGGTCGACTGTACCGAGATACACTTTATCTTTATTTTTATAGACTTTTATAAGCGAGAAGTTCACGCGGACTGTGACTATCTCTTCTTTAACTATGCTAGAACGTGGGTGAACTAGGTTTATATCTTTGTGAGTGTGAAGCTTTATCATGATCTGCAAGTTTGGACCTGCCTTGCAAATATTTAAACCTGTCTAAATTTAAGGAGCCTCTAACAGTACTCGGTAATTTCTGTAATTATTGTTATACGGAGATTTTAGTTTCGATGGCTTTGAGAATTCGATTAGGATTGTTCTTTGTAATCCTAACTTTCTTCATATTGCAAATATAATAATAATGGCTTCGTGCTAGAATTTTCATTATCATCTTGATTCGATAAACATAACAAATGAAGTAAAAGATAGATCATTAGATGTACTTTTTGACTGAAAGTAGACGATTTGGCACATATTAATAATAGTAGCATATATATAACTTCCAAAACAGTGATGTACAACACACAAGAACTATAGCAATTTCGATACGCACAGATCCAATCTTCGATTCTGAACAAAACTAGCATGTCATCGAACTCCTCGTCGGGGTCGTCCAAGATAAACTTGAAGGGCAAATTCAGTACCATTGAGCAGAACATTGCAGACATCGAGAGTGACTTGAGGAAGTTAATGGGCGACACCAATGTACAGCATGCTTATATTTATGCAGGAGTCCATGCGATATGCGAAGCAGATTGGCACTGATGTTGCTGACCGCGAACTCAACGAAAATAAAAATAAACTAGGCGAAGAAGTTAGGAAACTTGATAAAAATGTAAAGTATGGCATCACCGAGAGTCAGCGTCGATGCGAAAAAATATGGGTAGACTGTCGGAATAGAATTAAAGCAACGGAAAATTTAAAGAATACTATGAACAGCTTACGCGATAGAATTACTAGACTTTAAAATACCCTTGGCTTTCACTCAGTCTCTGAGAATGTTATATGACCTATTTTGTTAACAATCACTCTTAATAAATCAGCGTTGATCAATAAAATAACTAAATTGTTACAGATCATGCCTTATCATCGTCATAACTCCAAATGAAAGCCTTAGGTCCTCGTCCCGATGCTCTTTTTACAAACTCGGCATCATTATGAGGTTTGATTTTCTTGGTTGCACTACTGAGCATAGACAGCACAGACAACACAATCGAGTTCACAGTAAGTGCGGGTGACCACTCTAACATATATATTTTAGTATACAGTCATATAGAATCGAAAGACAGATGAAGCCATTAGAGTAAATGTGCTCATGTGTGGGAATATGTCCGATGAATAATACTTCGGGTGATTCTATCGGCTAGCGTTAAGATATCAGTACGTATTCACCATTAAATCGTAACTGGAGACGGAAATTTTCTCCTTCATATAGAGTTCCTTTCGCTCCTTGAAAATCAACGTGCCAAAGCTTAAGATCATTAGTCGGCAGTATTGCTTTAATTTAGGAATGCTTTTGCATAGTCTCCAGCTACTTCTGGAGTCTCTTGACCATTCTATTTGACATTTTTGTTTTTTGACTTATATTATAATTCTTTGATTCATAACAGCTTAATGATGGAAATGATATATAAATCATCAAGCGTATCCTCGGTAGAAAGTCTTATCCATTACGAACTGGTTATTGAACCAAGGATCGCACTCAAAAGTGTATTGAATAGCTTGAATGGGTACATTGAGTCTTTATCTTCTTTTTGGTCCTTCGTCTCGTTAAAACTCATGGATGTTTTACTTCTGGTCAGCAAGAATATAATTTTGAATAATTTTATTTTCTGATTTCTTATCACCTTCTGTTCGCTGTCTTAACTATGATTTCATTTTCTCTTCAAGATTCTATTATTAAATACGCAACTTCAAATACTTTTCAAGTTTGCTAGGATACTTAACTTTAAATATTTTAACTTAACTTTCTGGTAGCATCATGGCATGCTTTACCTGAATAACATTACTTTTGTTTGAGTAAAGTCGAAACTAGTCACCAGCATCTTAACTGACGTATCCTGGATGCCTCAACTTTGAAGCTTTCAGGATGGTCTCAATTTTGTTTTTCATGAACCTTTATAAATTGTAGAGAATTTATTTAGCAACAATTTATTTGTTTGGACCGAAAGTAAATTATTTTCGGGAGTCCAGGTACTTAATCATATTCATTAAACGGGTTTATTTGTTCTTTTTTATTTTTGATTCAGTTGCAAACTTTGCTCGTTGACTTTCGCGATTTTTGTCGGGAACTAATACTCTTCGATCTCTTTCTTGCTAGACTTACTTTTCTTTTGATTGTTATTTTTATATTTTTTCTACATTAGTTGTTTATTTTCTTGTCTATTTTATTTATTTTTTATCATCTTACTTTTTTTGTTCAATTTTTTGTATCGGGGTGGCTCCCTCTACTTTTGATGGTTGATTTTACTTGACTTATTTATCATCAGACTTTTGCTTCTTCTGAGCCTACTCTCGTTCCTTACACTGTTTATTTTTCATAGCTTTATAACTAATTTTCTCTTCTCTCCATCTATTGATAAAATCATCATCAAATTTAAGTTATTTCTTTACAAAAGGCATAAGCGCAATTACATAGCTGTTATGTGGAACTTTTGCTTTGATTTTAGGCTGTAAACTCATAAGTTTTTAATTAATATCGAATCCCTTAAGTTCCTACTTTTTGCCGAATTCCTCAACAATCTTGGTGAAGCTACTGGACCATGAATTGAATTACAGTATATGTTAATCAAATAGCTGTTTGGTTCCCTCATCAGTTCTCAACATCTGCAATGCTTACCATGGTGATTGATCATATTTTTATAACACTTTTTCAAATAAGGGTTTATTCACGTCAGCAGATGATTTCAAGTTTTACACTATTGATTTCGCGAGCTTTTGGAAGAACGGATTTAGTTTTTGTTACCCTGATTTCATACCCAGGGTGCACACAGTGATTTATTATTATTAATATTCAGATATTTCACTATTTATAATTTCAACACTTTTAGAGGCTTAACTTTCCAAGATAACTATAAATATACTATTTTATAAACAATAATAACGATATGAACTAATTTTTCTCTAATTTTATATACTTTACACTTGGTGAGTGGTATGTCAGCATTGATTTAAAGTAAATAAATAGCTAGAACATAATTATAACCGCATGAGAAAATAAGCAAGCTCATCTTCAATAAAATATAGTGCAAGTTTCAAATAACAAACCGAGAGAGTAATCACCGTGTGTAATTCAGGCATTAAAGACAATAAATGAGCATGAAAAACTAAAGCAAATGTGGTCAATGAGTGTGTACATACGAGCTTAAACATAGGCTAACCATCAAGTAGATCATCATCCAATTAAAATATTTAATCCTAATTAACAAGTCAAACTACAGTTATTGCCTAATAGTACAGCATATTATAAACTACCATTCTCTGCAAGTATTGATCCCAGAATTGTGATTAGGCAGTTTAGAGGAGGCCCAGTCAATATTTATGTATTCTTTAACAAAATTAGTAAAGATTTTGATGGTGCTGCCTATCATTTTGTTGTCAGAGACTAAATTATATTAAAGTTTGGACGTAAAATACAACCAGATCAAGTAAGCCACATTATTTTTGTATTTCGAAACGATAGCAATCTTAGCATGCTTTTATTTAGAGTCGATAACGTTAGAGACAAGAAAAAGAAGAAGGGAATAAGACATTAGCATTCAACAGAAAAGCTAGATAATTAAAAATCTATCCAAAGTATAGACTTAGATGCCTAAAGCCAAAATAAAATTAATATTCCAACTATTGCACACAGAAGAAACAAGAGTATAAAAGATAAATTGAGGTCAGTTAGCCTCAGTGCTTAGTTACTATCACAAAGACCCTAACATAAATTGAAAAAAATATAATAACTAAAATCAATTTAAATTTAAAAACAATAAGCTGCAAAGAAAAGAGTTGGAAATTTGGAAATATTTAAATAAAAATCAGCATAATTAGAAAGAGTTGCTGCCAAATGTAAAAAGATGTTTTCGACGTATGAAGATCTTGTAGTCCAGTAAGAATAAATGAGATCGAATATAGTTCGTACTTGCACTCCTATTCTATATTTAATGAAATACTGTCTAATTTCTTCATTTTTTCACAATGTACTTGTGTATATATTAAGGAGAAAGATCGATCAATGAAAAGGGCCATGACGGTCAAGAGCTATTACAAAAAATTTAATCGCAAAATACGAAAAGCATATTTTGAAACACTTAAATCAGAGCCTAGCAAAAGCTTAAGATAGCAACAGGCAGTGGAACATATAGCTAGTTTAACAGGTCATATTTTGTTCAAAATAAATATAAAAAGTGCAGGAGTAGTAGCTTTATAAGCATTCTAATTATGTAGACCTGGCATGCTGATAAATATGGCAATGAATAAATCAAGTGATTATCGACGAGTAGTGCGAGGGATACAAAGACGATGGAAATCTCGATTTTAAGCAAGAACATCTATGTTATTAGGCTATGCTGAACAACAACTTCAAGTTATTATCAAATCATACCCACAACTAAGCTATGTTGAGCAAGATTATCGTAAAGCTAACAGAGCTTATTATACGGTTATTTAGTATCAAAAAGATACTGCAAGTAAGTTAATGGATTTCATTGGAGCTTATTATCATAAGTTGGAATAAATTGAATAATACAAAAAACTAAACAAATAAATAATATAATTTAATGCAACAGCTCTGAAAAAGCATATAAAATAACTTTTGGATGTCCCGAAGAAGCCAGCTTTTCCTCAGTTTAGATTTTTTAGAGATGTTCTCTTCTTGAAAGCTATGATTCGCGGTGAACTTGAAGTTTTACTTAGAAAACTCAAGAAAACAAACCCTGATTTATTTAAGGACAAAGAAATCTCTCCTGTAAAAATATAGAAAAAATTAAAAAAATCGAAATGATATTTATCAACTGTTCATTTTCCTAAGCTTCTTCTGATATTTGACTTGTGTAGACTAATCGAACACGAAGGCTTTGCAATTGATTCAGGGTTATTTAATTTAAATGCCTCTTTTATTTTTTACCTCTCGGGTTGTCGTTTCTTTTCAGGAGTGGGTTTTCTTTGTACTAAGGGAAGGGAGCTAAAAATCCATAAATACCCTTAATTTTAAATATATAAGTACTTCTTTATTAGGGCTTGATGATTTCCATGGATTTTCATGAGCATAAATATTCAATTTTGATGGAGACTTTTATTTCTACAGTTAAATACTATTTTACTTTCTTAATTTCTACATCTTCACCATAGACTTTCTTAGGCGGATTAAATGTTGTTGAAGCAAAACTATTAGGTTTAAACTTCGCTTCTCCTTCTAAAGATTTATTACGCTTCTTCAATTACTTCTCCATTTTATTGGCTCGATCATACGGGTCATCCATATGTTTGTAATTTTTAAAGAAAGTTGTCTCTACTTTTGAAATTGGATTTGAATAGAAATTTCGAGGAGCTGATTTCACTTTACCATCGGTATCACGTAACCTTTTTGGGTCTAGATCTGGATATTTTTGTTAAACATACTCATATGATGAGCTGCTTCTGAAATTACTAAATAGAATACAGTATTTTATTGCCTGCTCCAGTAAAATAACTGACCTCATGTTTCTTTCCTCGATCTCTTGTTTGCTTCTACTCCTTGAGTAGTCTTTTCCCTTCTTAAATAAACTAATCTTTGACATGCGAAGTCGCCAATGAATTTAGTTTCCCAAAATAGCTCTTTTCTCCTTGGCCTGACTTCGTAGGTGATATGTACACATTTCTTTCCATTGTGATCGGTTTTTTAGTATTGGGATCTCTTGGATCTACATATTAAATTAATATACGATGTTTTTTATTGTATGCACCATTGTCACCAACTGCTGTTGAAATAGGTTGGCTGAATAGACCAAATCTTTTTTTAGTACCCAGATCATCAGTCTGCTGTAGAATCGATAGTCTTAATGCTTCAGTATCTGCCATTAATTTTTATTGTCTGTCTTAAATTTTGTATATTTCTTATAAATCAATTTAATCGAGATGGATTTTGTCCTTCAGCAAGCTAGACAACGGGAAGCATAACAGAGGAAAAATCAGCGTTCGAACACTCCGTATAATAATCCTCCTCCCACACAGTTTAATATGTCAGCTCCCACAAACACATATGCAGGGCGTGGTGGTCGAGGTCGGGGAAATTTTAATTTCCCTAACCAAGCGCAGCAACCATAAAGCTATAATCCAAATCCCCGATACAATAGCAGAAATGTGCCAGATCAAATGAATGAGTATTAAAGTGCTCAAAATTCCGATTATTCATCCTTTGGCAATCCTAATTTCGGACGAGGCAGAGGTCGAGGGCGTGGAACTCCATTTCAGAAAGTATTAATGTACTAATATAGCCACAATATGCAACAAATATGAATCAAAACATGGATCAACAGCAAGATTTTCAACAAAATAATGTTCCCTCCAATTTCCGAAACAATTTTCCAGGTAATCAAAGATTCTAACGCCAAAACCAAGACAATAATTATAATCAGGGTGATGGTCAGACACATAATTTTAGACAAAGGCAATATAATAATAATAATAATAGTAATCAATATCAGCAACAATAACAACAGCAACAACAGCCTCAAAATCAGTATGATAACAGCATGAGAGATCAAGGATATAATAACAGTTATAATAATAATAATAATTTTAGAGGACGGGGACGAGGCAGAGGCAGAGGAAATTTCAATAGAGATAGTCCATAAAGAAATAATAGATAACCATATCAGAGAGATCCCAGTCCTACATATGATAGGGGTCGGGGAAGAGGCAATATAAGAGGAAGAGGACGAGGACGAGGACGTAATAATTAGTAATTTGTTGATACTAGACAGATCACTAGCAAATAAGCATAAGATAGAAAAAAGAAATTTGTCGACATTGATAAACCAATGCCATTAAAACAATTTTAAGGCACAAAAAATACTTATAGCCCAAAGCAGGACAATAAAAGATAATTTACAGGAAGAGCTGTTCCACAAAAAGGTCGCGAATAATCAGAGTAACCTTAAATGTCATAGAAATCAATGAGTTAAAATTAGTAATAATAATATTAAAGCTATTCTGGCTAAGAGTAGTATGATTAGTAAAATGCCGGATCTGCAGAAATTTAGGAAGAATATGATCAATCATAAGGATCTCAAAAATAAAAATAATAAATATACGAAGATTAATCCGTAAATGATATATCAGTGGAACAATAGAGCAAACCAGTAAAAAAAGTATAAAGACAGAAATTTGCAGCAGAGCCGAAATCTCGCCTTAAATAAAGCAACATGAAATGCAGCACTAAATAATTCAAGAACAGAATGAAGATATTTTTGGAAAACAACTCAGGTAAAATAGAGAGTGATCCGAGTTCAACAACTGGTATGATCGTAGTTGATGCAAATCTAATTTTAGACACATCAAAATCCTTCAGTTTGTTCGAAATCAACAAAAGAACCAATTTGCCTGATATTGAACTTGCATTGAAGAAATTTCAAAGATCTACGAATCGAGCATAAGATGGTGAATAAGATTAAGAAGTTTATGTGCCCAGAGATAAGTAAGGATTACTTACAACCATGCAACACATTAAAATATAAGTTTTAGACGCTGATATTAAAGCAGCCAAGGATTTACCATTCCCTCTACCATTTGACACTAAGAAAATCGAGTTCATTCAAATCTACATGTTTTTATGGGACAGAATGCGTGAAATGATCAAGGATATAACCAGACTTGATTAATAAAGCAAACATGAAAAAGAAATGATCACAGTTTGTGAGTAAATTTCCAGATTCTTTATTCTGTCCATCAACGAGGTGAGCATAATTTAATATAGGGTCGCAAAAAGTATCAAAATGAGCTGAGTTTTGATGATGAAATGAACAAGAAAAGTCTCATCAAAGTAATGACTCCTCTGTTGGGGCTATACTCAGATTGCAAGCTGCAACTTCAGAAGCTGATTAAATAAATGTAAGAGAAATAAGAGTAAGTTACTATTTAAAGTGTCAAATAAAGGATGGAATAATAAGGCATTTACATTAGTCCGAATTAACCTTAAATAACTTCTTATGCTATCTTGTTTTCAGACGACTATCGCAAGTATTTATACGAAAATATATTTGTGGGATTTTAACTCACCGATGTAAACCCATTATACTAATCTCGATAAATTCAACAGGCCTTAAACATTAAGAGTGCACTGACAATGAAAAATTATTCAAAATATTTTTAGACTCTTGAAAGTGAATAAGCAGACTATCTAGTTTCTTGTCTAATGGTGGTCAACCTTCATAGTCTTCAGCGATAAATCAGTTAAAATATGTAAGGATCGTTTAGGTATATGGACTAGCTACGAACTAGAAAAGGTGTCAACTAAAAACACTTCAAAAATATGCTAAGACTAAATAATTTTTCCAAACTTGAATATAAACAATTTTTGGCTACCATCAAAGCGTAAAAAAATGACTTCGGTTATATTTGCATCAATTAAGAGTTACCTGAAGATGAAAGCATTTATCAGTCACCAGCCTATCCTTTCGATTTCAAGCTTAAAAGAAAATACTTTGAACGAGATATTACCGATGACTCGAAAATGATGAAAAGAAGTTAAATTGTGTCTCGGTCTTGGAGAAAATCAAATTATATTGATCAGATTATTGGATGTTTTATTTCTCATGGAGGTATAATCCCTGAAATTTCATATAGTCCTATAAGATAGTAGCAAAACTAAAGCAAATTAACAATCAAATAAAAAGATAGCAGTAGCTCAAGCAGAAAATAATAAAAATTTGATGACTCAAGTCCAATCCCTAAATAGAAGAAGCCTACCACAAACTAATTAAAACTACATGCGAAGATGCAATAAATAAAGAGAGGTAAATTCTTATAAAACTTTGCTTCAAAATTAGCTGATTTGTTGAAACCTGATCAAACTAAAGAATAGAGAAAAACAAAAGGAATGAATAGAATAATAAACTTGATTCTTGAGAAACACAAATTTAATCTCAGCGATGTTTTTACTCAAATGTAATTAAATATGGAAGAGCAAATTCAAAAGTAAATTTATTTAGTTAAGTTTCATTAATATTTAACATTGAAGAAAAGATTTACACAAGGATTTTCAAGAAAGTACGATCACCACGATAACAATAAATTTACAAATCAGAGCATGAGCAAATTATTAAACAGAAAAACTATGAAATCAATTTAGTCGACATCAAAATAAATGCTACATTTGGGACGTCTGCTTCGGAAAAATTAGTTAAAATAGTTCAATTTTTAAATATTTACTGATCTTAAAGCCAGTGATGAGGATTATCCTTTAGTTTAAAAAGTGTTAAATAACATTTTCGAATTCATCACAGGGTCATCGAAAATATTCAAATAGAGTGGTGAATAAACTCAATACACATTGATTTAGAAATAAGCTAAAATTAACATGAGACTATCAAGTCTAGGCAACAAGGTCAACGATTGGCGTAAAATATTTGGTGCTGATGCTATAATATTTATGCAGGTAAAATAATCCGCATAGTATTTTTCCTCCGCTATATCTCAATTCATGAAGATGCGAAACTGTATAAATATTTCCCCATACTTCGGTCTACCAATTGCAGTAATAAAACTGATAAATTCCTTAACTATGATCCCAGATTTCTAGCAGATTGCAATTAAACCAAATTATGAGACTCAATAATTTTTGAAAGTTTCTTGTTTGCAGCTGAGTCCATCTTTATGTTTAGGGTTGATTGGATTTGTCAATCATAGTTTATTGAATTATAGGAGAAGACCATAGATTGTTTCACGGTCATTGGAGAGTGTTGTCAAATAGATATGTTGTAATGCGGAATACGTTGGGTCTTTACAGCTTTATGAACATGATGCAAGAGACTCAACAAAATAATAACTGTTAATTCTGATTCAGTAATACACAAATTTATGCCTGCAACAGGTGATGAGACTGACAAAAATGTACTACACAGCTGCAGACTTATTTCCAAACTGGCTCTCAGTACTAACTTCCATAGATCGCGACTCATCCTCAGCATAACAAGTGGAATAAACAATGAAAAGACAGTACAAATAGTTACAAAATGTTGAAATTGCTTTAAAATTAGTCTCACCGTTTGAACTGGTTGCTAATAAAACTGTGCTTGATAAACAAGATTTTGTTAACTGCTATTTTGCATATCTAAGTCGGTTTGACTACCAGCGGGAATTAAGCAAAATAAGAGTGCATTAAATTGTGGATATTTTGAGTATCAAAAGTGGAAAAATATAAGGTAATGTCTATTAATTTTATCAGTAAATTTATGCTGTATTAGGTCAACTATTATCGAAGTTTTATGTGATTGCTGCAACCGATTTTAGGTTCTATCTAAATGAAAATGAACTAAGATAACAAGCGCTAAAAACTTTGTCAAAAATATAGCAAAAGTCAAATGAACAACATAAAAAGTTATTGAAAACTCAAAGTTTCCAACCACAGAATCAGAGCATAAAAAAATAAAAAAAATAGATCATTACATTAATATAATAATAAAAAAGAGTCCGTAAAAATCCATAGCAATAGTTCAAGTATGAAAGAGCTGAATGGCTGCGATAAGTA
>APMI01031035.1_pt1 | contig 17688 bp, 20 predicted proteins | sample 667938 | NCBI WGS metagenome assembly APMI01 (sample SAMN01084076, study PRJNA167559) | wastewater metagenome | biome: Wastewater | place: Denmark: Ejby Moelle, Odense | collected 2011-11-28 | reverse complement strand
TGAGGCGCCTCTTGCATTCGCTTATTGCGATTTTTTTCTTATCCGTTAATTGGGAAAACGGATGAAAAAAATCGCAATAAGCGAATGTTTGTACTAACGGTTGCCGATAACTGACTTTTATGTTAAACAGTGAGGCTGTTATGAAAACGGCCCGGCATACTGCCAGGCCGAAATAACCGATAAAATACTATACCTTAATTCATTTGAAATATGGTGGTGTTCTGACCTACCGGTCCACTAAATGTACAATTGCTGAAAGTAGCAGGAGCGTTTATATAATTAAATACCAACATGGTGGTCGGATACGTGCCGGTATAAAATCTAAATGTGCAGGATTCAAATTTACACCTTCCATTAAGTGTCCTCAGTAAAACCTGTGGCGGCGTTGACGGATTAAAATTAAAATTACATCCCTGTAAATAGATAGGTGGTTCTATATAGCCGTTTCCAGAAGTTAAAATTGTTCCAATGCAGCCTATACTCTCAGAATAATAGTTCAGAATATTGGTAGCATACCAGCCTCCTGCTGAAATATCAAACAACCGGATACAGTTGCCTGCGATGTTCCCCCCGTCAAAAGTCCAGAAACCCGCCTGGAACCTCCCGGATTTCCCAATAGATATTAATGTGTGCATTCTTCCCCAGGAATATAGTCCACGAACCACATTGCCTTGTGATTGCGCATATCCCGATTGAAATCCATACTTACTTTCTCCTACATGAATATTGTCAAAAATAAGGATGTCAGAATTGGCGCTGCCTGCTGGAGAAATGCTAAAGTCAACCGCAAAATTTGATACCCAAACATCGTGTATCTTAATACCGGTTGACCCGGTACCTGTGTATGGATCAACTACAATGCCTGAGTAATTATCCGTACACAACCCATTCCAGTCCAGGTAGTAATTTGTTGGCGTAATGAAAAACTTTTCTGCGCCGGTTTGCGGCGGTGTGTACCTGCCTGTTATTTTTAAATTATTTATCTCTACCCCTTTGGCTCCCTGTATGTCTATAGCATGTGTGTCACCAATTCCGGTAAAAGAAAGCGTAGTTATGTTGCCGGCAGACCAAAACTGTGTACCTCCAGACATATGAAATGTAACCTGACCAAAGCTGGTTGGAACACCATTGCTAAAGGCTGTTACATTAGCAATCAGTAATGGTGTTGAATAAGTATATACTCCTCTCGCCGGAATAAATAAAGGCACAGGCACCGCTTGCGCCAGGCATGTATTTATAGCTCTTTGAAGAGCAAAAGAATTATCGCTATTGGACGGAGAAGCACCAAACCAGCAGGCAGAATAGTATTCATGTGACGGCAGTAGCTGTACTGATATGTTGGCATCAAAAATGTACTGGTTGTAGTTGGCGTCTACCGACCCATTGGTGAGAGATCCGTTTCCGGTGATAAAACCTCCTGCCTCAAAACGCAGCGTTTTACCACCCAGGTTCCAGGCTGTGTTTACAGTGGTTGGGGTTGATATCACAATGTCCTGTGCTGTACAAAGTTGAATGCTGCCGATCATTATGACGGCAAAGAGAATTTTTTTCATGTAATGTTGTTTTGGTTAATATTCGGTATGTAGATTGGAAGATTAATTGGAAACCACAATTTTTTCCCGGGATATGACTTGGCCTTGCAAGTCAAAAATCGAAAAGTAATAGATTCCGGCAGGAAGGGAACAATGTATGTTTTGTGAACTTATAAATTTACCCGATCCAACTAAAACCTCACTGGCTTCTATTGGTTTTCCATGCTGATCATAAATTTTGATCCTGTATTTTCCCGGTAATGCATTTTCCATTTGAATTTTAAAAGAGTTATTCAAAATAGGGTTTGGAAAAACCGATGCGGTAATTGCTTTATCTACCTGCGTTTTTTTATAAAGCGTTAATAAGTGAGTACTTGTTAAATCAGATACACTGTAAGTTTTTTCAGTGTTTGGTATTTTACTGGCGATTGCTTCTGCGTTAATGGCGACTTTGTAAAATCCATCCCAACCATGTGAGCCTGCCAGTACCAACTGGTTTTGTTCATCAACAGCAACCCCGGTTACGATCATTTTTTTTTGAAGACCCTTTATCCTGAAAATTAATTTTGTTTGTTTTGTTGTGATGTCGATCGAAAAAATATTACCGTTGCCTGTTACTAAAAGCAGGTTGTTGTCACTCATCGCTGCAATATCGCCGCCCCAGTATTCTTCTTCATAAACAGATTTTTTATTTTCAGGGTGATCGATCAATGCACCCCTGTCTGTTATCACAGGAACAAGGTCATCAGTAAATTCATAGAGGTGTTGTCCATCATTGCTAATGGCATATCCCCTGCCGTTAGCTCCTATTGTTGCACGGGTTACATTGCCGGGGTCGTTGGGATAGGTGTTGCCGGAAGCCAGCAGGCTGGATGATGTAACAGATCCGAAAGATTTTGCAGAATCAGCACTGTTGCAGCGTTCTATCCAGTTCAGTTCATTTTTGCCTAAAGGAAAAAAATAGATCCTGCCTGTTTTTGGAGAGCATGCAATGGCGCAGGACATATTGGCTGTTGGAAATGCCGGGTTGAAAAAATCGTGTGTGTAAGTACTGATCTTATCCTGCATCTCAGCGTTGGCTCTAATAGCACTAAAAACAAACTTGTGCTTGTTCTTGTTAAAAACTTCCAGGGTGCTGTTCCTTTTTTGCAAATCAATACTTTCAATATTTAACCAGGCAAACTCGTTGTCGGCACTGGCCGTCATTGCGTACATCGTTGTAGTTGATCTTGATTGGGCGCTGACTTGCAGGCACGAAAAGATGCAGATAAACAAATGCAGGTTTGTAAACTTTATCATGTTGGTTGTTTGAATGTAATGAAGAAAAAATTGGTTTTTTTAAGGAGGATATGAAAATAGAAAAATATATAATTTAAAAATAAAGCATTTTGTAACTGCAGTTTTTTGGCTATAAGTGCATACTTTTTGGCATTAGGGGCCTGGAGCCTGTGCCATTCTATTTCTAAAAAAATGATGGAGTGATTGATGGATCGTCCGGAATTTTATCCCTGGCTCATTTGAAAAAAGGTGCGGAGCGTTGTTGAAATGGATCATTTGAAACAGCCGTTATGTTTTTAGAATGCTTTCCTGGTATTTGTAAAAGGTTATAACTCACCTGCGCAAAAACACTTACACCCAGCGGGCGATTGCAGCACAAAGAATAATACTACTGTATATTACATGGGTTCAGCCGGTTTATGGTAGTTGAGGCTGCAGAAATTGCTTTTGAAAAAATGAGAAGTGATATTCGATTATAACCTGCCGGTGCATTTAGAATATTCTTAGCAGTAATGATAGGAATTTATCTTCGTTAAAAACTGAGAAAGGCGTTGTAGTTAAAAGAAAGTTTAGCAAAGAATCAGGTTGATTTGTCCTTATTGAACAAATAGTTTGCAACAATCACAAGCAGTGCTATGATGTTGGCGGTGGTGGTACCAATGAGTGTTATCAAAACGGCGTCAGATAAATGTAAATTGTTGCGCCCGGTTGCCCAAACGGTAGCGAGTATTAGTCCCATCCATGCTGTTACAATGGTAAGTATCACTTCCGTGAGCCTTTTTCTGCCATTGTTGTCATCATTGATCTTATTCACCCGGGCCTGCAGTTCGTCGTTCTTCAGTTTGTCCGTCCTTAGCTCCTCCTCTTTCTTGCGGTCAAGACTTTTGATCTCTTCCTTTTGGGCGGCTTCCAGGTCTACCTTTTTGGGTGTATCATTCTCCTTGACCTTTTTGATGGTGTCAATAAAGTCCTGTGGAGGTTTAAATATTTTCTGCTCTGGATTTTCGGCGCTCATTGAGAAACTAATTCTTGACTGAAATATCCTTTGATAGATTCGTTATCAATTGGCTTTGAAACGATCCCGGGTTCATAGGCATTGTACCAGGGAGAGCCATCTTTATGTGACCAGGTAGATAGTTGCATTGCATCGAGGGTACCGGCTGAAGCCCAGGTATAGCTGATGGCATCCACGGCTTTAAAATCCAGTACGCTTAGATCAGTTTTGCCATGGTAAAGCTCTATGATGTTTGTATCTGAAATGGGCGAACTGCCGTATAATTTATAGGTTTGATAGATGGCGGGGATAACTGGCCCAAACTTCCAGGCTTCAAATTCTTCAGTAACAAGAGGCTCGGCATACTTTGCAAGATGATAACCGTGGGCAATGTACACCAGCTTTTGAAGTTTCATTTGCGTAACAAACTTACCTTCTTCTATACCTTTTTTTACAAAAGCATACGCTATCAAAGAGGCTGAATAAGACATCGTTTTCTATTTGGTAAATATTATAGTGTACTAAAATAATTAGTACGAAGCTAATCAATTTAATTTAAATTACTAAAAATTGATCTAAATGTCTTTTAAATATTCTTTCCAGGCCGCAATTCCCCTACCCGATGTGTTAGCCCCAGCCAGGCTCAGCGAGGTTTGCCGGGAATTAAAAAAAATGCCGCTAAGAATAGCGGCGACTTAACAAGTCTTTAAAACAAAAGCCTTATAGGGTTTTACTTAAACAGTATTTTCCGCAATTTATTGTATTAAACTGCAACATTAACAAAGTAATTACCATATTTTCCCGGGAATCAGGAGCATAAAAACCACCTGTTGCTAAAAAATACTAAAAAAAGGCTGCCTTTCAGCAGCCTTTCAATTATAACATTGGTGAACATTATTCGGTAACCGGTAATTCTGGAGCATCCCCGGCGGGATCATTATCCGCAGGTGATTCGTTAGATTCGTTATCTGAAGCGCCGGTTTCAGCAGCTGTTTCACCAGGCGCCGGGGCCTCGATCACTTCTTCCTCTTCTTCATCCAGTTTGGTAATGGCCGCAATAGAATCCCCTTCGTCGATACGGATCAGTTTTACGCCCTGCGTTGCCCTGCCCTGTTCGCTTACATCAGCAACTTTCATGCGGATGGTAACGCCACTCACACAGGTGATCATGAGATCTTCTTTTTCAGATACGTCAAGCAGTCCAACCAGCGAACCGGTCTTTTCTGTTACATTGATCGTTCTTACACCCTTTCCACCACGGTTGGTGATACGGTAATTGGCTTCACCCGTTTCAGGATCATCCAGGAAAGTGCGCTTGCCATATCCTTTTTCACTTACTACAAGTATGGTTTTGGTCTTATCTTCCCTGTTCACGCAAACCAAACCAACTACCTCATCGTTGGCATCATCTACTTCAATACCGTACACACCAATGCCGCCACGACCGGTAGACCTTACCTTCTCTTCTGGGAAACGGATCGCACGACCGCTTTTTACCGCCATCATGATCTCAGAATTTCCATCGGTCAATCTTGCTTCGATCAGTTGATCGCCTTCCAGTATATTGATGGCATTGATCCCGTTCTGCCTTGGCCTGCTGAAATCTTCCAGGTCAGTTTTTTTAATGATGCCTTTTTTGGTACACAATACGATGTAATGACTTTTCACATATTCCTCATCGTCAAAATTCTTTACGTCAATGATCGCCCTTACCTTGTCATCCGGTGGTATCTGGATGAGGTTTTGCATCGCCCTTCCTTTGCTCGTTTTATCCCCTTCCGGAATTTCATACACTTTCAGCCAGAAACACCTTCCCTTTTCTGTAAAGAACAATAGTGTATGGTGTGTTGAGGCTACAAAAAGATGTTCGATATAATCTTCGTTACGGGTGCTGCTGCCTTTGGCACCACGGCCACCACGGCGCTGCTGGCGGTATTCATCAGATGAGGTACGCTTAATATAGCCAAGGTGAGAAATGGTTACCACCACATCTTCCTCTTCAATCAGGTCGAGCATATTCATTTCATCGCCCACATAAACGATCTCTGTTTTACGTTCATCTCCAAACCTGGCTTTTACTTCTGCCAGCTCGGTTTTGATGATATCGTACCGCATATCTTCATTGGCCAATATGGCTTCCAAGTGTTCGATGAGTTTCATGATCTCAGCATGCTCCTGGCGGATCTTTTCAATCTCCATCCCGGTAAGACGTTGCAAACGCAGTTCCAGCACAGCTTTTGATTGTATCTCACTCATGCCGAACTGGCTCATCAACCCTTCGTGGGCCAGGGCCGGAGTAGCAGATTCACGGATCAGTTTAATTACTGCATCAAGATTGTTGAGTGCAATGATATAACCCTCCAGTATATGCGCTCTTTCTCTTGCTTTTTTAAGATCAAACTCTGTGCGGCGTACCACTACCTCGTGCCTGAAGAGGATGAACTCACTGATCAGGTCTCTTAAATTCAATATCCTTGGCCTTCCCCGTACCAGGGCCACATTGTTGATGCCATAAGAGGTTTGTAATTCTGTAAGCTTGTAGAGCTGGTTGATCACCACCTGCGCAACAGCATCTTTTTTAAGATCTACTACCACACGGGTTCCTTCCTTGCTGTTACTTTCGTTGTTTACATCCGAAATACCTTCGATCTGTTTTTCATTGATCAGTTCGCCAATTTTGGAGGTTAACGCATCCCGGTTCACCTGGTAGGGTACTTCAGAAATGATGATCTTTTCCCTGCCGGTTTTGGTGGTTTCAATATTTACTTTACCACGCAGCACTACCCTTCCCCTTCCTGTAAGCAGTGCATTTTTAACACCTTCAAAACCATAAATGGTTCCACCAGTAGGGAAATCAGGTCCTTTTACATATTTAATCAGCTCTTCAGCAGTTATTTCACGATTTTCAATGTATGCGATGCAACCATCAATGGCTTCACTAAGGTTGTGCGGCATCATATTGGTAGCCATACCCACCGCAATTCCACTTGATCCGTTTACCAGCAATTGAGGAATGCGTGTAGGCAATACCGATGGTTCGCTTTCTGAGTCATCAAAGTTGGGTTGAAAATCTACCGTGTCTTTGTCGATGTCACCCATCATAGCTTCCGTAAGCTTTTCCATCCGCACCTCGGTGTACCTCATGGCTGCCGGTCCATCACCATCCTGGTTACCAAAGTTACCCTGGCCATCTACCAGTTTATAACGCATGCTCCATTCCTGCGCCATACGCACCATGGCGTCGTACACAGAACTATCACCATGCGGATGGTATTTACCCAACACTTCACCCACTACCCTGGCACTTTTTTTATGTGCTTTATTTGACTGCAAACCCAGTTCATTCATCGCATGCAGAATGCGGCGGTGAACCGGTTTGAGGCCGTCTCTCACATCCGGAAGGGCCCTGCCTACAATTACACTCATGGAGTAATCAATGTAGGAGGTCTTCATTTGCTCCTCGATATTTACCGGGATAATTCTGCCCCTGTTATTGCCCTTGTCTCCATCATGTGGCGGCAGCATTCCGTCATTTAATTCTCCGTTATTTTCCATAAAAAATCGCCCTATTTTAAAGGCTTGCGAAAGTACCGATTTTGGAGCTTTTTTCCCCTGAAAAAATGGGCTTTTAAAGGTTAATTTTTGCACATTTTCGGGGGTATTGTGGACAAAGTTTTTATTGCCCGCTTTAATCAATATTCTCAAGCTGAACATCCAGTTTTTTTGCTGCGCAGGCTACATTATTTCAGGCGCAATCCAGCTTACAAGCTGTAACTTGCCGCCACAAAAAATAACGATTGTGAAGACGATTTTACTACTTGGTGCCGGCAAATCTGCCACTGTTTTGATCGATTACCTGATGGAAACTGTAAAAGAGAACAAATGGAAGTTTATTGTTGCTGATGCCAATAAAGAGCAGGTATTGGCAAAAACCGGGAACTCTCCCTTTGCCGAAGCAGTTGCGCTGGATGTAACCAATGATGATGAAAGGGCAGCACTTATAGAAAGGGCACACGTGGTGATCTCCATGATGCCTCCATCCCTGCATTTTTTAGTGGCAAAAGATTGTGTGGAATACCGCAAGCATTTATTAACCGCCTCCTACCTTGATAATAAGATCAAAAGCCTTCTCCCGGAGATACAGCAAAAGAAGTTATTGTTCCTGTGCGAAATGGGACTGGATCCTGGTATTGATCACATGAGCGCTATGAAAATGATAGATGAGATCAAAGCCGGAGGTGGCACGGTCACTTCTTTTAAAAGCCATTGTGGCGGACTGGTAGCGCCGGAAAGCGATGACAATCCATGGCATTATAAAATAAGCTGGAATCCACGCAATGTAGTGCTGGCCGGGAAAGCGGGCGCTGAGTATAAACTGGATGACAAGTTAATACATAAGGGCTATGAAACATTGTTTGCAGATTGTGATGAAGTGAATGTAGATGGATTGCAAAAACTGGCATTTTACCCCAACAGGGATTCGCTGAGTTATATCCCCGTGTACCACCTGGAAACCGCCAAGACTTTTGTAAGGACTACACTGCGTTATCCTGCTTATTGCAAGGGTTGGAAGGCGATCGTAGATGCTGATCTAGCCAATGAAACAGACCAGCTTGAAACGGCGGGCATGAGTTTTAAACAGTGGGCGGCAGGCATTGTTCCATATATGAATGATGAAAACAGGGCAATGCTTGAATTTTTAGGATTGTTTGATGAAACGATGATACCTGCTGCTGCCAAAACATCTGCAGATGTGCTGCAGTACCTACTCGAAACAAAGCTGGTGATGCAGCCTGCAGACAAGGATATGATTGTAATGCTGCATGAAATTGGATTTACTGCAGCCTCGGGAGAAAGCAAGCATCTGGAAAGCAGCCTGGTGGTAAAAGGCGAAGATAGCCTGCGCACTGCTATGGCTAAAACAGTTGGATTGCCGTTGGGTATCGCTGCTAAATTGATATTGAACGGTACCATCAAACTCACGGGTGTTCATATCCCGATTAATAAGGAAATTTACGAACCGGTGTTAAAAGAACTGGAAAGTTTGGGTGTTGCTTTTAAGGAAATCGAAAAATAATTTTTTTGTTGGTATAGAAATTTTATTTTTGTGGTATAAAATATTGTTATGGATGCTAAAGTAACATTGAGCTTTGATGCCGGGGTTATTGATAAGGCAAAGCAGTTCGCCGAAGAAAACAATATCAGCCTCTCCAGGCTCACAGAATTCTTATTGCGGAAGGTTACCAGCGGCCATCATAAATCACTCGAAGATTTTCCCATTTCAGATTGGGTAAGCATGGTTTCCGAAGGAGAAGCTCAGTACGTCACCCGGCCTAAAAAAAACAAAGAGCTAAAGGCCGAATACTTTAAATCTAAAAAATGAGGGTATTTGCTGATGCCAATATTTTAGTAGCTGTTCTCAACAAAGAATACCCTCTTTTCACCAACGCCGCAAGGATACTGAGCCTGGCTGATAATAAAAAATTCACTATTTATAGTTCTCCTGTTTGCCTTGCCATTGCATTTTACTACGCTGAGAAAAAGAGTGGCACCATAATCGCTAAACAAAAGATCGGTTTACTGGCTTCAAAATTATCTATTACAAATATTGGTAAAGATGAAGTGGAGCAGTCGCTGGCGAATAAAAAGATCAACGATTTTGAAGATGGCATGCAATATTATGCGGCAACAGCCAGCAAATGCAGTGTGATCGTTACACAGGATACCGGCGATTATTATTTTGCTGCCATTGAAGTATTGAATGCTGAAGATTTTTTAACCCGGCATGTGCTGAAATAATAATTCAGGGTGTGAGGAGTTTTCTTAATTCCATTATGCCTTCTGTTGCGGGCTTTTCTATCAGCGTAAGCGTAGCTGATTGCTCCACGTCAGGGATCTTTTTATCGATGATGAATTTTGGTAAAAAACGCGGCGCATAATGCAATAGGGAAGCTGCCGGGTATACCTGCAGCGACGTACCCACCACTACGAAGTAATCACAGTCATACATCAGTGCTGCTGCTTTTTCGATCATTGGCACCGGTTCTTCAAACCAAACAATGTGCGGACGAAGCTGTGCACCATCCCGGGCCTTATCACCCAAATTGATATCCCCACGAATGTCATAGATCAATGTTTCATCCCGTTCACTCCGCATTTTAAATATCTCTCCATGCAGGTGGATGATATTGGATGAGCCTCCCCGTTCGTGCAAATCATCAATATTTTGCGTAACAATGGTAACAGCAAAATCCTTTTCCAGTTCGGCCAGGCCGGTATGTGCAGCATTGGGTTCTGCGGCGGCTACGTCTCTCCTCCTGTCATTATAAAAATTCAATACCAGTTGCGGATCTTTTTTCCAGGCCCCGGGCGTGGCAACATCATATACATTATATCCATTCCACAAACCATCACTATCACGAAAGGTTTTTAACCCACTTTCGGCACTGATGCCGGCACCTGTAAGTACAACGATGTGTTTTTTTGAGGTCATTTTTTTGTTACACGAATTAGGCAAATTACATGAATTGAAACAAGCGTTTATTTCTCACCTGCATATTCCATAATGATCTTCCACTCTTCTTCCTTTACTGTTTGAACGCTTAATCTTCCCAATCGTACTAAGTCCATATTGGTTAGCCGGTGATCTTTTTTGATGATCTCCAGCGGCACCGGTTTCTTTAATTTTCTTACCGGCTTCAAATCTACCACCAGCCAGGCTGTTTCTTCCGTGGTGGGATCCTGGTAAGCTTCTTTGGCCACTTTAGCAATGCCAACTACTTCTACCCCTTCATTGCTGTGATAAAACAGTACCTCATCATCTTTTTTCATTGCCCTTAAATTATTCCGGGCTGCATAATTACGAACACCATCCCAAAACGTTTTTTTGTCTTTTACAAACTGATCCCAACTGTATTTGAATGGTTCAGATTTTACCAGCCAGTATGCCATAAAGTTTTATTTGATTGAATTACCTGCATGTAAAGTGTTTTACAGCATTCACGCATTTCATTTTTAAAAATATAAATCCTTTTAGAGCTTAATCTCGTAACTCGAAAAACAATATTAATTTTTTTCACACACAAAATCAAATTCGTTATGCTATTAAAAACATCAACTATCCAAACCCCAGAGGATGCTGAAAAAAAAAGCTGGCAAGCCGGTGTATCCAGGAGAAATTTTCTTGGTTACCTGGGTGGCGCTACCGCATTACTGGCAACTGCAGCATCCTGCAAAAAGGATGATAATGTTAACATACCAGGAGCAGTTAACCTGGGAAGCGGTGATACAGGTATTTTGAACTATGCTTATGCACTGGAACAGCTTGAAGCTGCTTTTTACACACAGGTGGTTATGACACCCTACTCTGGTATCACAGCTGCAGAGACTGCATTGCTGACCGACATCAGGGATCATGAAATTGCCCACCGTGAATTTTTCAAAAATGCACTCGCAGCCAATGCTATACAGGCACTGGAGGTGAATTTTACTACCATCAATTTTGCTGACCGTACCAGTGTGCTGGGTACTGCTAAAGCATTTGAAGACCTTGGAGTAACTGCATATAATGGTGCAGGCAAGTTAATCGTAAGTGCAGACTATCTTACTTTGGCAGGCAAGATCGTTTCTGTTGAAGCAAGGCATGCAGCACTTATCAGAGACCTGATCAGTAATGGAAGTTTTGCTGATAACACAGCACTCGACGCCGATGGCCTGGATAAAGCCCGTACACCATCAGAGGTATTAGCCATTGCCGGAACCTATCTCAAAACTGCACTCAACGCAAGTAATTTACCAACCAATTAAATTTTAATTTTATGAATGTTCAGAATATAATTAATCAACTCGAAAAAGTAGATCCGGAAGTATATGAAAGACTGGATGGCAGAAGAGCTGCTATGAAGAATTTTGCAAAATCATCCGGACGTATTGCATTGGCTGCATTGCCGCTTGCGATCGGCGGTATGTTTCAGAAAGCCTATGCAGGTGTTACCGGTATACTGGATGACACACTCAACTTTGCACTCACCCTGGAGTACATCGAGTCAAACTTCTACATCAAAGGAGTTGGCACTGCTAACCTTATTCCTACCCCGGCCGCAATAGGTGCGTTAACCACCATTCGTGATCATGAAGCAGCACACGTAAATTTTTTGCGTACTGCCATTACAGCAATGGGCGTTACACCCGTATCGTTTACCGCTGCCAGTTTTGACTTTACTGCACATGGTGCTTTTCCAACCGTGTTCTCAAACTACGATACCTTTTTGGCAGTAGCTCAAACATTTGAAGATACTGGTGTGAGAGCTTATAAAGGCCAGGCTGGAAACCTGATCAGCAACAACGATCTGTTGACTGCTGCGTTAAATATTCATTCTGTTGAAGCAAGGCATGCAAGCCATATACGCCAGATGCGTAAGGCAAGAGGTGCGGATGTAAAACCGTGGATAACTGGCAATAATACAGGCGGTATCGGTGCAGCAGTGTCAGCAAGCTATGCAGGTGAAGAAGAAACGATGCAAGCCGGAATTAACATTGTAAACATCAATGGTTTCAGTATTTCAGCAGCTGCTGCTTCTGAAGCTTTTGATGAACCATTAACTAAGGACGAGGTAACGGCCATCGTTACACCGTTCTTTGCATAATAATTTTGATCAATGGCTGGTTGATTTAACCAGCCATTGTTTCCTTACATCTTTCAATCTATTTTTTATACCTAAATTCTTTTTATGATAGTATCACATAGTTTAATGAACATATTTCTTGCAATGCCTGGCGGTACCGAATGGATCTTTATCATCCTGGCCGTTGTATTATTGTTTGGTGGAAAAAAGATTCCTGAATTGATGAAAGGCATTGGTAAGGGAATGAGGGAATTTAATGATGCCAAGAATAATGTAAAAAGCGAAATTGAAAATGGCATAAACGAAAAACCAACGGTTCAAACAGCAGCTACGGATGTTGTTGCTAAGTAGCATCATTGTAATGATTACATGTTCAGGATTCGCTAACCACCCCATCATTTTAACCTATTAATTTTTACCGTGCTCACTATCAGTCCAGAAAGGAAATATTTTTTTCAACGGCTCAGGAAAAAAGATTCTGCACCTAAAACAGAAATGTCTTTTTTCGATCACATTGAGGACCTGCGTTGGCATATTATACGGAGTATTGCTGCATGGTTAATAGCAGCAATCACAATATTCATTAATATCGACTGGGTTTACGATCATATCATTCTTGCTCCTGCCAACCAGAATTTTTATACCTATGGTGCATTGTGCAGGCTGGGTAACTGGCTTCACATGGGTGATGCATTGTGCATGCCGGCGATAAAGATCAACTTCCAGGTTACTGAAGTGAATGGCACGTTTACTTCTGCTGTTAACATTGCCATGATCGGTGGTATTATTGCTGCATTTCCTTATATCTGCTGGGAGCTATGGAAGTTTATCAAACCTGCTTTAAGTAATAAGGAAAAGAAGATGAGCCGTGGAGGGATCTTCTGGATATCTGCGTTTTTTTTTACGGGTGCTGCTTTCGGATACTACCTGCTTGCACCTTTCACATTTAATTTTTTGGCCGGTTTTTCTTTGGGCACATCAGGTATGATACAATACAAACCTTCTATCAATGATTATGTTGACAGTCTCACCAATCTTATTCTGGGCTGTGGCCTTGCATTTGAGCTGCCCATTTTTTGTTTGGTATTGGCAAAGCTTGGACTGGTTACCGGTACCCTTCTTAAAAGATATTTCAAGTTTGCATTTGTAATTATTTTGGTTGTGGCTGCTATTATTACTCCTTCGCCAGATTGGACGAGCCAGTTTTTAGTGGCTATTCCTTTGCTCATTCTTTATTGGATCAGCATCCTACTTGCCAGCAGGGTAGAAAAAGCAAGAGCAAAGGCAGATAACTAAGCTTACTTACAGGTATAATCCTGCATTTTAAAAATGCGTATTTGTAAATGAAGAAAGGAATAAGTTCTACTGCTGTTTCAGAATTAAATTTTATCGCTGGCACCCCTTTCTTTGCAAGAATAAAATTTGCCGTATTCTTTTAATTTCAATCGCTCAATCTGTTAAGAAATAATAAAATCAGGTGATGAATAATTGATAGTAACAGCTGCATTTTTATGCGGCTGCCTTATTTTTCCAGGATAATGAACCTGTATAATGAAGCTGGTTTAATTAAATATCCCAGCCACTTGCCAGTACATCAGCGATGTGGATCGTTTTTGTAGAAAGTCCTTTGTGTTTTAAACAACCGTCAAGGTGCATCAGGCAACTCATATCTGTTGAGATGATATAGTCGGCACCGGTAGCGAGTGCATTGTTTACTTTCTGATCGGCCATTGCAACAGAGATGGCATCAAATTTTACTGAGAAGGTGCCGCCGAAGCCGCAGCAGGTATTGGTGTCGTTCATCTCCACCAGCTTTAATCCCTGCACATGCGACAGCAGTATTCTTGGTCCTTCTTTGATGTTACACTCCCTGAGTGCAGCACAGCTATCATGATAAGTGGCAGTAGCATTAAAGACAGCTCCGTAATTTTCTATTTTCAACACGCCGGTTAAAAATTCAGTGAATTCAAAAATCCGGTTGCCCAATTCCTTTACCTTGTTGTAGCCGGGAGTGTTCTCAAATAGTTTAGTGTAATAATTTTTTACAAACCCAACACAGCTTGCACTGGGACACACAATGTAATCGGCATTGTCAAAGTCTTTGATGAATTTGGAGCAAACTTCTCTTGCCTCGTCCCAATAGCCGGCGTTGAAAGCTGGCTGGCCACAACAGGTTTGATTGCTGTTATAAGCCACTTCACAGCAGGCTTTTTCCAATACTTTCACCATGTTGAAACCTGTTTGAGGATACAACTGGTCAATAAAACAAGGTATAAATATTTGTACTTTCAAGCTCGGCTCTTTGACGGAAATTTATTGTGGGTTTAATTTTAAACATGCTTTTGAAAAGGATGATACTGCGAAGTTGCAGCCTCAATAATATTAGATGCTATTGGGGCAAACCATCATTTTGAGTGCAGTGATGGCGGCTTCTTCTCCTTTATTGCCGTGCCTGCCGCCGATGCGTTCATCTGCCTGCTGTTGGTTATCCACTGTAAGTACGCCAAAAATTGTGGGCACCGGCAACATGAGATTTAGCTGTAAAACGCCATCTGTAACAGCACGGCACACGTATTCAAAATGTGGTGTATCGCCTCTTAATACGCAGCCCAATGCGATGAATGCATGCGGTTTGTCATCCTTGTATTTATGCTGTTCCCAGTATCTTTTTATTCCAAAAGGAATTTCAAAGGCACCAGGCACCGTTACTACACTAAAAGCAACACCGTTTTCGGTCAACACTTTTTTACAACCTTCTTCCAGCGCACCGGTAATAACAGGATTCCATTCGGTACGTACAATAACTACACAGGCACCCTTTGGAAGTTGGATGCCTGTTGTATTTAATAAGCTATCAGAATTAGCTGACATAAATAGTGATATTTAAAACTGAACTGATTAGTTCAATACACCTAATCTTGCAAGGTACTTGTCAACATCGTTTGCATGAGAACTTTTTGGAAATTCATCCTTGATGCGTTTGAACATATCAATAGCATCAGTTGTTTTACCAATGGCTTCTGCAAATAAGGCAGCTTTGTACAATGCTTCAGCAGTCATGAATTCATCTTTGGTATTCACTGCGGCCGCTTTTTTATAATAGTCCATCGCCTCATCATTTTTCTTTAATTCAGCGTTGGCATCTCCCAGCATCGAATAGGCTGCTGTTTGCACCTGGCTTGCCGTAGTAGAAAAATCTTTAAGCTGCTTAATAGCGTTATTGAAGTCTTTGTTATGAAGATAGCATGCACCGGCAATGTAATGCGCCCTGTTACCTGCAGCAGTACTGCCATAACCGGAGATCACTTTTAAAACGCCGCTGGAGATTCCTGCACCGCCGTTCAATACCAGGTTAATAGAATCTTTGTTGAAACTGCCCTGCTGTGCCATTTTATCAAACAAAGTTTCTGCAGGGAAAATTGCATCGGCCGCTTTGGCTTCATTTGGATCTTTTACAAAATTTTTATAGGCATACCAACCGCCGATGAGGAGGATCACAGCACTACCAACATAAATAATCGGTTTGCTGAACTTTGCCCAAAAATCTTTGGCTTTTTCAACGGCTTCATTTGTTTCAACAGCTTCAACTGTTACTTGCTTCTCTGACATTGTATTTTTTATTGGTTGATTTGTTTAATGGCGTTGTTAGTGGTTTAATTGTTTTATTGCTGAATGATTGTAATGCAAAACGAATGAAATATATTTTCCAAACAATCCGCTACAAAACAGCAAATCTTAGTCTACAATAAACGGATAGTCCTGCTGTACATACACATCTTTCAGCAATTCATCATCACCCGGCCATGGACTTTCTTCTGCAAATTTCACACATTCTTCTACCTGTACCCTTACTCTTTCGTTCATCACTTCGATGTCTGCGTCGCTCACTTTGTATTCTTCTTTTAAAATATTCTGTACATAATCGATCGGGTCACGCTGCTTGTACTCTTCCACTTCATCCTTGGTACGGTATTTCTGTGGATCGCTCATGCTATGGCCTTTGTAGCGATAGGTTTTGATCTCCAGTAAAGTTGGTCCCCCGTTCTCTCTTGCTCTTGCCACTGCCCTTGCTACCGAATCATGCACTGCTTCGGGGCTCATTCCGTCCACGCTGTCGCCTGGCATATCGTAAGCATCAGCCAGTTTGTAAATATCCAGTACATTGCTGGTACGGGCAACAGAGGTACCCATTGCATACTGGTTGTTTTCGCAAATAAAGATCACCGGTAATTTCCAGGTCATTGCCATGTTGAAGGTTTCATGCAACATGCCCTGCCTTGCGGCACCATCACCAAAGAAACAAAGCGCCACATTTTTTGTACCCTTGTATTTTTCAGCAAAGGCCAGTCCTGCGCCGGTGCCGATCTGGGCACCCACGATACCGTGTCCGCCAAAAAAGCCAACATCCACACCAAACAGGTGCATGCTGCCGCCTTTTCCCTTACTGCAACCGGTAGCTTTACCATACAATTCAGCCATACTTGCATTGGGCGTAACGCCTTTTGCTATTGCCAGTGCATGACAGCGGTAAGCAGTAATGAATTTATCTTCAGGCTGGGTAGCGGTCATACATCCTGCAGCCACCGCTTCCTGGCCAATGTACAAATGACAAAAGCCGCGGATCTTCTGCATGCCATATAACTGCCCGGTCTTTTCCTCGAACCTGCGTAACAACAACATGAGTTCGTACCAGTATAAGTAGGTTTCTTTAGAAAACTTTGTAGCCAAGGTTTTAAAATTTAGGCGGCAAAGATAAGGGAGAATAAGTGAATTTTAATTATCCTCCGCACTTGTGAATATTTGGATGGTAACGCAAACAAATCCAGCAAACAATGGTTGGTTTTCAAGCCTCCTATAAACTTTATTTTTTTTACATATATCCTGGCCGGCCGGTTTCACATAAAAGGATTTTGAATTACATTTACAGTATCAACCTGCTTACCTGAGCCTGCTAACCATATTCTTATGATAGTTCCCTTTTTAAAAGATAAATTTTCCGGTACAGACAAGGCTGGCCAATATGAAACGACCGCAGGGATCATACTCCAGGCTACTTTTTTTTTCTGGATCATCACCAAAATCACCTGCTGGCGATTGTGGACTACAGAAAGATTGCTCCCCACCGCTCCACCGTTCGATTTTTTGGTGGCACCTTCATGGGTTCACCTGCTGTTGCTGTCAATTTCCCTGTTGCTGATGCTGCTGCTCATATTTAAGCCCATGAGTAAACCCCTGCTGGTAGCTTTATTCGCTTCAGAAT
>APMI01025349.1_pt1 | contig 17690 bp, 13 predicted proteins | sample 667938 | NCBI WGS metagenome assembly APMI01 (sample SAMN01084076, study PRJNA167559) | wastewater metagenome | biome: Wastewater | place: Denmark: Ejby Moelle, Odense | collected 2011-11-28 | reverse complement strand
TGTTGTGGCTCTCGAGTCCTGTAAGTTTCGGGAAGGCAATGATTTCAACCTGATTACTCCATTGGGTTTTACTTTGTTATGCTTCTAAGCCATTTTTAGCTATTTTTGTAATTATTTTGAATACCTAGCTAATTATTTAGCTTTGCTAGTTTCCTGATTGACAGCAGATTAAAGTTAACCCTTCATACGCTGTCTATCAGTTGTATCCAAACTTTAATTTTTAGTGCGATTGCTGTTATGGGATCTATGGCTCAACTCCGAAAGATAGCCATGTTTATTTTTAATGTTTTTGTGTCTAAACACGATCCTGTCGAGACGGTCAACGTGCTCACTTTTAACTTGTGGCATTGTAGACTAAGGCGGATGTTAGTAAAGTTAGAGTTTTTATAGAAGTTGCTTACGTACGTCACGTAGCTGTTGCATGAATTATTATCGTGTCTTTTTATGACCTATTCTCACTTGAGAGTTCATCATGTTTTATTGTATATTTATTATTGTGCTTAATAAGCTCCAACTTCTCACATCAATACAATACAACGTTAATGCAAACCATTGCTATATTTACTATAATCATAATACTATAATCATAAATGTTTGACAATCAGCATAATACTCTTATCCCAATCGTTGCTGGTGATGATACTCATGATATCTTTGTCTTTTTTGACTGATTTAAAAGCAGTCGACATCTGTGTTGGGATTCCCTGATGATCTCTCTTTATTCCCTCGAGCTTATAATTGCAATTGTTGAGTCTTACTGCCTTGCACATCATCGTAGGTCTTAAGAACTGGCTTCGGTAAGGACAAACTTAGCATTTCAAATCTGATACAAGTGAATAAAATGCAAAATTTCCATAACCAATGTGTACATTTGTGTCCTGCTGATAATTTATACAAAATTGATTAGTGCACGATGCTAAAAAAGTCAATCCACAACCATTATCCTACTTATTGTTTATTTTGTCTTTCTTTTTGTAAGAGTCTTACTATTATATGTTAACATCAATTGCGGGGTCTGCTTTGATCCGTTTAATGTTTACTCTAATTTGATTGGTCCCTTTTTATATGCCATTCTGCAACAGACTGGATGTCGATTTGAGTGGCAACCAACTCCGACTTCCAGTTCCATTCCTGTCGTATATTTATATCTCAGTATCAAATATCATTAGATTTAGCTTCTTGCATATTTAAAGTTTAAGTTGGTGAATGGTCGTGTGGACTGAGCATACCATGTTGATAGTCTTGTTGTTGTTCTCAATATGAATCAGTAAGGTCACATCCCAGTCGTATACTTTCTTCATGTTCTATGATTTGTTTATTGCTTATTCTATTGCACTTAATTGGTTATAACTAGGGTAAATAAAAAATATAATACCCATAGTACAGTTTAATTAAATAAACAATAACACAATAATAATGCAGGCATCAGTGAGCTAAAACTTTCTCCAGTCCCTCCATGACACTCTTCATGAACTCCCCATAGGCGGCCAAATATTCTAACTCTCGCTCTGAAGTTGTGTTAAGAATTTCGTAGTATTGTCTCTGCTTGTTGTGCTTGAAGTTGGGGATCTCGATTGTGGCTTGGATGCAGTTCAGGATTGAACATAGCTCGTCTAAACTCTCGATTTGCTTCTGCATCTCGGGAATCTATTTTTCAAGAATTTGAATTTGCTCATTCTTAGTGCCCTTTGAGAATATAGATTTTATTGAAAATTTGCCACCCATTAATTTACTGATTTCTGACTGAGCCCCTAAACATTTTTACTCTAGCCTTCTCCTGTTGCCTACATAAATAATCTGTTACCTTCCTGTTATTATTTAGATTGGATAGCTTCCAAGAAAGCCTATACTTCCCTACTTTCGAAAACTAGCATGTCTAGAAAGAAGCCGAATGGATTCTGTTTCCCCACTGTGTTGTCTCGCAAGTTGCGGATGTTGTCCTGCACCTTGTGATCATGCACGAAAAGTAGTACTGGGTCTCTTTTTGAGTCAGATACGTATTCCGAGTACACATTTTTTTAATATTCCGGCAGCATCTGAGTGTTGCAGGCGTCTAAATTATTGGAAACTAACTTAAGTTTTATAGGAAGTTGTTCCTTGCTTACACAATAACTCCCAGCTAACTACTGAGGATTTTCAATTATTTTTCAGCCTTCTTAAGATAACCTGTAAAATTGGCGCAGACTGACTTATTTTCAACGACTGTCTCCTTGTACCCTAAATCTGGGAAAATTTTCTTGTATTCATCGATCAGATCAGAAGTGCGCGGTTCGGCAACTGTCTGATAATACTTCTCCATCACGATGGACTGATTACGCAGGAACTCTTGTGTGATAGGCGATGTGAATAGATATTTTATTGTGGAAAGTTGCTTTAAGAAGTAGTCGAAGAATTTTCGACGGTACTCGATCTGTTGGTCATCCTGGCCACTCTAAAATGACTACTAAAATTACGATATTAATTTTCTTTTCTGGAATGGGTGGGACATACAGTCCTGGCCATCTCTTGCGCAGGCACTCCCGAAAGTAAAAGAAATCATTATATCGGCGTCGTATTTCGAATGTGCCTAGGTAGTCATTGCCAGTGATGAGGTAGGTTACGAAGTTCTTGGTTGCATCGAGCTGTGGGTCTGACACCTTGATGTGAATTGTCTGGTCTAGTCTACAAATCTGATACTTTCGTTTATTCCATGAGCAAGCTGTGTACCCGATAGATATTAGATTTTATATTAAACTTGATTATATTAGTTAACGCTATTGCCAACACATAGCTTCTTATACGATTCCTAAATCTAACATCCACTTGAGTTAGGTTGAGAAAAGTAAAAATATGTTAAAGTTATGATATGTAGTATATATAAAATAAATTAAATATTTAATTTAGACTTTAATAGGTTCACTGTTAATAAATTAGGAACAACATTATGATATCCAGAGTAGTGCCACTTCTGACAAGTACACTCCGCACGTGTGCATCACCAATTTTCTACTTCACAGTGACAGAGCAGACTTTCCAAGCGAACTCAGTCAACAGCAACAACAGGGAAGTTATCAAGTACATCTAGGTTAATCTTAGGTTGGAAGCATGCCGTAACTTTGACGATGTCATGAACTACATGTCCAGGAATAAATAACTTCAGCCAAATGAGCTCAAGTAGATTTTCCAGGTGGCGTACAGGTTCCGCAACTCGAGCACTCCCTGGGAAAAAATCGGCTTGCTTGCCAAGAAAACATCTGAGTTTGATGTATCAACTGCAAACCCAGAAACTATCAGTAATATCTGCGGGTTAATTCCAATTGTTTCTCAGAATGGACAAATTGAGTTCAAGTTCTATGCTAAGTTGCATGAGAAAATAGCAGAGTTTATTAAAGAACCTAGTAAAATTACCGATGATCAAATCATCAACTTCATTGAATTAGGCTTTGAAACTAATAAGGGCTAATTTACTGATTCGCTGTTCAAAATTCTTAAATAGAGAATGCCAAATTTGAAGATCAGAAACTATAATAAATATCTTGAGTTGATTTCTAGAAGAAAATTCCCAATGAAAATATAAAAATAAACTTTTAGCGAGTTTGCTAAAAAATTCACATCAGATTTAGATAAACTCGAGGAGAAATTTATTATCAACAGTTACAAATTGTTACGAGGAATCAACAAGAGTGTTTACAGAAGTGAGGTTGACATTTCCCAAGCAGTTGATCAAAGAATAAAGGACCAAATAGGAGGCTTGGACGAGAAATAGATTTTCTCATTGCTTAACTATCAGAGTAACTTGAATAGTTTTAACAGAGTGATCTACAATAGTGTCATATAAGCCATAGATGAGCAAGGCAATAGCAGCATTGATAAAAATACAACTTTCAAACTTCTTAACCGCATTATCAACAATGAGAATTTCAAACTGAGTAACGAGAAAGAGTAAAAAGTATTGAAATTTATCAACAAAAACTTAAGTGAATCTAGACAAATTATTTTACTCATAAAAAAGAATTACTTCACTCGCCAACAAGTTATCAAGCTTGTTGACATGATTACTGAAAGCGAACACAAGAGCAAGTATGAGGATAACTTTAACTATGTCTACGAAATCATTTCAAGAGGCATCAACAAATAAAATCAGTTCAGCAAATTTGTTAGCACCATCAAGACAGAAAACACTAGACCAAACTTGAGTGAAAAATATTTGTACTCTGCTCTTATCACTGATAGACTCCTCATGAAAGATCGAGAAAATGCAGAGCTTAAAGATGTTAAATCATTCTTCTAAACTGGACTCACTGAAGCACAAAAATCAAAACCAAACTTCTTGTTCGGCAACTCAACTGTCTTTAACAAGAGCAGATTGTTAGAAAGTTTCAACAAAAGATTCGGATTTTATTTCCTGAACGATGTGATCAATAAATCTATCACTAACAATAAAAGAATAGAAAACTCATTGCTTGCATATCTTTTCTCCTCAAACAGCTACCGAGATGTATCTAAGCTTCTCAAAACCAACGAAGCACTAATTCAAGAATATCAAGTTAGACCATTATTAGAGAAGGCCTGCTCTCATGCAAATGATTTCTCAGGCAATTATGACTTTTTGAATAAGCTGACTCTTGCAAAACTGAACACAACTAAGAGTTTCTACTTTAAGAAACCAATCACAAATTACGTATGCAACTGGGAAGTCCATGTGGCACTCAATGCTGATGAAGTTAACTCTTTCTTGAAATTGGTACGAGCTTTAGTAAAATCAATGGAGGTCGACAAATCAAGATTAATGATTCAAGATTTTACCTCTTACTTCATTAAATCGCCAAACAAACTGATTCACATTAGTATGGAATACTACGAGCTGTTGAACGATATCCAGTAGAAATTCTATCACACAAATACTGAGTTCATCTCAGTCAACAAGCAGCTAGTCAGGGAGTTAATGAGGTTCGGTAACCTGACCCGAGAACATGCCGAGCGTATCCTGAAGAAAGGTATCACTGATGAGGATATTAATTACTATTGCGAAATCGTGACTGGAGTAAAGCCTAAAATTAGTGACAACCCCAAACTCTTATTTGCTCTACTTAGATGCAGACAATTCAACGAGTCTGAAATCGATTAAATGAAACAGCAGATTATCGATACTATATCTACATTGGAGACACAAAGATTAGAGGACTGTTTGTTAAACTTCGAGTTAAGAAGATCACCTTCAACTTTTGAGATTCTGAACAAGTTGATTGAAACATATACGAAAGTCATCAATGTGCGAGACAACATGAAGCTGCCTTTCATAATATCTCATCTTGAGACACTAAACATCGTTTCCAAAGAGTACAAAGAATTCTTAAAGAAGTCAACTGACGTATATTTGAAGAACTCAAATGAGTACCCAAGTTATATTCATTCATAATTGCTTCGGTAATGTCTCAACAAGGGAGTAGACTGCACAGAGTATAGCAACAAATTAATCCAAATGTTAGACTCCAAGTTCGTAAAGAAAGATTTCAATATTGGACAGACTTCTAATATTATCGAGAATCTTCTGCTTGCCAACAAAGATCAGGCATTGAAACTGTACGGAAATGTCCTCAGAAATTGCGGAGGAGATATGAAGAGCAAAGTCCTTAATCACTTGATATTGGTCGATGTCGCTGATCCAAAAATAAGCAAACAAATTACTAATGCTCTTTCCGACTAGAAATGCACAATGAAAGAGGGAATATTTAAGTACCTTAGCTAAAAGATGCCAGAGTTGAAGAATATAGAGAATAAAATTAAATTAGAACCCGCAACCGATCCTAAATGGCTTCGGGAAACTGTGGTACACTTTTCTTTTATTGTAGACTGAATTTTTGAAACAAAAGTCCATTCAATTTGAATAGACTGAAAAATACGGACATCACCTGCTGAAAGTCGGTAGTCATTATATTGGTTTTTGGCCTAGAGATTACAGTTCAGCTTTGCAAGGTCGCGTCAGAGATTATTATAAATCTATCTTTTCATTCGACAATGATTTTGATTTAACTAAGGTTATTATTCTTTTCAACAGCCAAAGAGTTAAGAAGCATGCAATTGCAATTGCCTTATTAGGTATTATGCTTGTTATTTAGAAATTCCTGAACTGAAAAATTCAAAGATTGAAATTTTATAAGCATTAAATAAGAGGACCGAAAAGAAAAGCCAAGCTGGTGTGAATACTGAAGGCGAAAAAGTCCAATCCACAGCTAATGAAACTAAGTCTGAATCTGCACCCCAACAGCAAGATACTAATGCTAAGCCCAGTGAGCCAACTAAAGAAGCACAGACTCAGACGCAATCATAAACACAGAGTGAGCCTAAAAGTTAAGACAAGTCCAAGAAATCATAATGGCAATCTTGAATGATTTATCAGTAAAGTAAATGTATATGACTCAAATCTTGAACATATATGCATATGTTACTATGAAATCGACTGCAATACCTGACATATAGGATTAATAAAATAGTGATTGGACATTATATTAAACTAGGTAATGCAAAGTTACTCTCTTGAAGCCGTCGAAGAGGAGTAAAAGGAAGAGTACAAGCAGGAGCTGGGTCTTCGTAAAATGCTATACAAGTACCAGCATGAGAACGAGCAGCTCCGAAACCAAATAAAAGCATTAACATAACGACTGTAATCGATACTGTCATAGAAATAAACAATTTAATCAAAGTAAGTGAACAGCACACCTTAAAATAAGATGCAGATTGCCCACGAGAGATATCTAAACGAGCAGATGAGCTACTATTTTAAGAAGATAGAAGAGGTCAATGGGGAGATTAAAGTACACCGTGATCAACTCAACAAAGATAAAGAGAACTAGTATATTCATTTAAGTAACATCTTGAAGGACAAACAACACAAAGTTTAATAACTTAAGAAAAAATTACAAAAGTATAGAACTGAAATGGGGGAAGATGTGTAACCTAAATAAACAGCTAATAAATAAAAAGATAAAGGAGAATAGAAGTATTAATAAATGTAGACAAAATTAACCAACTAATTACTAGAAATAAAGAGACGGGTAAGAGATCTATAGAGAACAAGAAATAACAATTTGAAGCAAGATATCTACAGGCACATGCAGATGGTCAATCTTGAAACCAAGACTAGAAAAATAAGTAATAGTGATAAATATAAATAAATTATTTAAGATTAGTAAGAAACAGGACCAGGCAAAAAAGGAGTATGGGGATTGGATTTAACAGAGGAAAATTATCGAAAAATATGTGATTAATTTTAGCAACTTAAAAAATAGAAGATTGCTCTATTGAATTCTATAAGAATCGAGAATAATGGTCTAAAAGAGAGGTTAACAAAGCTTAAGAATGAGTACATCGACATTTCTGCGAATGGGTCAAATTTAAACAATAGCGTTAATTTAAGTATAAGCAAATTAAAGTAATCTGCTGTTATGACTCCCAAATAAAGGACTAAAGAGACGATAATTCTACCAGATATTCCAGTACCTTTAGGAAATTCAGCATATTAGCGCAAAAACGATAAGAATTTTGTGCCTAAGAAAGCCAAACTAGTTGAGTGGAATGTGAATAAAAATAAGAAAAACATGCCTGGATTTTCCTGGAACGATGAAAATAATAAATCCCCAATTACTGGTATTAATATTTGGCTGGATAAACAGTTGATTGGACTTCAATTTATTCATATAATGGGTTAAACAATGCAGCACTTGCACTCATAAGGGGGCTAATCGAAGAAACTTATACCAATTCAATATCGACTGAACAGCAATGACTACCTTGAAAATATAGTTTTAGTCTTGTCCAAAAGTCAAAATAAGCAGGATGCTTTAAGTAATACTGTTTTAGGACTTTAATTAATATCCAAAAATGGTAGAAAAGATACTTTTGGATTAAAAGTTGGTACTCAAGGTACATAGAAATTCGATTTTGGTATTAAAAACCCTTAAAAGCCAATATACTCATTTGGTAGTTTTACAATAAATTCGACATCCCATCTGTCTTGCATAAACAGTTTAGGGTTCGCTATAATATGATGGTTAATATTTATGTCAGTATTCAATGTTCAATCAACAACCGAAGTCTTTCCATTCGTTTTTTATGATTCAGCTTTTTCTATAATTCAGCAGGTTCTTCGAAATTACGCTTTTTCTTGTACTTTTCAAGCTCCTACTGAGGTTACAGCGAGTCCATCATCATGATGTCTAGCTTAGTGTGATCGATTGGATCGTAGTGCTATTCTGGGATGTATGTTCTAATGTCAGGGCGAGGATGAACAGGAGTAAGACTGGGTAATACTACCTCATCACGTAGCACAAACTATAAGAAATGCTTATAGCTGAATTTGTTAATATTTTTGTCAGTCTCCTCCTCATTTGCTTAATAAAAGTATTTTTTGCTCTCATTTTCATCAAGCGTGATCAGGTCAAGGCGGACCATAGGAGAGTAGTCAATATTTTTCTTCGAGATTATCTCACGGGCTATAGCGTAACATTATTGATCGGTAGTTTATTAAAAAACATCAGGATTATTTTATCTAATCTGCTTGAGTTTGTGAGCCAATTCACCCACAGTGATAGGTTCAAACACTAAATATATTAATAGTTACGTTTATCGATACTTTCCAGCTCTTTCTGGTTCTTCTCGATCTTCTTCGTTATTAACTCGTACTTAAGCTTCTTCTGCAAGTAATCTTCTGTAACGAATTCTTCAGTATTTTAAACATCTTGAGGTAGATTTAATGAAATTTGCTCGACCTCCAATTGATTAAGGCGAGCAATTAATTCATTAATCATCTGTGCCACTTTGGACTTCTTCAAGAACTGTGAATTGGCGTGCTATTTCTCTAACAAAGCCAACTAGCTCTTCGCCTTTCTAAGCTTTTCCCTCACCGCATTCAGCTGTTGCATAATTGGCTGAGTTTGTTCTTTTCCTGACAATTATGCAATTTTGTCATATTTTTTTAGGTCTGTTTGCTGCAGGGCTTCTCTGATTACTAAATTTTCGAATTAGTTGGCCTGCTGCTTTGCAAGAATCCTTGGGATAAGCTTATTCTTAGGGAACATCGCCTTGGATTCGTATCTATGGTAATTATGCGGGTTAAGTTATGTTCTTTCCAGCCTTTTCTTTCTTCTATCTTTGAGACTTTTCTATTTAGGAGTTAGTTCTTCATAAGGTTTCTCTTTCGCAGCCAGATCTGCCAATTATTTGGCAGACTCTAATTTAATTATACATTATACTTTGGTAGTGCCATAGTTTGGGGAAGAGTCCGAACATGTTCAAAAATTTGTGCACTTTAGGAGTTGGAACTGCGCCATTGCCAAGCCAGTACATTAGTTTTGGCATATTAATAATGACTTGCCTTTTAATATTCACATTGTGGCGAGGACTCCAGAACCCAATGTGCTCAGTATTACGACCAAATATGTTTTTATGCTGAGGTGCCACGACAATCCACCAATACGGATGATTCTTCTTTCCGTGTTGTTGCAGTCTGATTGATAGTCTCATAATATAAATGAGGCGATTATCTAATTTATATTTAATTTGTTGATCTTAACTTTGTCACTTGCCAATGCTAAAATGCATCCAATTGACGTAAAGATACAAGATTAGTATTTAAATATTTGTTGATAAATAGAAATAATACGCAAAATATAGTTTTGTTAGATTTCGCTAATAATTAAGATGAATAAAAGTTTTGTCGACACTCTTAATCATAGTCTCAACAATTCTAAGACTAAAATAGCACATCATTTCAGTAAAGCTCAGCGTTTTCCCAAACCAGTCTAATCTCCGTACTCTTTTGCTTTTACGTAGCTGCCGTAAAAATTTTTATGATCTTAATTCGTCTACTCTCTTCCTGACATCTGCACTAAGAAAAAATGGAAAATTTGGACATGACAGCAGATTCTCACAGACTGAGTTGTAAATTAGGGCCAAAAGCTTCTCTCCTTCACCTGGCACATATAACATTAAGAACACTTTTAGCACTCCTAAGATCGGCAATAAGAAGAACTCATCTTTCTCTAAACAGGAGAAGCTCGTTTTTAAAGCAAATGAAGTCCCTGGTCCTGGAAAATATCAACCTGTATATAACCCTGAAGTCAAGCTGTCATATACTATGCGCAATAAAACAGTGAAAACAACTACGCACTGGAATGTAAATAATATGCAATAATACAGCCTGCGGGACCTGGTCAGTATAATTTAAACGGTTCTTTCTCTAGTAAGTACTCAACCAAAAACACGAAGATCGGTACTGAGAAACGATTCAACAGCCGCACTAACACGAACCCTGCACCAACAGCATGTATATTTACGCAACAACATAGATCAATCCCATCATAGAACTCTAACATAACCAACATCAAAGTATGGAGAGACTTCAAAATATTCGTTCAGTAAGGGAAGCAAAAGCTCAGCCATCAAGACAGGCGCACCAGGTCCGGGAAGTTATCAACGATTTTCTGAATTCAGCGCTCGTCGACCTGAGACAGATCGCATTTGATATTAAAGTCATGGCAATTCCAAAATTTAAAATTAACCGCAATTGATGCGCATAAATATATAATTCAAATAGCATTAGAAAGACATGCAGAGCAGCTTCATTAAGTTTCCAAACGCAACTCATCACAAGCGAGACCAAATGCGTGACTAGATTAGGAGTAAACAAATAGAGGAATATAAGTGTAAGATTAGGATGCACTATCACCAATACCCTCAAAAAGGAATCAATTATCAGATTCAGCCAAATAAAAAGGACGCATTCACTAAATAACATGACTCTAAATCCGCATATCACAGTTTAAGCAAATACTAGATACAAAATATATAGTAATCATTGACTTGCTTGCTGTCATCAAATATTCACACGTAGCCAGTCACAAGAGATTTCCGCCTTCAATTCGATGTGCTGATAAACAGTCTGATCATAATTGAGGACCAGTATTCCAAATTCTAACTTACTAATGCAGACCGCCAACGTGTACTCTATATATTAGCACTCGCTAGTAAGTTCGGAAATTAGGGTGTGCAGTTATGGACCATCTAACAGAGGTGTATACTCTCCCATTACTGGCATCTACTACTCAAAGCCACCTTAGCAGATACAGCTCGATTTTCAGATTAAGCGAATATAGATACAGGGTTGAAATAAATTAACAATGCTTTGCTGTATGTCTCTCATTTTCTAACGAAAGGCAGCCAGCAAAATCATATTCATAATCATAATAAGTGTTCAGTACTTGACTTCACTGAAACAGAGTAATAGATTCTATAGCTAACTGTGTCATATTTTGTGTAGCTGCTGTATACTATGTCATAGTCAAATAATTTTGCCCAAAATGAAATATTTGGACACGAGAATTGTAATCGTGATTATAAATGTTTACCACACCGATGCCAATAGATTTCCAATAAACTGTTGTATCTTTACACGCTGTACATCAAGCAAGTGATGCAATAATATGAAATATAGTCTATTGCTGTATTGGAACAAAATCACAATCATATAGGCATTGGTAATATGAGGATATCAGTTATAAAATCGATCATCTCGATTGCCATTGACGGGATTGTAAGACTTAAGTAACATTATGAGTCAAATATTGGAGCAGCCAGGCAAATTATTGCTGACTCTATCAACTATATATGTGGGCTATTTAATCAGTTCACCCAGACTCTGTCTTTATTACCATTAGGCTACTTCGCATAGATAGAAAGATAGAGCAGTAAACATTCATCAGATACATTTTTAGGGTTATTAGTCTCAGTCTGCTAGTTGGTATTAACAGTGGCATGTCAAATGGAAATTCATGAGTCGGAGGACAGTCTCAGTATTGGTAATAATAGCTCATCTTTCTTCCACCTTATACATAATAGTGATATCATTGCTAGCTTCATGGATTTACTGGAAGATTCCAAATATTATGAAAGGGAGACAGTTGCATAACTATGCAGTCCCAACAATTCCCAGTTGTCAACATACATTCTAACCTGTATTTTCACCGAAGCTCTCGATACGGAGTCCACTGCCAAACAGCAAAAAGATACTGAGCGGCAACAAAATTACTAAACATTCAGATAATCCCAAATGAAAATTCGGCAAAAGAATACAATGGAGTTGGAATGTCTCAAAATAGTGAGCCTGTTCATCAAAAATTTTGGCATAAACCTGGACTAAGAGGGCAATCTTGGACTCCGGTATCTAAACAGGAGGGCCGATGGACTTGCTAATCAGTACTATTTTAGCAATCTGGCAAACACTCATTTGAATTGAGTGGCTGGTGATCATCAACAATTTTACACTGTTTTATTTAATTAGATACCAGAATTATTAACATATTTAGCGAATATTATAGTAGAACATCCAGAAGATCAAAATATTTAGTAATATATCAATTTTATTTCACAAAAATTAACATATGTATTTAAATTTACAAGCAATAGACAAATGCTGAGGTAAAATCTGTTAATATCATTACATTGATTTTAAATTAATTGTTGTTAAGCATATAAATTTAGAAAGGATACTGGAGTAGTTTCAATTTTTTTCCCATAAATTTTGTCAATAAAATCGATTTAAAGTTTAGAGATAGCGTAAAAATCACAAAAATTATTAACTAATTTGCCTTTCTTGCACCAAACTTAATTGGGTGAATTGTCCATTTTTAAATAAAAATTCGAAAGTAAAGTATGATATAAGTCAAACCTCACCACTTACATCGATACGACCCAGACTGGGAGTTAGCTTAAAAACACGGCATTGCTAATAGAACAGGTGTAGTCAAGAAAATAGACACTGTTAGCCATGATGATCAGGTCTGCCGATGCTGCGGATAACATTTTGAGAAGGAACCCGTTCATTTATGGGCGCATTCAAAATAGCTTTAGTTCTTAGGTTTCGGGTTCCCGCTTTTCTACTAATTCTTGAAATACTGTATTGTTTTGCTGATCATTCATATCGGGTGCTATTGTGCACTGTCTCTCCAACAGGCAGTTGAACATAACTGGAATTTTTGCCATGATAAGACACTGGGAGCGAGCATAACAGCAAGCACTGCCACCAGTTAAGTAGCACATAAGTGCTACACTTTCATGATTGAGCTAGCCAGAATTGAAGACTATCAAACAACAATTGAACTGACTATCAGATGTATTTCTTTTGCAATTCATCTTCTTGCTTTGTTATATGTTAGGAATTTGCTCACTAAGATGGAAGGTTACTATGACGAAAGGACGACGACTTTGTCTGACTATGCTTTAAACTCCGCCCTTGATACATTAAATCATTTTACTACCACACTTTTCTAGAATCCAGTAATTAAGACACGAAAGAAAGAAAATTTTATGTTAAATGAGAAAGTTCTATTCGACCCACGAAGTGTAAGAGAATGAATAACTTGAAAAGAAATTGTAAGAGCTTGATCTAATTAATAAATAGATGGTAAAATCAGCCAATCAATCTTTCCAATAGATTCAGTAGGACAAGCTTCCAGTAGAAAGGGCTATAATTATTTTCGAATCAGAAACAGAAAAATGCAGAATTAAGAAATTATTCAGAGCAGCTTCAATACATGAATTACGAGAAACTTTTGGACATTATTGGCACTTGCGGATTGATGAAGCACCAAACCCATAGGAAATTATTTGGTAGAATTTCTCTATTCCCAAAAACACAAGAGGCTTCAGGATATTCTTAGGATGGGTTCTAAGTGTATTAGTTCTTGTGGCAGTCTTCATCGCTTTCTACTTTATTTTAATAGCCAAGTCAAAGCTATTATAAGATGCAACCTACAACATCATATAGCATCCATCAGACTCTGATTACCAAAACGAGTATAATGGAGCAGTTGCTATTGTCTTTTTATTGATGTTCCTTGTTGTTCTTTTCAACAAATTAGTCCTCTCATTTCTGTTCCACAAATTCACTTAAATCTAATTGCCCAGTACTGTCTCTACTCTGCAGTTTTCCTTCGCCTTGAAGTATTCGTTAGGATTGTTCTTCACTACGTCGATCATGAGCTTGGCAGTGGAGGCTATCAAGTTTGAAAATTATTATACCCATCCTTATGGCGTTGTGGACTAAGAAAGTATTATGTTCGGCATGAACGCAGTATTTGTTCCTGTATTTTGGTTAATAAACCCACTCAGAATCTACAAACTCATCAAGAGGAAGCTCAAAAAGGGATCCAAAAACATGACTCAGCTTGAAGCAAACGAGCTTATGGAGTAAGATTCATATGATTTGGGTAAAAGATTTGGTTAAGTCATATAAACAATGTGGTTCGTCTTTCTTTACTCAACTTTACTGCCTATCGGTGCAGTAGTCTCAATATTCGGTCTTATTTTGTATTATTGGGTCGATAAGTACAATTTGTTAAGGAGATCAAAAGTTCATGGAAATGTATCTGGTAAATTTATAAGAACTAGCATGTTATTACTAGACTTCACGCTAATTCTGCAACCAGTTGGAGCGCTGATCTTCGATGAACATCTGAGGGATATAAGTACATACCCATATTTGGCTGCTAACATTGTCATGATTTGTATTGCGTTCGCGTACATCGTAATTCCAAAACACCATATGATTATGTTCTTCAACTTCGAACTATTCAAACCAGAGTAGAGACTTTACTCATAAGTAAAGTAAGATTTTGATGATCACAACTACACGACACATCATCCCCTTTTCAAAGTGCTTCACACTGAGCATCAGAACAAAGATGAAATAATAAGAAGATTAAAGACCATCAACTCAATATCGAAAATAGAGAAGAAGTAAATTAACAGTCCTACATCGGCATCAAATTTGCTCAAGAAACGCACTGATCTCTCGAATGCTGAATTACTAAATAACACAAGCGTATGATTCTTAATCTATATTATGTTTAGTGATATTAAAATATAAGTAGATTTATACATTTTTTTATCTTACATATCTAGCTATATAATAATTTTACATAGCCGATTTTTACTATTAATAATATACTCAATTCCAGCATATAGAGATAGAGTACTATCTATTATGATCTCGTGCAAGAGTTAATTTCTCTACAAATTCGACCCTGATTGGGAATCCGCTAAGAAACACGGCAAAGCAAACAGACCTGGACTTATCGATTCTAGCAAATCTTTTTCAGAAACCGAGAGTTAGACTTGCAATTGCTGTGGTGAACATCTTTAAAAGAAGCCAGTAAGCTTATGGGCCCATCCTAAAGAGCTCTAGTTCCTCGGATTTGGATTTCCACTTTTTTATGAGTTTCTAAAATATTGCATGATCCTCCTGGTGCTCAACATTGCCATGTATAATGGGCCTGCTTTACAGCAAGCTGTGAAGCTTAACCAGCAATTCTGTCATAACGATCACTACAAAGACTTAACCAACACGCATGACACTGGCAGCAAGTGTTTTACATTCATGGTGGAAATGGCCAGAATTGATTATGATTCCACCGAAGATGAGCTAACCATGCGTTGGATTGCGTTTTGTGTCAATATTTTGGCCCTGTTCTATATTAGAATCATGCTTACAAGATTGGAGTCTTATTATTAAGAAAGATCTGCAAATATCTCTGATTATTCGATTGTCATGAAAGGAATTAACAGACCAGATGGACAAGTTCGAAAACATGTCTATTGGTTTTTAAGAAAATAACTTGAAATTGAAGCCAGTCAGATAGCTTAAATTATTTTGGTTCCGGATTTTGCTCACATTCATAAGATAAAACATGAAAGAATAAAGATACTGTAAAAAATGAGACCATTCTACGCAAGATTAGAAACTTAGAATTAATAACTTAAGGAGTTGCAAAAATAACTAAAATCGGTGAATCAGCTGATAATTAAGTAATCCAAATAGCTGGTTGATAAAATCGAAGAAGATAGTGTCTTTTGTGAAAGAGCAATTATTATTCTACAAAGTGAACAATTAAGGGTCAGTGTTGAAAATAATTATCGTAAGGTAGATCAGAAGAAAATCGAAACATATTTTGGAAGCAGCAGTTAAAATTTTTATAAAGACAGGTTTCGAATCAAAAGAGCTCCTGAGCCGAATGAAATTATTTGGAAAAACTTCACTGTTTCAAACAAAAAAAGAATACTTAAAACTGTTTTAGGGTGGATTTTAAGCTTATTACTGATTAGTGTCGCTTTTATTGGAGTCTACTTTATACTAGTTGCTAAATCGGATATTCTGGAATATGCTGTCCATAATCTTGCTCTACACCCTGGAGATCCTCTTCTGATTGGCGAGTACAATGGAGCCGAAGCACTTGTCTTCATTCTTATGATTGCTATTATATTGTTTGGAAAAGTCATCCTCTCTAATCTTTTCCATAAGTTTACCGAACTTGAGCTGCATGGTACAATATCTTCTTTGCAAGCATCTTTTGCAATCAAATATGCCCTCGGTTTATTTTTTACGACTGCTCTCATGACTCTAGCAGTAGAAGCTATTAAAACTCAAAATTATTATACTTATCCTTATGGACTAATTGATGAGGAGACTATTATGTCGTTTTAAAACGCGATTTTTATTCCTTTGTTCTGGATTGTGCATCCTTTTTGGCTTGCAAAGCTAATTAAGCGCAAATTAAATTAAGGTCAAAAAAATTACACTCAACGCGAAGCTAATGACCTGATGGAAGACTATCAATACGATTTGGGCAAACGATTCGGTTAAGTGATCGAAACTATGTGGTTCGTGTTTCTTTACTCTACCTTGCTTCCAGTTAGCGCAATTATTTCACTGTTAGGACTAATTTTTTACTACTGGATTGACAAATACAATCTGCTCAGGAGATCAAAAGTTCATGGAGCTGTGTCGGCCAATTTTATGCGAACAGGTCTCTGGTTGCTAGATCTCGTGCTTTTCTTCAAACCCATAGGATCTATCATTTTTGATACTCATCTTCGGGACAATCAATACTTAAACACAAACATTATCATGCTATGCATCGCACTGGTGTACGTTCTGATTCCCAAGTATCCTTTAATAAAAATATTTGATTCAGAGTCTTTCAAGACACAAGAGAAAACTTACTCTTAAGTGAGACATAAATTTTAACAACACAACTATCACAAGCATCATTTGCTGTACCGGCTACTACGAGAGGACAGTGATGACTCGAATTAGATCATTAACAAATTGAAAAATGCGAATAAAATTGATCGGACTTAATAATCGTATGTATCTCCTACTAAATCATACGAGAGCAAGCCTTCTGTTTCTGTGGATTCGAGTACGAATTTGGTACGCGCATATTTATGATTAACTTATTCACTTTTATGATATTCACCTCGCTTTGATTATTTATTTCATTCTATCGCGTATCTATTTCTGGTTTACTTTACAATAAAATGTAGTAGTAACAGTAACAGTAGCAGTAATTGTAATTGTAATTATAATTATCACATTCAATAAAAATCATTTATTTAATCAATGTGCTTGGTATTAATTAGAAAAGTATTTTACTCTTCATTTCTATTTTAATTAGGCGACCTTTGAGGATATTGTTGATTTCTTTTATTGTGCTTAGCATGTTTTTTAGCAACACTTAAATATGATCGCATACAAGTCATATATGAGTAAAATTGATCCAATAGTAATCCCGATTGAATATTATTTCTATTCCCCACCGAAGAATTTGTATTGGAGGAACAACAATCTAGTACTGATTATTAATTTGATTTTTTAT
>APMI01007842.1_pt1 | contig 17694 bp, 13 predicted proteins | sample 667938 | NCBI WGS metagenome assembly APMI01 (sample SAMN01084076, study PRJNA167559) | wastewater metagenome | biome: Wastewater | place: Denmark: Ejby Moelle, Odense | collected 2011-11-28 | reverse complement strand
GCAGGGCCGCAGGGCCCGCAAGGGCCAGCAGGGTCCGGCTCGCAGGGGCCGCAAGGTGACCAAGGCCCGCAAGGCCCGATGGGCCCGCAAGGCCCGGCCGGTGCGGACGGCAGCAACGGCGTGACTACCGCGTATGTTGATGCTGGCGACAGCAACACGCTCGCTGCGGCGAAGGATTACGCCGATACGGGCGACGCGAAAACGTTGGATGCCGCGAAGAACCATGCGGATGCCGGGGACGCGAAAACGCTGACCGCAGCGAAGGCGTACACCGACACCACATCGGCCGCCACGCTTGCTTCGGCGAATGCGCATGCCGATGCCGGCGACGCCGCAACGCTAACCGCATCGAAAACCTACACCAATAGCACCGCGACACAAACGTTGACCTCGGCGAAGTCCTACACCGACAGCAAGTTCGCGGCGTGGAACGACACGTTCACTCAGTACCAGCAGCAAGTGGACAAGCGCTTTGCCCAGACCGACAAGCGCATCGACCAGATCGGCGCGATGGGCAGCGCGATGACCCACATGGCGGTCAACGCCGCGAATGGCAGCGGCAGCAGGGGTCGGCTTGCGATCGGCGTGGGCGCCCAAGGCAATCAGGGCGCGGTGTCGATCGGTTACGGCAAGCGCATTGGCGACCGTGGTTCGTTCTCGCTGGGCGCGAGCTTCAGCAGCGGCGAGGCCTCGGTGGGCGGTGGCTTCGGGTTCGATCTCTGAGGCGAATGCTTTCGTGATCGCGATACGCAATGACATGGACATGACGATGAATATTCACGACACCACCATCCGCCGCGCCAATGCAGAAGATTCTTGGGCATTGGTCGAATTGTTGCGCGAACCCTGCGTGGCAATCACCGGACAAGATAGGCATGCCGGGCCGGGTTCGGCAGACAACATTGCCATCGACGAGATCATCGGCGAGCAGGTTGACACGGTGGTCGCCGAGGCGCGCGAAGGTCTGCAAGGCGTACTGCAGCTGCGCTGGGGCATGCGACCGCCTTCGATGTCTTGGATACGCGGCTCGGTGGAACTAAAGCAGCACTACGTTCGGGCGCGCCATCGCGGTGCCGGGGTGGCGTCGCGGATGCTGGAGAGCGCGCTGCGGCTTGCTGAGCAGCGCGAGGCGGCATGCATATGGCTGAAAGTGCGCAAGGAATCGTCGCAAGCGGTGCACTTCTACCAGCAGCATGGCTTTCGCATCGCAGGCACCACGCTGTTCCGCGACGGAGTGCTGCCGCACGAAGGGTGGGTGATGCACCGCACATTGCCGGTGCCGCACCGCGCGGGCTACCACGCCTTGATGTAATTGGCTGATGATGCAAAGGCGGGCGAGGGTCTTTCCTCGCAGCGGCTCAACAAAAACCCCCGCAGCGATGCGGGGGTTTTTTGTTGGGGTCGCACGGCGTGAGATCGAATCATGCAAACTCCCCGTGTCGAGAAGTGCGGGGGGTGTGTGGACGATATTTCATCGAGTGACCTCAAGACAATCTTGCATTCCAAGCGGGCCAATATTTACTACCTGCAACATTGCCGGGTATTGGTGAATGGCGGGCGCGTTGAATACGTCACCGATGCTGGCAAGCAGTCGCTGTACTGGAACATTCCGATTGCCAACACGACCACAATCTTGCTGGGTACGGGAACGTCCATCACGCAGGCGGCGATGCGCGAACTGGCGAAGGCCGGCGTACTGGTTGGCTTCTGCGGTGGTGGCGGCACGCCGCTGTTCAGCGCCAATGAAGTCGATATCGAAGTGGCGTGGTTATCGCCGCAAAGCGAATACCGCCCTACCGAGTATCTGCAAGCATGGGTGCGATTTTGGTTCGATAACGACTTGCGCCTGGCCGCAGCCAAAGCCATCCAGCGTGCTCGCATCGAACGCTTGTGCGTGCAGTGGGGTGGCCGCCATCTGCGCGAAGCGGGGTTTGTTGTGGATGCAGGCAGGCTCGACGATCTGGCCCAACGTAGCCTGCGGCAGGTCGCGCTGGCGCAGGACACCACGGCGTTGTTGACCGAAGAAGCGCGCCTGACAAAGGCACTGTTCAAGCTTGCAGTCGATGTTGTTGGCTATGGCGATTTCACTCGCGCCAAGCGCGGTAGCGGCGCCGACCCGGCCAACCGTTTTCTCGACCACGGCAATTACCTTGCCTATGGCTTGGGTGCGACGGCCACTTGGGTGCTAGGCCTTCCGCATGGCCTTGCGGTGCTGCACGGCAAGACCCGTCGCGGTGGATTGGTGTTCGACGCGGCCGATCTTGTGAAAGATGCCAGCATCCTGCCGCAAGCGTTTTTGTCGGCAATGCGGGGCGACGATGAACAGCAGTTCCGACGCAATTGCATTGAAGCGCTGACGCGTAGCGAATCGCTGGATTTCATGATCGACACCTTGAAAGCAGTGGCATTGGAAACGGGCGGGCAGGTCGCATGAACATCCTGCTGATTTCGCAATGCGACAAGCGTGCGCTCACTGAAACCCGGCGCATCTTGGATCAGTTCGCCGAGCGGCGTGGCGACCGCACCTGGCAAACGCCCATCACAGAAGCGGGTTTGGATACTTTGCGCAAACTGCTGCGCAAGACCGCACGCAAGAACACCACAGTGGCCTGCCACTGGATTCGTGGGCGCGATCATTCCGAACTGATTTGGATTGTTGGGGATGCCCGGCGTTTCAACCTTGAAGGTGCGGTGCCCACCAATGTCACGGCTCGCAACGTGTTGCGCAAGGGCGATGAGAATGATTGGCACAGCGCGCAAGACATTCGCTTGCTCGCGCAGCTCGCCGCGCTGTTGCATGACCTCGGCAAGGCCACCGTAGCGTTCCAGCAGCGGTTGAAATCACGCGTGCCTGAGAAAAACCTCTATCGCCATGAATGGGTGTCGCTGCGTTTGTTTCAGGCGTTCGTCGGTGATGACGATGATGAAGGCTGGTTGCAGCGGTTAGCCGATTCGGACAGTTTTGACGAGCAGTTCTGGATCGCGGAAGGCCGCTATCAGCGTGACGGGCTGGATGCGAAAGACAACTATCCGTTTCGGCATCTTCCACCGTTGGCTGCTGCGGTGGCGTGGTTAGTCGTGACGCATCATCGGCTTCCTGTGGTTCCCGTTGCTAACGACGATGGAACGCAGGCATGGCTTGGAAGGCGATCAACAGGCTCGGTTGCCGCATGGCTGGACATGCCGCTGCATCAGTTTGCACATGACAGCAATGAAATCTGCCAGTTGGTATCGCAAAAAAATGCCGCGCCTTATTGGAATCTTGCCGGGCAACTACCGGTCATCGAGCCTGCATGGCGCGCACAAGCGGCGCGTGTCGCAGGCAAGCTGCTGCAACTGCATCAGAAACGTGAGGCGGAAGGTAACGCCGACTGGCTCGGCAATCCTTACGTCATGCATTTGGCCCGCTTAAGCTTGATGTTGGCCGACCACCATTATTCGAGCCTGCCGAAAGACTCGCAACTGCGCATAAAGGGTGATGGCAATACCAAGCTCTATGCCAATACGGACAAGGATGGCAGCCTAAAACAGCCGCTCGATGAGCACCTGTTGGGTGTGGCGCGTGATGCTGGCTTTATCGCCCATGCTCTGCCGGATTTTGAACGCCATCTTCCCCGTTTAGCGAACCATCGTGGCTTGCGTAAACGTAGCGGGGGCGGCAAGTTCGCTTGGCAAGATAAAGCATTCGATGCTGCTGTCTCGATGCGTGAATCCACGCGTGAAAACGGGGCTTTCATCGTCAATATGGCGTCTACCGGCTGTGGGAAAACGCTGGCGAATGCCCGCATTCTGTATGCCTTGGCCGATCCGCAACAAGGCTTGCGTGCTACCTATGCGCTCGGTCTGCGCACACTGACGCTGCAAACCGGGCGCAGTTATCGAACCGATTTGCATTTGTCTGACGACGAACTGGCTATTCGTGTGGGCGGTTCTGCTAGCCGCTTGCTGTTTGAGTATTACGAACAGAAGGCCGAAGCCACCGGTTCGGCGTCCTCGCAAGAGTTGATCGAGGAAGACAGTCATATCTATTACGAAGGCAGTGGTAACGAGCATCCGCTGCTGTCGCGCGCATTGCATGACCCAAGCATCCGCAATTTGATTTCGGCGCCAATGCTGGTCTGCACGGTTGATCATCTCGTTCCCGCCACCGAATCATTGCGCGCGGGGCGTCAGATTGCTCCCATGCTGCGGCTGATGAGTAGCGATCTGATTCTGGACGAACTAGACGACTACGATCTGGCCGATCTACCTGCGCTGACGCGCCTGGTGCATTGGGCTGGCCTGCTGGGCACGCGCGTGATTTTGTCCTCGGCGACATTGCCGCCAGCGCTGCTGGAGGGCATGTTTGCGGCCTATCGGGCCGGGCGCAGCCACTACCGGGCCAATCGCGGCACGGATGGTGGAAAGCGTGATGCGCAGATCGAAGTTCCGTGTCTTTGGACGGACGAATTCGGTGTGCAATCGGGCACCTGCATCGGTTCGGAAGACTTCGCCAAGCAACATCAGCGATTCATTGAGAAGCGCGCGGTGAAGTTGCGGCAAGCCGAGCCACTGCGGCGCGGCGAGCTGCTGCCGCTGGATATCGGTAAAACCCTGACTAAGCCGAAACAGCGCGCCGAGTTTGCCCGCCTCGTGCGTGATGCTTGTTTGCGTCTGCATGAAGATCATGCGGAAACCGAGCCACATAGCAGCAAGCGGGTTAGCTTCGGCATCGTGCGCATGGCCAATATCGCGCCCCTGTACGAAGTGGCCAAATACCTGATCGAGCTTGGTGCAACGGACGACACGCGCATCCATTTATGCGTCTATCACGCACGCTTTCCACACGTGCTGCGTTCGGCCATCGAACACCAGCTAGACACCACGTTCAACCGGCGCGGCGGTGCGCAGTCTGTTTACGGTCTGCCTGCAATTCGTGCAGCCATTGATGCACATCCCGAGAAAAATCACTTGTTCGTCGTGCTCGCTTCGCCCGTGTGCGAAGTCGGGCGCGATTGGGATGCCGATTGGGCCGTGGCCGAACCCTCATCCATGCGCTCGCTGATCCAGCTGGCGGGCCGGGTGCAGCGCCATCGCGGTAAGACGGGCAACAAGCCCAACGTACTGATCTTCGATACCAATCTGCGTTATTTCGAGAACAGCAAGGCAAGTGATGGCTCGCCTGCCGCCATTTATATCAAGCCGGGTTTCGAGAAGGAAAACGCAGGGCTTGGACACAGGTTTCGGCTGCTGCCGAAACGTAGGCTTGACAGTGTGCTGACAGCCGACGAATTCACGCACATCAATGCCCTGCCACGCATCGTGCCGCGCGATGAACTTCAGTCCACGAAGCGCCTGGTCGATCTGGAACATGCGCGCATGATCGACATGATGCTTCCGCAAAGTGAATTGAACGCCGCCAGCATTTGGCAACATCCTCACGCCTTATTGACCGGTGTTCTCCCACAGCAGCAACCCTTTCGATACGACCCGCAACGCGTTGAAACGTTGGTATTCCTGCCGGATGAGGATGGCGAGGACGTCATCTTGCATCGTGTCGAGGATGACAAGGGACGACGCGGCCAAAATTTGTATATCCAGGACGATACGCGTTGCCTCCGTCTGCCGCTCCATGCGGGCCCGCGCATCAGTCAATGGGGCAGCTTCGACCTGATCACACTTCTGCGCGAACAGGCTGATTTTCTCGGCCTATCTTTGGATGATGCCGCGAAAAAACTGGCTTCTGTTGAAGCGCCAAAAAGCACACAAGGTTGGTATTGGCACCCGTGGCTGGGCTTTGGCACGACGTGACTTAGATGCGCGTCATGCTTGCCAAGGATCAAGCACTTCGATGCCGCAGCCGACAAAGTCTTTGACGTTGCGCGTGGCCAACTTCGCCCCGCTTGAGTGGGCGATGCTGGCAATCATCATGTCGGACTGATTGCCCGGTCGGCCCTGTGCACGCCGCGTGGCTGCGATCTGTGCAAACGCATCGGCAGCCGCCTCGTCGTAGGGCAGCACGCTGTCCGGGAAGCGCGCCGCGAATATCCGGAGCAGACCGGCAAGCAGCGCCTCTCGTCGTTGGCCTGAGGGGAGGATGTGTGCACCAAACAGTAGCTCCCCGCGTGTGATGGCGGTTGTGAACACTTCACCGTCCGCTTGCTGTTGCAGCCAGTCCAATACCTTGGGGCTGGGCACGGGATTGAAGACTTCAGAGATGACGTTGGTGTCGAGAATAATCATTCGTCGTCGAACTCAGGCCGATGAAACTCCGGCCCACTGAAATCCGGCGGCTCACGCCCGGGCCCACGCGGCGGCAATTCCAGTTCGATCCCGCCGAACGGCTCCACCAGTGCCCGAATGTCGGCGACCAAAGCCGCCCCAGTTCTTGGCTTGGGCTTCACTGAAAGTGCCGACCGCAGGATGCTGCGCGCCTCCTCCTCCATCGAGCGCCCATGCTGCGCCGCCTGTACACGCAAGCGCACTTTCACATCGTCGTCGAGATTACGGATGGTCATGGTGGCCATGGGATATTCTCCAAGGGTGACTGCAATGATTGCATTGTAGTCACTTTAGGTTGGCGCAACCAGAATCGCGGCTGTCGCAGCGGGTGAGACTGGAATCGGTTATGAAGGGAAATCGAATTGGATGTTGAATCAGGGGGCGAAGTGGATAAACAACTGACAGATCGTGCAAAGGCCTTCCGCGCCGCCATCGCCGGCTTCATTGGCAACAAGCTGAAAAAGGCACCCAAGGACGACGTCGGTAACTATGCCGCTGCCACCAACGACGAGTGCAGCGCGTGGATTGCCAACGCGGTAGCGAACATTGGTGATGCGCGCATCGCAACACACCCGATACGAATGATCCACAGCTCGATCAAGGGCGCGACCAGCATTTACACCCCACCGCCGCAATTGTTGGAACGCTCGGAAATCGGCACCCACAGCGTTGCCCATGCATACACGGCAGACTTTGCAATTGGCAACTCACCGCAAGTTCCGGGCTGTCAACTTCTCCTCCAGTGTTCGTTCGAAGGCCACTGTCTTGCTGACTGGATCATGGCCGGTGATGGCGACCTTTCGGCTGCGCTGGATGTGGGCACCAATCGGAATATTGCGACCGACCTCGCAGGCACGCTGATACCGTCGCGCAGCCTCGCTTCAAGCAAATTGGCCAAACAGGTTTACTGGCTGGTTGGGGATGAGTCACAAGATGATAGTCAATACCACCTGCTGCAACCCATGTTTTCAAGCACTCTTGAGGACGCGCTTTACCAACCACTGAGCCGATTCAAGGACGCGTACTTCAACGCACGTGGCACCCAAAAGAAGCAGCCAACTCTTGCGGATCACTCGACCTACCCGAATCTCGTACGCCGCAACATTGGCGGTGCCAATCCGCAAAATGTTAGCCCCCTCAACAGCATGCGCCACGGCGACAACTACCTGCTCGCTTCACTACCTCCACGCTGGAAGCAATCGGAGGCACGCCAGCCAAAACGAACGGCTGACGTTTGGGCGCAGTTCGAATATTCCGGCAAGGTGCGTGGCCTGCTGAAAGCACTCGTGGATCTGCTCAAGCCAAAGAACAAGCTTGATCCAAAGCCCATCATGGAAACTCGACAAGCCCGCGAGGTCATCGAACAGGAACTCGGTGTGCAATTGGCGATTTTTTCCGCAGCTATTCACGCGCGCTTTGAACCGGGGTGGAGCCGCGCAGCCGATTGCGAATTGGGTCTGCCCGAAAAACTTTGGCTTGATCCAGAGCATGTCGCGCTTCCTCTGCGCGAAGGGTTCGAAGACGAAGATGCAGACTTCAATGCGGCCTGGGCATGGAACGACTGGCCCGACGCTATTGCAGGTCATTTCGCGCAATGGCTCAACGGAAAATTGCGTGATGCGGGCATGGTTGCTGTTGGTGATTCAGAAGCGAAGCACTGGGCAAAACAAGCCATCGTCGAAGCCGAATGGCCGCTGCCGATGCAACTCCAGATGCCCGCAGGAGACGCTGCATGAGTGCCACGCCGAACTTCACGCATTTGCTGGTGTTTCCGCATCAGCATGTGCAAAACGCCAACGCGGTGTCCAGCCCGCTGACGCATGGCTTTCCTTCCATCACCGCATTTCTTGGTGTGATGTGGGCGCTGGAGCGCAAGACCCGCGCGGCGGGGCTCGATATTTCATTTAAGGCCATTGGCGTGATCTGTCATGACCATCAGGAACAGGTCACGGATGATGGGTTCGTCAAAACATTTCGGCTCACACGCAACCCCGTAGGCAGCGATGGAAAGACGCAGGCAATCGTGGAGGAAGGTCGCATCCATCTGGAACTAAGCCTAGTGCTAGCTATCGACTGCAAGCGATGGGTACAGCAACCAGATGCGCAGGAAGCGGACATCAAGCAAATTGCCGAAACACTTGCCGCCATGCGCGTGGCTGGTGGAACCCTGTTGCCACCCACGCAACCGTGGCGGCAGCGCTATCAGCCTTTCGTCATCGACCTGACCGGAAGCGAAGACGACCAGCGCAGTGAGTTCCGCAAAAAGCGGATGCGCCTGCTACCCGGCTTCGCCTTGGTAGCGCGCGACGATCTGCTGGATACGCGATGGGATGAGTTGCAAAAGGAAAACGAAAACGCGACGCGACTGGATGCGTGGCTGTCTCTATCCCGCATCAACTGGCGCTATCAGCCTGCGGAGCAGGATGGCACCAAGGGCGAATGGACACACGACCGCCGTGGCTTGGGTTGGGTAGTGCCCATCCCGGTGGGCTACGGTGCGCTGGGCGAACTGCACCCCGCTGGCAGCGTCACCAATGCGCGTGATGCCAGCACACCGTTTCGCTTTGTCGAAAGCGTGTATTCGATAGGCGAATGGATCAGCCCACATCGCTTGAATGACCCGAAGCAGCTGCTCTGGTACGCCGATACCGATTCGGACAATGGGCTGTATCGCTGCCGCAATGACTATCGCCCAACGGCAAGCCTGTTCGAGCAAATTCCAGATTACGACTGATAACCCACACGACAAGGAGTTACATCATGGCTACTGAACTCAAGACCGCCTCCGTGCTCGCCTTCGAGCGCAAGCTTGACCCTTCCGATGCGTTGTTGTTTTCTGGCAATTGGGAGGGGCGCAATCACTCAGCAGATTGGCACTCCATCACGATCCGCGAGAAGTCCGTGCGTGGCACTATTTCCAATCGGCTCAAGACCACTGGGCAGGATCCAGCCAAGCTTGATGCCGCAATCCAGAATCCCAATTTGCAAACCGTGGATGTTGCTACATTACCGGCTGATGCGGATACCTTGAAGGTACAGTTCACCCTGCGTGTACTTGGTGGCACAGGGAACCCATCGGCCTGTAACGATGCCGCCTACCGCACCAAGCTAGATACGACCGTGGGTGGTTACGTTCAAGGCACTGGCTTTAGCGAACTTGCTGGTCGTTACGCTGCCAACCTTGCCAATGCGCGCTTCCTGTGGCGCAACCGCATTGGTGCCGAGCAGGTTGAAGTGCAAGTGGCGCATTTGAAGGATGGTAAGCCAGCTGCCGCGTGGACATTTAATGCACTCAATCATTCGTTGCATGATCTCAGTGCACCTGCCGCAGAAAAGCAGGCATGTGCTGAACTGGCTGCTTTGATCACATCCGGTCTGGCTGCTAAAGAACATGTTCTTCTGCAAATTACGGCCTTCGTGCGCATCGGTGCTGCGCAGGAAGTGTTCCCGTCACAAGAGCTCATTCTAGATCGTGGACGCGGCGACAAGAGCAAGACGCTGTACAAGATTGGTGAAGGCAAGGACGCAATTGCCGCGATTCACTCACAGAAAATCGGCAATGCCATCCGCACCATCGACACCTGGTACAACGAAGCCGCCAGCAACGGCCCCATCGCCGTGGAGCCATATGGTTCCGTTACCACCCAAGGCAAAGCCTACCGGCAACCACGCGGCAGCAAGGACGATTTCTACACGCTGCTGGACAACTGGATCATCAAAGACAAGGCACCGGATTTGGAGCAGCAACACTTCGTCATCGCCACCTTGATCCGTGGCGGCGTGTTCGGTGAAGCGGGCTGATGCCATGATCACCCACTATGTCGACTGCACCGTCGTCCCAGATCCGGAAACCAGCGCGCCACAACTGATGGGCGCACTTTACGATCGCTTGCACCAAGCATTGGTGAAACATCGGCTGGACAGCGTCGGTGTCAGCTTTCCGCAATACAGCCTCAATCCGCGCGCAATTGGCAACCGCTTGCGATTGCATGGCAGTAGCGAAACACTGGGTCGCTTGATGACGGACGACTGGCTCAAGGGCATGCGTGACCATGTGCGCATGACGGAGATTCAACCTGCGCCGCAAGATGCAGTGCATCGAACGGTGCAGCGCAAGCAATTCAAAACCAGCGCCGACCGCCTGCGCCGGCGTCGCATGAAACGAAAAGGCGAAACCGCCGAGCAAGCCGGGGCAGCCATCCCCTATACGGCCGAATGTCGCCCAGATTTGCCCCATGTGCATCTCCGTAGCCGCAGTACCGGGCAGCCCTTCCATCTTTTTGTCGGATTAGGGCCACTCCAAGCGCAGCCCAAAGCAGGGGCATTCAATTGCTATGGCCTGAGCGGAGCCACCACAATTCCGTGGTTCTGACCCTTTTTCTGACAAGCGCCACTGCTCTTTGATAATCAATGGCTTACACATGCCCCCAAAACTAGGGGGCCATGCTTTTATTCCTCAAATTCGCTATCATTTTCAACGAATTAGCGAGAAAACCGTCTGGTTCACTGCCGCATAGGCAGCTCAGAAAATTTTTGTTCCCCATTGGTTGGTTTGCCGTGGGTTCACTGCCGCATAGGCAGCTCAGAAAATTGCCCGCGTTAAGATCGCGCAGCGGGAAGCGTTCACTGCCGCATAGGCAGCTCAGAAAGTGAGCATTTCTGGCACATCTTTGATTGATTCGTTCACTGCCGCATAGGCAGCTCAGAAAGCTATCAGTGATGCGGGTGCCGGGCATGACTAGTTCACTGCCGCATAGGCAGCTCAGAAAGAGCCCGGACACGCCAGATAGCGTGGTGTCGAGTTCACTGCCGCATAGGCAGCTCAGAAAGCATCAGGTCTGTGATTCGTGCCTCAGCTATGGTTCACTGCCGCATAGGCAGCTCAGAAAGAGAGACTCGATCAGCTCCGCATCTGTATGGAGTTCACTGCCGCATAGGCAGCTCAGAAATCCTCACCATCAAAGCCGACCGGCTATTGCGCGTTCACTGCCGCATAGGCAGCTCAGAAATCGACGTAGCGCGTCGCGCCGCGTGCGTAGGCGTTCACTGCCGCATAGGCAGCTCAGAAATAGCCCCCGTGGCGGCTCACGTTGCAACAAATGTTCACTGCCGCATAGGCAGCTCAGAAATGATGGAGCCCATGCTAGAGCGCGCAACCGTCGTTCACTGCCGCATAGGCAGCTCAGAAAGAATACACCCCGCCCGCCGACGGCTGGGTGCAGTTCACTGCCGCATAGGCAGCTCAGAAAATGTCATAGCAAGCAAGAACACAATCAGCATCGTTCACTGCCGCATAGGCAGCTCAGAAATATGCGCTGCCTATTCGTTCGGTGAATACCGCGTTCACTGCCGCATAGGCAGCTCAGAAAACCACGCCGCCTTGGTCTTTTTCGCCGCCCCAGTTCACTGCCGCATAGGCAGCTCAGAAATAACCAGCGTCTTCGGCAACCAAACAAGCGCAGTTCACTGCCGCATAGGCAGCTCAGAAATGCTGGATGGCGACGCATGGACTACGCTTGCCGTTCACTGCCGCATAGGCAGCTCAGAAAATAGGCGACTATCTGCAAGGCGCTCACCCTGCGTTCACTGCCGCATAGGCAGCTCAGAAAGAGTTCATCCGGCTAATCAAGCGCTGGAGCCCGTTCACTGCCGCATAGGCAGCTCAGAAATGCTGGGCTTGCGCATTCGCGCACGATGCAGGGTTCACTGCCGCATAGGCAGCTCAGAAAAAACACATCACCCGCACGGAACTGCTAGGGATGTTCACTGCCGCATAGGCAGCTCAGAAAGCCGTATAGCAGCGTGACAGTGTTGCCCGCGTGTTCACTGCCGCATAGGCAGCTCAGAAATGAAAAGTAGTTGAACATTCGGTGATTCATGGGTTCACTGCCGCATAGGCAGCTCAGAAAAGGCGCGGCTGAAAAGAGTCTTGATTTTGGGAGTTCACTGCCGCATAGGCAGCTCAGAAATCAAAACCCATCGGCTCGCACTGCGCGGGGATGTTCACTGCCGCATAGGCAGCTCAGAAAGTCCACCGATTCGGCATGCCCTCTGGATACCAGGTTCACTGCCGCATAGGCAGCTCAGAAATACATCGAGCAGCAAATAGTCGCTCGATCGGCGTTCACTGCCGCATAGGCAGCTCAGAAATTTGTAAAATAGTGCAACGGCTGCAACGGCGAGTTCACTGCCGCATAGGCAGCTCAGAAAGGTAATGCGTTGACTGCCGCTAGAGCTTTCCGGTTCACTGCCGCATAGGCAGCTCAGAAACATTGCGCACGCGCGGCCGCGTGGGCGTCTAGGTTCACTGCCGCATAGGCAGCTCAGAAACATCCGAGTAGAACTCAAGTCTTAACGGCAGAGTTCACTGCCGCATAGGCAGCTCAGAAAGTACAAAGATTCTCCGCCTGCGGAAGGCATCTGTTCACTGCCGCATAGGCAGCTCAGAAAGGCAATCCTGAAGCGGTCACGGTGGGCGGTAAGTTCACTGCCGCATAGGCAGCTCAGAAATCCGGCCAACTCACCGATAAAGCCAAAGAAGCGTTCACTGCCGCATAGGCAGCTCAGAAAAAATCGGCCACGAAAGCGCAGGCCTGACCCGTGTTCACTGCCGCATAGGCAGCTCAGAAAAATGGCCGCGAACGTGCCGCCGATCATCACCAGTTCACTGCCGCATAGGCAGCTCAGAAAAGCAAGAACTCATCCTCGATCCAGACCGTGCCATTCACTGCCGCATAGGCAGCTCAGAAAAAATCCTCCGGCGGCACAACGGGCGCAACAAGGTTCACTGCCGCATAGGCAGCTCAGAAATATACCGCCCCGCATACGTGATGATGCGATCAGTTCACTGCCGCATAGGCAGCTCAGAAATTGCCAGCCGGTTGCGGGCGGGAACACCACGCGTTCACTGCCGCATAGGCAGCTCAGAAATGCTGCACGCCGGGCATCGTCGGCGGCACCAGGTTCACTGCCGCATAGGCAGCTCAGAAAAGATGGGATTGCTACATGCGCCACGCGGCACAGTTCACTGCCGCATAGGCAGCTCAGAAAATCTTCGGCTGCAATGCGTAGCTGATGACGGCGTTCACTGCCGCATAGGCAGCTCAGAAAGCGCGCACCGATCTGGCCCGATTCATTGGGGAGTTCACTGCCGCATAGGCAGCTCAGAAAAGACCAGATAAACCCCGCGCGATGTTCAAACAGTTCACTGCCGCATAGGCAGCTCAGAAAGCACAGTCACTCCGCGAAACGACAGCGGATTAGTTCACTGCCGCATAGGCAGCTCAGAAACGGTGACGGGGTGCCATGCGCCACACAGTCACGTTCACTGCCGCATAGGCAGCTCAGAAAACGCTGCGCATGGAAACACAAGAACAGCGGATGTTCACTGCCGCATAGGCAGCTCAGAAATATTTGGAGTTCCGGCCCGGCACAAAAACCGCGTTCACTGCCGCATAGGCAGCTCAGAAATGCACGCATAACGTCATCAGGCAGACCAACAGGTTCACTGCCGCATAGGCAGCTCAGAAATGCATCGCCGTCCAGCTCTGCCAGCTTGGCTTGTTCACTGCCGCATAGGCAGCTCAGAAACATGGCCACCAGATTGGCCAGATCATGGGCGCGTTCACTGCCGCATAGGCAGCTCAGAAAATTTACAAATCCAGCGTTCGTCAAGAAACCCGGTTCACTGCCGCATAGGCAGCTCAGAAATTGTCGGGTCTTTCTTGTGGGCCTTGTGCAGCGTTCACTGCCGCATAGGCAGCTCAGAAATAGTGAACACGCCGAACAAGTCGCATTCGTGCGTTCACTGCCGCATAGGCAGCTCAGAAATGCGTGATCGCTAGTGGCCGTTGCTGCTTGCTGTTCACTGCCGCATAGGCAGCTCAGAAAGCTATCAAAGCGGCGCAGGCGCAGGCAATGGCGTTCACTGCCGCATAGGCAGCTCAGAAATTGTCCTGTTTTTCTTGCGCATGTGTGCGCGCGTTCACTGCCGCATAGGCAGCTCAGAAAGTCGGCGTGATGCGGTGGCATTCGTCCACGATGTTCACTGCCGCATAGGCAGCTCAGAAAACCATCCACGAATGCACCGGATGGTGCGTCGTGTTCACTGCCGCATAGGCAGCTCAGAAAATTGACCTGAGCGAATGGTTCCAGTGGACACCGTTCACTGCCGCATAGGCAGCTCAGAAAATGTCATGTCGCAATCCAGCACATCGCGTGCCGTTCACTGCCGCATAGGCAGCTCAGAAACAGATGATAGCTACACAATGCTGCCGGGCGGGGTTCACTGCCGCATAGGCAGCTCAGAAATGCAACCATCGTTGTACAAGTAAATGCGCTCCGTTCACTGCCGCATAGGCAGCTCAGAAATCAACAAAATCACCAACAAGCAGGTGAAGGTAGTTCACTGCCGCATAGGCAGCTCAGAAAGATCTGATAGAGCTAGAGCAACCGGGCGAACCGTTCACTGCCGCATAGGCAGCTCAGAAAAACTGAAGCCTTGCATTCGGGTCGCACGACACGTTCACTGCCGCATAGGCAGCTCAGAAATCACAGACTAGATACCTGAACTTTGAATAGGCGTTCACTGCCGCATAGGCAGCTCAGAAAGCGAGTGCATCCGCAAGGAAGAAGCCGAAAAGGTTCACTGCCGCATAGGCAGCTCAGAAAAACGACCGGAAACAATTCGCTCCCGATGATTGGTTCACTGCCGCATAGGCAGCTCAGAAATTAGTTCAGCCGGTAGAACATCACCCTTCCAAGTTCACTGCCGCATAGGCAGCTCAGAAATTACGCTGGTGCGGATAAGCGCATTCTTCCAAGTTCACTGCCGCATAGGCAGCTCAGAAATCAGTCGCCTGCCGTTTCCGGCGGTGGTTGAGGTTCACTGCCGCATAGGCAGCTCAGAAAATCAAACTGCCACTGACCGATCGCGTAGGCGTGTTCACTGCCGCATAGGCAGCTCAGAAAACCATCGAGGCAGCGCAGGTCGCAGCAGAGTCGTTCACTGCCGCATAGGCAGCTCAGAAAGCGATGCACAGGATGACATCAACAAGCGGTTCGTTCACTGCCGCATAGGCAGCTCAGAAAAAGCCTGCACTCAAGATCAGCACCGACTTAATGTTCACTGCCGCATAGGCAGCTCAGAAAACCCCGCTGGAAATCGCAGAGCGCGCTATCGAGTTCACTGCCGCATAGGCAGCTCAGAAAGTTAGCGTCATTCGCGTATGGAAAATAGCCGCGTTCACTGCCGCATAGGCAGCTCAGAAATCGCTGTGTAGGAAAACATCCGGCTCAACGTCGTTCACTGCCGCATAGGCAGCTCAGAAACAGCAGGCCGCGCATGTGCGCGAGCTGTGCCGGTTCACTGCCGCATAGGCAGCTCAGAAAATCGGAAATACCGACTGCGTGTCATCAATGAAGTTCACTGCCGCATAGGCAGCTCAGAAACGCCAGCTGGCCATCGGGCACGTTGGTGGTGCGTTCACTGCCGCATAGGCAGCTCAGAAAAGTGCTGTGCGGCCACGTCGCCCCGAGTTGCCGTTCACTGCCGCATAGGCAGCTCAGAAAATTAACCGGATGAAGGGGTGCGCCGCATGAGCTTTCACTGCCGCATAGGCAGCTCAGAAAAATCAGGGTTTGGCCGTCCGCTAGCGTGTAGCGTTCACTGCCGCATAGGCAGCTCAGAAAGCAGTGAACGGTGGAATACCCGGCAGATTGATGTTCACTGCCGCATAGGCAGCTCAGAAAAACGGTTGCAGTCTGGCGTTGTGGATATTGGCGTTCACTGCCGCATAGGCAGCTCAGAAACGGACGCATTGGCGCAGAACAGAGCGCAGGCGGTTCACTGCCGCATAGGCAGCTCAGAAAAAGTGGAACATTCTGAACGGGTGGTATGCGCGGTTCACTGCCGCATAGGCAGCTCAGAAAAGCACGCTTACAGAACACGTCGTCACCGAACAGTTCACTGCCGCATAGGCAGCTCAGAAAATCTGGTCAGCGCCACGCACGGCAGACCCATCGTTCACTGCCGCATAGGCAGCTCAGAAACGTATTGGTAGTTGTCAATAGGGGCCTTATTTGTTCACTGCCGCATAGGCAGCTCAGAAATTTGATTGCAAGCGCAATTTCGCTTTGGATGCGTTCACTGCCGCATAGGCAGCTCAGAAACGTATTGGTAGTTGTCAATAGGGGCCTTATTTGTTCACTGCCGCATAGGCAGCTCAGAAAGACGGTTCCTACAACATGGTCACCGACATCGGGTTCACTGCCGCATAGGCAGCTCAGAAAAACGGCACCAGCGCATTCAGGTTTGCCGTTGAGTTCACTGCCGCATAGGCAGCTCAGAAATTCATCGGCATCAATCCGCACCGGATCAAGCTGTTCACTGCCGCATAGGCAGCTCAGAAAAGTACCCGTGAATCTGCCGCCTCAGAATGGGAGTTCACTGCCGCATAGGCAGCTCAGAAAACTAGAACAACTTCGCCGGGATGAATGACAGGGTTCACTGCCGCATAGGCAGCTCAGAAAGCCATTGCGCCGCTTTCAATCACTGCCGATGGGTTCACTGCCGCATAGGCAGCTCAGAAAGCGAGCGCATCCGCAAGGAAGAAGCCGAAAAGGTTCACTGCCGCATAGGCAGCTCAGAAAAAACGGCGGACATTGAAGCCGTATTTAGAACAGTTCACTGCCGCATAGGCAGCTCAGAAAAAGCAGACCGCGCCACGACCACGGTGCTGCTGGTTCACTGCCGCATAGGCAGCTCAGAAATAGAGCGCGTAGACAGCATCGGAGGAAAGGCCGTTCACTGCCGCATAGGCAGCTCAGAAAGATCTACGAGGCGGCGCGAAAGGTAGCCATCGGTTCACTGCCGCATAGGCAGCTCAGAAATGAAGGGTGACGAAAACAGCGCAGAGGATGCCGTTCACTGCCGCATAGGCAGCTCAGAAATGAAACATCCACTCCCTGAACTGCGGCATGTAGTTCACTGCCGCATAGGCAGCTCAGAAAAAGCGACTTAGGCCGCACTATCACCTGTTGATGTTCACTGCCGCATAGGCAACTCAGAAAAACACATGCAGCAGGCCGAGAGTGATGGGCGGGTTCACTGCCGCATAGGCAGCTCAGAAAACCGTGGATGGTGGTTGGCTGACGTTGAGGGAGTTCACTGCCGCATAGGCAGCTCAGAAAAAGCCGAGGCAATGCCTACACGCTTTTGGCGTGTTCACTGCCGCATAGGCAGCTCAGAAGCTGACGCTCGTCAACCACAACCACCGCAAGGAGTTCACTGCCGCATAGGCAGCTCAGAAATGCCCAAGTTCATCGGATGTCGGCAAATTGAGATAGCGTTTGTTGTGACATTGTGCGGGGGGGGGCTCAAAGATTCTGATAATTCGGCCCGCTGCCGCCTTCTGGGGTGACCCAGGTGATCAG
>APMI01001372.1_pt1 | contig 17700 bp, 14 predicted proteins | sample 667938 | NCBI WGS metagenome assembly APMI01 (sample SAMN01084076, study PRJNA167559) | wastewater metagenome | biome: Wastewater | place: Denmark: Ejby Moelle, Odense | collected 2011-11-28 | reverse complement strand
GATATTGCCCGCCGGACTGTGGCAAAATACCGCGAAGCAATGCGTATCCCGTCATCTGTAACGAGAAAACGTCAAAAGTCATTCTGATTTGATGCGCTGCAATATGTAATCAAATCTTAAATTTGCCATTTTTGTGTTACAGTTTGAAGAATAACAACAAAAGGAGGCTTATATGACCGAACTACGCACACGTGTTACTGGAAAAAATCTTGATGTTGGTGATGCTCTACGGGGCAAAATCGAAGAAGATTTGAGCAAAGGCATTGCAAAATATGCAAGCTCTCGTGATGGTGAAGCAAACGTCATTATAAGCAAGGAGCGACATCTCTATACGGTTGATATCCATCTCCATCTCGATTCCAAGGTGAAAATGGAGGCTAGTGCCGATGCTGATGATCCGCATGCCGCATTTGCCGTTGCCCTTGATAAAATCGAAAAACGGGTAAGAAGAAACAAAAGAAAATTAAAAGACCATCATCCACATGGACAAGGTCCGAAAGAAGTCACTGAATAATGACTTGCGGGAAATAACACTTTAGGCTATTTGGGCGCGCCTGATAATTGTGAATTTCGTTCGTAATTATTGTGCTGGTGCGCCCATTATATTACAGTGGGTTTTTATAAGTTTTACATAATTGCAAAAATTGTGTGTTTTTCGACCTTTATGTCGGTTCGATTTTGCAAATTATGTGTGAGGATTGCGATGCCTAAATTAGGCGATTTAGTAAATGCGCAAAGCGTTTTATATCGTGCAAAAGGTGCAAACCGCCGTGAGGTTTTGAAACGGCTTTGCATTACGGCACACGATGCTTATGGTGTTGACGCCGATGAAGCATTCGAAAGCGCAATGAAGCGTGAGGCACTTGGTGGCACCGGCGTTGGCGAAGGTGTTGCGGTTCCGCATGCACGAATAAAAGGTCTTACTAAATCGGTTGGGGTTTTTGCCTTGCTTGAAAAGGCCGCCGATTTTGAGGGGCCTGATAATACACCTGCTGATTTGGTGTTTTTAATTCTTTCTCCAGAAGATTCGGGTGCAAGCCACCTTAAGGCACTTGCCAAAGTAACCCGTATAATGCGTGAGCCAAAGAATCGTTCTTCGTTGCGTGCGGCGCGCTCTGCGGCGGCATTGGTGGCACTTCTTACCGATGATGACGAAAGTTCGCAGGTTGCATAATTAACCAAGCTTCCTTTGATTTGCTGATTTGATTTCCCTTATATTATCGCTGATAACGCAAATATATTTATTTGCGTAAACGATTACATAATTTTATTGACAAGAATATTGTAAACGTTTACACAATTTTTAAAAAATGGTAACAAACCAAATAAGCCAAATGTTTTAGGCCTAAATATATAGGTTGAAACAGCGGGGATACCGAGAAGGTATACAAAGGGAAACGCAAGGATGAAGGGTGCAACGCTAAAAGATGTTGCAAGAGAGGCTTTGGTCTCTGTCGCGTCTGTGTCAAGGGTTATAAATGGCCTTGACAATGTGACCGATGACGTTCGTTCGCGTGTTCTTTCTGCCGCTTCTAAATTAAAATATATTCCGCATGGTGGCGCCCGTTCGCTTGCCACCAGTCGCAGCAATACAATTGGTGTGCTTTTACCCGATATTTATGGTGAGTTCTTTTCGGAAATTATCCGTGGCATTGATCAAAGTGCGCGTGAATGCGGTCTGCATATTATGGTTTCAGGTTCGCATGGTGATTTGGATGAAACGGTTGGCGCAATTCGTTCCATGGCGGGGCGGGTTGATGGCATGCTTGTTATGTTACCTTTTGCCAGCCCCAATAGTTTGCGTGAAATATTGCCGAGTGATTTCCCAATTGTTGCAATTTCTAGCCAGCTTAATGATGACAATGGCGGCGTTATTTCGATTGATAATTGCGGTGGTGCTTTAAAGGCGGTTCGCCATTTACATGATGTTGGCTGCAAACGCATTGCCCACATAAGTGGCCCAAAATCAAATTTTGAAGCCAATGAACGTGAGAATGGTTTCTTAAAAGGGCTTGAAGCCTGCTTTGTTGGGCAAGACCCGCTTATTTTTGAAGGTGATTTCACCGAAGAAGCCGGTCGCGCCGCAATTGATATATTTTTAAAAAATGGCACCCCACCAGACGGTATTTTTGCCGCCAATGACATGATGGCGGTGGGTGCGCTTACAAGATTACAGGAAGTTGGAATCAAAGTTCCCGATGATGTTGCAATTATCGGCTTTGACGACATTCCGATTACACGTTTCACCAATCCACCCATTTCAACCATTCGTGTTGGAATGTTTGAGGTTGGGAAAAGGGGCTTAAACTATTTGTATTCAATGCTTGAGGACAAAGAGTTTCAAAGCGCCGACAAACGAAGTGGAATTGTCTTTTTACCGGAGTTGATAATTCGTACTTCAACGCAAAAGATCCGCAAAATGTAAGATTTTGCGGAAGGTTTGGATTTTTGGTTTGGAAACCGTTTAGGGGAGGAATTAGCATGAAGGGTTTCAGTAAATTTAAAGGGGTTAGCAGCGCATCAGCACTTGCAATTGGTGTTGCATTTGGCTTGGTTGCACTTGTTGCCACCCCAGCAGCCGCAGTTGAAACAACCGCGACTTTACAGGGGAAAGTAGCAGACGCCCCACAGGGAACAAAAGTTACTGCACGCAACGTTGAAAACGGCGCAAAAGCGACTGTTAATCTTCGTGCCGATGGTACTTATGATGTTGTTGGTCTGCGTCCAGGTAATTATGAAGTTACCTTCTTTGCCCCTGATGGCAATGTTTTGGTGCAAACAATCACACTATCAGTTGGTGAAACTTCATATCTTGATGGTGATATGAAAGAAGCCACCAAAGCAATCGTGGTTAGAGGTAGCCGTGGTAGTGCGAATGTGAAATCATCTGAAGTGTCAACTTCGATTTCAAGAGTGCAAATTGATGCACTTCCACAACAAGGTCGTAACTTCTTAAGCTTTGCAACGCTTGCACCGGGTGTATCGGTTTCAACCAATGACGAACGTAAAACGTTCCAAGGCGGTGCTTTGAGCGCCAATGCGGTCAACGTATTTATCGATGGTATTTCACAGAAAAACCAAGTTCTTCAAGGTGGTGTTGCTGGTCAGGATGCTTCACGTGGTAACCCATTCCCGCAATCTGCTATCAAAGAGTATAAAGTTTCGACCCAAAACTTTAAAGCAGAATATGAACAATCAGCATCGGCAATCATTACTGCGGTTACCAAATCTGGTACGAATGAACATCACGGCGAAGCATTCGTAAATTATCAATCAAAAGACATGATTGGTCGTCCATATTATCAACGTAATACTACGAAGCCGGATTATGAGAATAAGGAATATGGTGTTGAGCTAGATGGACCGATTATCAAAGATAAATTGTTCTATATGTTCACCTATGAAAAACGCGAAGATACCCGCCCTGGTGACACTGTTAATGTTAAAAATAGTGCTGATTTGGTTAGTCTTAACCCAACTGCTGCAAATGCCTTGGCGGCTAAATATGATGGCAATTATCCGAAAGACTTCTCGCAAGAAAGCTATTTTGGTAAATTAACATGGTTCATCAATGAGGTTGACAGCGTTGATTTAACCTATCGTAATCGTGATGAAAGTGATATTCGTGGCTTTAATTCTGGCACGGCATATGAGCGTGGTAATAACCTTGATCAATATGTTCGTGAAGGTTCATTGCAATGGAAACACCGCGATAATAACTTCTTAAACGAAGCATCGCTTGATTGGCAGTCTGCGCACTGGCGTAACTCACCATTAACAACTGGTCCTGGTTCGCAACTTGTCAAAAAGAATAGTGATAATTATTATTATTCATATGGTAACACCCTTTTCTCTTTTGGTGGTTTGCCATACGCTCAAGAGAAAGCACAAGATAGCATTTCATTTAAAAATAATATGACATTCACTGGCCTTAATTGGCATGGTGACCATATTGTGAAAGCTGGCTTCAAGCTTGCGGTTTATGATTATACCGCAATGGAATCTATTCCAATTACAAACCCGCAATTTTATTATAGAGCGGAAAGCTATGTTGTTGGTGGAAATAATACTCCATATGCGGCAACTGTGGTGGATGGTGATCCAACCATTAAAAGCAAAAACACTCAGGTTGGTTTGTTTGCCCAAGATGATTGGACGGTTAACCAACATTTGACTTTCAACCTTGGCATTCGTTGGGATTGGGAATCAAATATGTTTAATAATAATTTCCAAACCCCTGCGGATGTTGCCAATGCACTTCGCACACTTAATGGCTTTAATGACGTATTTAATCCAGAAGATTATATTTCAAATGGCTCAAATCGTAAAAGCTTTAAAGGTGCAATTCAGCCGCGCCTTGGTCTTTCATATGATTTGAATGGCGATAGAGAAACAGTATTCTTTGCCGGTTATGGACGTTATTATGACCGTAACATCTTTGATCTTGTTCAGCTTGAGCAACGTCGTGCAACATTGCATAATGCAACCATTTACTTCAAGACTGTTCCAAATACTCAACCAGCAGACATATCGCCAAATCAAAAGACGTATATGTGGGATCCGTCATATTTAACTAATCCTGCTGGATTAACTTCACTTGCAATAAATGAGCAAATTAAGGGTGAAATTATCGTTCTGAATAATCATCAAAAAGTGCCTTATTCAGATCAATTTAACATTGGTGTTCGTCAAAAATTTGGCAAAATCCAAACTTCTTTGACTTTGTCACATACCGAAGCACGTGATTTGTTCAACTGGGTCTTGGGTAACCGTAACCCTAACCTTAATGGTGCATGGAGCATATATGGTTCGCAATATGCCGACCAGCCATGGGGCTATGGTGCGCCTGGTTATGGTGCGGTAATTGTTTCAACCAATGACCGTAAAGCACGTTCAACTTCATTATTCATCACTGCGGAAAAAGCATATTCCAAAGAAGACAAATATGGTTGGACTGCAAAACTTGATTTGAATGATGCCGAAAGCACTGGTCACAATGACCCGTTCATCTTTGACTATGCCAATGCCTCTGCAACTGGTTGGCACCATGCCGAAGATGTTGAAAAATGGCGCTTCGTTGGTTCGGCAATTGTTGATGGCCCTTGGGATACCCAGCTTTCAGGCTTGTTGACCTTGTCATCAGGTTCACCATTCACACGTATTGCTGATGTGACTGTTGCCCCTAATACAACCGTATTACAATTCATTGACGCTTATTACTTCCCGAAAAGCAAAATCGGCTACAAACAGCTTGATTTGAAAATTGGTAAAGACTTTACCCTTCCAAATGGTAATGTATTTACTGTTGAAGGTCAGGCAATCAACGTATTCGATTGGGTCAACCACACTTATGGCGGTTGGACTAGTGGTCGTGACACTGGCTCAGGGGCAACCCGCGCCGGCGAAAATAACACCACAGGCCCTGCACGTTCTTACCAAATTGGTTTGAAATATAAGTGGTAAAATTTTCCTCCCCATAGGGCAGGTGGCTTTAGGGCTGCCTGCCTCTCATGATAGAGCTTAACTGAACCGGTGCGTCCCCAGCGTGTCGGTTCTTTTCTTTTTGGGATTATATTTCGCGGGTCATAAATGTGCTGTTGGGGTCTTCATTATAACCTTCAAATGGCTGACACTCATTAAAGCCCGCCTTTTTATAAAGTTCGCGTGCGGGTGCAAATTCAATTTGCGAACCGGTTTCGAGGGATAATTTTTTATACCCGCGCGATTTTGCGGTTTTAATAATATGTTCAAGCATTATTTTTGAAATTCCACGCCCACGATATTTTTGATAGACATGCATTGATTTAATTTCGCCATGGGTTTTATTTATTTCTTTTAAAGCGCCGCAACCAAGCAATTCTTCACCATCCCATATTGACCAAAAGCTAACATCTTTTGCTCGCAGTTTTTCAAGCGGCAAAGCGTGAACCGAACAAGCTGGGCTTTGGGAATGCATCAAATTCAAATGTGTTTGTAGTAAATGTTTGATGTCATCCGATGTCAAAGGGTCGGGAATTATTGTAAAATTATTCATGTTTAAAAGCATATATGGTGGAAGTTCTTATTATGAACTCCCACCATATTTAAAAATCATATATATTGTCAAATTGGCTTTAAATTGCCTGCCCGCCAGATACTTCAATTCTTTGTGCATTAATCCAATAAGAATCATCACGAACCAAATTGGCGATTGCACCCGCTACATCATCGGCAAGACCAACGCGACCTAATGCGGTGTTTCCGGCAATCACGGCATTGAAGTTTGCATTGTCACGAACCGCACCACCGCCAAAATCGGTTTCAATTGCGCCTGGTGCAATAACATTGGCACGAATTTTTCTTGGGCCAAGTTCTTTTGCCTGATAGCGTGTTAATGTTTCAATTGCTGTTTTCAAAGATGCATAAAGCGAATAATTGTTATAAATGATGCGCGTTAAACCACTTGAAATATTAACAATCTCGCCCCCATCATTCATAAAGGGTAATAATTTTTCGGTTATAAACAATACTGATTTAAGGTGAATGTTGGTCAATCTGTCAAAATCAACTTCATTGGTTTCGCCAATTGCCGAGGTAAAGCCAACGCCCGCATTATTTATAAGAAAGTCAAATTTGCTTTCCCCAATTTCTTTTAATGAAGCCTGAACTTTATTGGCAACGTCCATGAAGGATTCACGATTACTTACATCCAATTGGAATGCCGTTGCTTTTAAACCCTTTGCTTTAATTGCTGTCACGACCTCTTTGGCTTCATCCGCTTTGGAATGATAGGTAATGATTATATTAATGCCATTATTGGCTAGTTTTAATGCCGTTGCCTTACCAATGCCACGACTTCCACCTGTGATGATTGCGGTTTTGTTTGTCATTTATTTCTCCTGATTATTGAATGCCAACTATCTATTGTATTAATTGTGATGTATAAAGTTAGATTATTGGTTTTATGTGTTCGGATAAATAGAATAATGGATTTTCAAAAATCACTTTTAATATTCAAAAAGGTTGCGGATTTAAAATCATTCACCAATGCCGCTGATGATTTGGAATTACCCAAAAGCGTTGTTTCTGCGTCAATTGCACGATTGGAAGCAAAAATTGGTACACGTCTTTTATTGCGCACCACAAGGCAGGTTCAATTAACTACGGATGGTAGTGCGTTTTATGAACGTGCCGAAAAAATATTATTCGATGCCAATGAATTGGAAACAATGTTTCGCCACTCATCTGAAAAAATCGGTGGTATTTTGCGGGTTGATATGCCGATTGGAATGGCTGGTAAGCTTGTATTGCCAAACTTATGGGAGTTTGTCGAAAAATATCCGCGCCTAATGTTAGAGCTTTCAAGTACGGATCGTAATGTTGATATTGTTTACGAAGGTTTTGATTGTGTTATTCGGGTGGGTAAGAATAGTGACCACAATGCCGGAATTCGTGAATTGGGCAAAAAACCTGTTATAAATTGCATAAGTAAAACATATGCGGATAAATATGGCATTCCAAAAAGTCTTGCCGATTTGAAAAATCATTATGTGGTTGATTATGCCCTAAGATTTACGGAAAAGAATCCGTGCTTTGAATATTATGATGGCAATAAAACCATGGAAATGCCAATGAAACACATAATAAGCGTTAATAATTCTGTTGCTTATCATTCGGCCTGTCTTGCAGGGTTTGGGATTGTACAAATCCCTTATATTGGGGTTAAGGAATTAATAGAAACTGGGGTTTTTATTGAAATCTTGCCCGAACATAAGCCGCTGCCAATGCCAATATATTTCCTAACACCGCAAAAACGCAATCTTCCGGCGCGAACCCGCGCATTTTTAGAATGGTTGGAAACAAAAATGGATGAATATTGTGCGCCTTCTGGCAATTAAATTTCGCTAAAATATGCAAATAACATCATATCACCTCAATTTTGCCTAAATCATAAGTGAGTAACCGCCTATTAACCAAAAACGTGTTTAAAAGGTTAATAATTATATGGAGTACGCCCTTGGCTAAACGTGGTGCGAGAAATGGTTCTTATGGTCATGAATATGGTGGTGGGAATTATCCGCCGCCACCGCGCCGCCCGCAAAAAAGGGGGCGTGGCTTTTGGGGAACTATATTTTACTGGGGTGCTGTTCTCGGTCTATGGGCAGCGGTTGCAGGCGTAATATTATTCATTTATGTGGCATCAGATCTGCCAAATCCCGAAGAATTATGGAAAAAAACCGATCGCCCATCAATCACTTATGTTGATATCAATGGCCAAGTAATTGATCGCAGGGGGGCCGCAGATGCCCCGCCGGTTGATTTAAAAACCCTGCCCAAATATGTACCCGAGGCGGTTATGGCGGTCGAAGATCGCAAATTTTACCATCACTTTGGTATTGACCCATTTGGTTTGATGCGGGCGATGGTTGTAAACCTAAAGGCGGGTCACGTGGTGCAGGGTGGTTCAACCTTGACGCAACAGCTTGCCAAGAATTTGTTTCTTTCCTCTGACCAAAATTTAAAACGTAAGGCACAAGAAGTTTTGCTTGCCCTATGGCTTGAGCGTAAATTCTCAAAAGATGAGATTATGTCATTATATCTTGCGCGGGTTTATTTCGGCGCGGGTACATATGGCATTACCGAGGCATCAGAGCGTTATTTTAACAAATCACCATCCAACCTTACCATTTCTGAAGCGGCACTTTTGGCAGGTATGTTAAAAGCACCATCAAAATATAATCCGGTTTCATCAACCAAACGTGCTGCCGAACGGGCAACAGTTGTGCTTGATATTATGGAAAAAGAGGGTGTGATTACCCATGAACAACGCCTTGCCGCAGTAAAACAACCATTGCGCTTTTCGGCGACTGGTAAAACCAATAATAATGGTTATTTCCTTGATTGGATTGAACCATCTGTTGGCGCAATTATTGATGAGCCAAAAGAAGATATTATCGTTGAAACCACCCTTAGCCTTCGGGATCAGGTTGCGGCACAGGCGGCAATTGATAATGAATTTAATGCGAATGCCAAGGCGCTTAATATGTCGCAATCGGCATTGGTGGCAATTGCTGGTGATGGCGGTGTGCGTGCCATGGTCGGTGGACGCAATTATAACGAAAGCGAATTTAACCGCGTAACCGATGCAAAGCGTCAACCAGGTTCTGCATTCAAGCCATTTGTTTATCTTGCAGCATTTGAAAAGGGCGAAACCCCGTATAGTGTGCGAATTGATAAGCCTATTAAAATTGGCAATTGGCAGCCACAAAACTATGATGGTGGTTATCGTGGGCCAATGACCTTGTTAAATGCCTTTGCCTTATCGGTGAACACAATAGCCGTGCAATTGGGTGAAGAAGCTGGTCGTGATGCGGTGGTGCGGGTTGCACGCCGCCTTGGAATTCGTTCGCGCCTTGACCCAGAAGTTACTTTGGCATTGGGTACAGAGGTGGTGTCACCAATGGAATTAACCGGTGCTTATGTGCCATTCTCTAATGGCGGTGCGGCGGTAACGCCATATGGCTTTAAACGTATTCGTACCCGCTCTGGTAAAATCTTATGGGAAAAACCAAATCCACAACCGCAACGCGCCATTGAAGATTCAGTTCTTCGGAATATGAATTTAATGTTGCGCCAAGTAGTATTGGGTGGAACTGCGCGTTCTGCTGCCTTGCCGGATAGAATGGTGGGCGGTAAAACCGGAACCACATCTGATTATCGCGATGCGTGGTTCATTGGCTTTACTGGTGGTTATACCGCAGGTGTTTGGGTCGGCAATGATGACTTTGGTAAACGTATGAACCGGGTTACCGGTGGCTCTGCGCCGGCACGTATTTGGCGGGCATTCATGACCCAAGCCTCTGGTGATATTCCACGTAAAGACTTCTTGCTTCCGCTTTCAAGTGTTACCCAGGCAATTCAGGACGTTGATGCATCGTCAAATCAGGTCGCGCCTGTTGATGCACCAATGGATGATTATGGCTCGGATGGTGTTGCGGCAGTTGATGGAGCGGCAGCACAAACCACACCAGTTGCAGCAGCACCCGACAATAAGCCAGCACCGAAGCCAGCACAAAGAAATAACGGTAATGCGCCAGTTAATCCTGAGGCAAGCTCACCAAATAATCAGCAGCAAGGTGAGGTTAAATCAATTGATCAATTGGTTCGTGAAGTTGACAAAAAAGGCAAGTAAACAAAAACTTGCGAGTTTCTATTAAAAGTTTAATTTTTGAAAATTTGATTTGACATTATTTACCAATCTGTAAAAACTGTCAGAGATTTTTGCTAAACCACATCATATGGGGAAATAAATGAGTATTATTGCTAGATTCGAAAATAAATTTTCAAAAACCAAAATTTCCCCATCTAAAATTTTTCCTATGATGGTTTCGGCAATTGCAATATCTGCGGTGCTTGTTCCCAATCTTTCAAATGCAGTTCCGGCAAACGCCCCTTTAAGGGCAGAGGCGGCGGTTCAAAAACTTAACTTAACCCCAAAAAATAAAGATTTTAAATTCGCCAAACAAGAAAAGAAAAATGGCGCGGTTATTTTCTACAATGTAAAAACTCCCGAAGGTTTGACTATTGAAAAAATGACGGTTGATAATCAAGAAGAAACCGGACGGGTTCGCATTACGATGGAAGGTATTGCTGTTAGCGAAGATGAAATGTCACTTAATAGCGATAAGTTTGTTATGGTTTTTGACGAACTGCCAAGTTCTAATGCAACAAGCGATTTATTCAATCCAAACAATCTTGATAAAACTGATTTGAATGGTGATATTGCGGCTGAAAATCTTGTTATTGATGCCGGCTCTATGCCAATTAAACTTGGCAAATTTTCCATGAATGGCCTTAAAGCCAAAGACAAGAATGTTAAGTTCGATGATTTTCATGTTCGCGATGTTGATGCCGACTTTATGGTTGCCCGCGTTAAAATGAAAGAAATTGACGTTGCGGGTATTAATGACGCATTGTTCAATATTATTAATTCAAGTGGTAAAAGCCTTGAAAAAGACTGGGATAATGTTGGGCTTGATTTATTCAAAATTAGCGGTGTCGAAGTTACATCTGATATGATGGGTAAAAACAAAGACAGTGGCAGCTCTTTTGACGGCCTAAAACTTGCGAACTTTGAAATTTCTGGGCTTGGAAAAAATGTTCTTAAACATTTTGCTATTAATGGCTTTGAAACTGGTGGAACTGCCGACAAGGCCCCAATTAACATTAAAATCGGCGAATTTAGTTTTGATAATCTGAACTTATTATATTTCAAAACTATAGTACAATCTTTTGGGGGTGATAAAAACCAAACTATTGGCGATAAAACCTTGGCTGATATTGCGCCATTCGGCCCTTATGGCATTGTGATGACCAAAGCACGTTTTGCGGATATTTTGCTTGCAGTTGATGGCATGAAATTCACTCTTGATGATATGAACTATTCGCCAACCTTTAATGCGCAAAATATCGTAACCGCGATTTCAATGCCAAAAGCAACTTTTGAGGCATCGGTTACTGATAAATCGCGTAAAACTGCATCTGAATTTAGTGAGTTTTTATCAGAGTTTGGGTTAAAAAGCCTGCGTTTAAGTATGGCTGGTGATGGTGTTTATGACCCTGTTACAGGCGTTGTTTCCAATAATAACAACGTTATTACCGCTGCCGATATTGGTGAATTGACTGCGGCTGGCAAAATGGGCGGCATGAATGATTTCATGAAAAACACCAAACTAAAAGATATGGCCGATTATAGCAAATCTATTGAGGCAGAAGCAGCAAAAGATAAAAACGGCAAAGAAGACAATAAAAAATTGGTTGAAATGCAAATCAAGGCGATGGATAAAGGTTTATTATTATATAAAGACCTTACCATTATCGACTTCAATTTAAATTTGAAAGAATTTGGTTTCTTAAATCGTCTTGCCTTATCTGAGGCGGCAAGCAAAGGCAAAACTGCAAAGGCGGTTCGCAAAGATTGGGCGCAATCTTTTGTCAAACAATCAAAAGACAAGAATAATAGCCCGCTTGAACGCGAATTTGCGACATCGTTTGGGCAGTTTATTGAAAAAGGTGGCTCTATAAGCTTTAAATTCACCCCTGCTCAACCTGTAAAAGTTACAAGATTATTTGAAAAAGATGCAACCGCAAAAGAAGCGGGTCTTGTAATGACTGTCGGAAACTAAATAGCAATACATACAAAAACAAAAGCCGGATTAATTTCCGGCTTTTTTATTATTTATAGAAATTTATATTAATAGCTTTGACCATTTTGGGTGATAATGGTTGCACTATTACCTGCGGCAACGCCATATGAATGCAGGCGACCATTTCCAGAAGCACTCATGCCAATGGTTGCAACTTCGGCGGCATTATTATCCTGATAGATAGACCCGTTCATTGATACAGAATCAGTTGAACAACCCGCGCAGATAAAGCCTGCAAGCGCGTTACCGCTTGCTGATGCTGTGCCATAACCCACGCCATATTCGGTATAGGTATTAAATATTGTGTTGGCAGAAATCACGCTACCTGCACCGGTTTCTTGGTTTGCATAAAGTGCGCCACTTGTACCGATTGATGACATCACGGTTGAGTTACCTTGCGATGCCGACCCAACGACAACTGTTCCATCGAAATATGCACTATCAAGGCGGGCATTTGAACTTATGTTACCGCCAGAATATTGTGCAGAGTTCATTTCAGTATAGCCGAACTGATTATAATTAAATGCACTGTTTCCTGCGGTTTGTGCGGTTACTGCTGTGTCACTATTATCATTCGTAACTGTTTGCCGTGTGTTTGAAGTTATATCGCCGTAATTATTTTGTAAGATATAATTATATGATGTCGAATTTACCGAAACGCTGCTGGTTGTATTGCCGGTCGCGATTGAATTGGTATTCATTGTATCGACATTACAGCAATTCACTTCATTGGTATTGGCATTTACGGTGCCATAATTTGTTTGATTTGCTTCAAGGCTAACTAGGCCATAATTTTTATTAATTGCTGCTGTATTGGCACTTGCTTGTGTGTTTATGAGCAAGCTACCCATGTCCGGCGCGGTATCTGCGGTGGCATTTGCCGAAATTTGCGACGATGCGGCAACGTTTTGTGTTGCAACATAACTCATATCACCGCTATTGGTTTCAGCCTGTGATGAGTTGCCACTTGCCGAAGTAACCATATAAACCATTCCAGGAACGTGACCAGTTGTCGTTACACTATTAGATGCAGAGACATTTCCCGATAAGTTTTGCAATGATTTATAATCAAGATTTGTATTATTGGCAGCGGTGGCAGAGATCACGTTGCCAGCAGCGCTAGAGGTGCTTGAAATATCGGTTGCGGTAATATCTACTGGTGATGTGCCGCCATTATTATTGGGAACATCAATTGTTACGGTTTCACCATTTATAATGATGCTTGCGGCAACATTTCCGATTTGATCTTGGGTAATGTCATTGGTTTGATTACCAGTTTTGCAAGATGGTAAAATTTGGTCACAAGGTATAGAAGATTGTGCCTTTGCAGATGTGACGAAAAAGACATTTGAACCAGCAAGAATACTGGCACCAACAAATAATAGCGGGATAAAACCCCCATTCATAAATTTATTGCTGTTCTTTGTCATTTGCCACCACGCTATTATTTAAATTACCCGCCATAAACGGAATAAGGGCAGTCATTATAATGCCTGCCCTTTATTTGATTAGTTTTTGCGTCCGCGCAATGGTTCACCAAGAATGGTGGTGCCGCCAACATTTTTCCAATTGCTTGGGTCTGCACGTTCGTCAGCGCCAGAAGCAGTTGCCTGTGAGCGTGGAACATATGCACCAGTTACACCAATCGGACCCATTGGGTCGCCACCTGGGCCAAAAGAACCTTGGCATACTGATGCACCTGGAATGCCGTAAATGTTTGACATCATTTCAACAACTGCACGTTCAATTACCGAACGAACTGCAAGCTGAATTGGTTCTAATGAACGCTCACCAGCGCCAAGGTCAACCACAAGATTATCAAAGAAGCGGAAATAGCCAAGGCCAACTTCACGACCAATAATTTGCTTTTGGTACGAGATTACGTCAACAACTTCGAGAGTGCGTGTATCAACAAGACGAAGGTCAAGGCCAACGTTCATCACATATAGTTTGCCGTTAACAATACCCTTTGCTTTGTCAGAACGTTTGTCACCAACATAATTATCAGAGCCAATCGAGCGGATGTTATAGTTTAGCTCGGTAATACCACCGACAAGGTAGAAATCAGATCCTGGAACTTGTCCGGCCATAATTTTGCGGTAATCCGTGCCTTCATCACCAATAAGGCGATTATTTGCATATTTTAATTCAAGCTCGGAAACCGAAGTATCAAAACGTTCAACAAGTCTTGCACCCGCTTTGCCGAATGCCGACATTGCCATCAATGAGCCGCCTTGGGTAATTTGGCGACCACCTTCGGCGTCTGCTTTACCTGTAAAGTCAAGGATACGACCAACCGTGATTTTCGGGCCACGAATTCCGTTTGTACGCGCATAATTACCCAAACATACCAACGCATTTGAATATGGTGTTGGGTTTGCAGTAACGGGCGAAGAGCCAATTGGCCTTGCGTAATTGCCTTTGTAAGCAGGGACAGGCGAAATACAACCAGTTAAAGCCATACAAGAGGCTAAAGCGATTGTTGCAAATGATTTTTGAGTTACCTTTAACATTAGAAGTTTAGCCCCCCATTCAGAATGCTAGAAGAATTAGAATTTGTTGATGTGCTGGCAGAGCCATTGTTGATTATGACCGTTTGGTCGCCATTATTAATTTGCGTCGAATCGACAATTACATTGTTATATGAGCCAGATACGCTTACATTTAATTGGTTGCCGATTGCGTAGCCTGTGCCTGAATATGATGTGCCATCGCCACCAATTGCTTTATTGGCAAGACTTTGTGCGATATTGTCACCATACATAATAACGCCATCAATAATTACGCGGTTCGCCGCGCTGTCACGTGTTGTGGCATCGTATGGTGTCATCATATTATATGAATTGGAGCCATATGGTTGTGTAAACTCGTTGGCATAGCTAGGAACAGTCTGCGCTTTTGCATCTGACACGGCAAGAAATGCCGCCCCAGATAAAACAATTACGGCAAGACTGAATGCTGCACCAGCACGCCTTTTAAACTTCAAGCCATCGTATGGCACGGCTAAATCATTGTCTTCTAATGATTCTGTCGGCTCGTAATCGGCTTCCATCATATTTAACTCCTTATTCGGACATTTTTCCATTGCTTTGGACTAGGCAAAAATGTCCTATATTTTTTTATTCTTTGTTAACCATGCAAGTGTTGTGCCAAAATTCCCAAAATGGGACAGTATCAATGAAAATAATTAACCATACATTCGATTATAATGCTTGCTTAAATATTATTAATTAATTTGCTTTACTTGGCATTTTTCTTTCAAAAGTTAATAAATCTCTAATATTACTTAAAACTATTATAGTGAGATTTATATATGGTAAACAAAGCTGCAATTTTATTTAGATTTTTACAAACAAAGTAAATTTTTATTATAAATGCGTATGTATATGTGGCTTGTAACTTTCGTCATCGCGTCATTATATATAATGATTAATTGCCTCATTAGGGTTATATATGTCAGAACCAACTTCCAACTCGCACGAAAGTCAGCCGCACGAAATGTCTGAAGCAGACAATAAGCGTGAGCCAATGTTTAACAATCTAAACTATGGAACAGTTATCTTGCTTGGGATTATGGTGATTGTGCATATTATAAGACAATTTGCGCCCCATGGTTATGAGTTTAACTGGGCGGCTGATTCTGTATTTGATACTAATATATTAAAAGGCTCAACCGAATATGATGAGATGGGGTTTGTTCAACGCTATTGGCCTTTGATAGGTTATCAATTTATTCATAGCGGTGTTTTCCATTTGGTTATGAATGCGGCAATGCTTTTGCAGGTTGGACCATTTACCGAGATTTCTTTTATCAAGGGTGCGAATATTGTTAATTATCGCCACATTAAATATTTGCCACAAGTGCAAGGGGCAAAGATGGCGGCGGCAATCCTCTTTATAATCTACTTTTTGGTTTGTGGTATTGCGGCGGGTATTGGCTATTATCTGCTTAATATGAATTCGCAAGGTTACCTTGTGGGCGCATCGGGTTCGATTAGTGGTATTTTTGGTGGCTACCTTATTGCGGCATTTAAAATGGCACCAGAGGGTAGGTATGTCTTTAAACCTGTCATAAGCTCTGGAATTGTATTTTTATTGGTCAATGTACTTGGTGCATATTTACTGCGGGCATCGGGAATGATTCCAATTGCATGGGAGGCGCACCTTGCCGGATTTGTCGCTGGGATGATTCTCTATCCAATTTTTATGAAAATATCCGAAAGATTTGCTGCATACTAAAAGAATCAGCTTGCAAAATTACAAAAACCTTTCATTCTATTGAATACCTCTCCCAATATATGTCGGAACAACCGACAATAGCTATGGTATCTATCGCGTATGCGTAAGCATCGCATATTAAGGGAGTGTTACATGCTTATAAGACATATATTGGAAAAGCATAAAGCCAAAGGCGCAATTATGATAAGCATTACGCCGGATGCCACTTTGCGCTCTGCCGCAGAAACATTGAATGCACGAAAGATAGGGGCGCTGCCTGTTGTTGATGCTGCTGGCGCGCTTGTCGGCATATTATCAGAACGTGATATCGTTAGAATCTGTGCCTTGGCAACCAATAATCCGCTTGATTATAAAGTTCAGGAAGCAATGACAAGGAATCTTGAGCTTGCGGCATCGGAAAATTCGGTCGAAAGCGCACTTGCCCGCATGACTGACCGTAGGATTCGACATTTGCCAGTTGTGGATTCGGGGCATTTGGTGGGAATTGTATCAATCGGTGATCTGGTAAAAGCGCAAATAGATATGATACTTGCCGAGGCCGATGCCATAAAAACATATATCACATCATAAGCTGCACTTAATTCAGTGTCATGAAACGGACATAGAATCCCTGTGCCCTATACGTTATGAAAAAACGCCGTAGCACCATGCGCGATGGCTTCTGATATTGCGCTGCAAAAGGGGGTTGCAAAGTTTTTTCCCTCCCACTAGATAGCCCACCTCGGCGCGGCAACGCGGCTCTGAAAATCTTCGAAAGACGGTTTAAGGGGTGGTTGAAAAACCCACGAGATTCGGTGAAAACTCTAGGATTTTCGTGCTTTTACGAGCAATTAAATTAAAGAAATTTTTCACTGTATGTTGGCTGCAGATAGTGGTTGACAGTGTTGGCTGAAGCTACTAGTTAAGCCGACCTCAAGCGATGAGTTAGACAATTAGGCGAGATTTTGAAGAAGGTCTCGACGGTAATTTTTGCGCTCTTTGCTTATTTGCTGTGTTTATTTAGACATGGCGCGCTGTTTGAAATTGTAAAGATTTTGGAAAGAGAAGCGCAGGCGGCGGCGTCCTGTAATAACGACGCTGACTGTTGCGTTTTTCTGGATATTTTGTACCGAATTTGAATGATTATTCATTTGAATTCTGTGTGAGGTATCCCGTCAAAAAGCAAATTACGCATATAGTAATATATGTAAGCTAGTAAATGAGATTGATTTTATATCAATTGCGTAACAGCCATCGGATCACTCAATTTGAGAGTTTGATCCTGGCTCAGAACGAA
>APMI01031799.1_pt1 | contig 17729 bp, 17 predicted proteins | sample 667938 | NCBI WGS metagenome assembly APMI01 (sample SAMN01084076, study PRJNA167559) | wastewater metagenome | biome: Wastewater | place: Denmark: Ejby Moelle, Odense | collected 2011-11-28 | reverse complement strand
TTAGAAAAAAATAATCGTCTTACCAATATTCGGTTTTATTATGATGATTTATTGCGTTTTTCGGATTATACTCCAGTTCTTGACAAAGAGGGGAAAGATACGCTTTGGTTGAGTGTGTATTATCCAGAATTAGAACACGATGAGATAGAAGCTAACCTTAATAAAATTTATACTTTGCTACATTCTGATGGTGATGTAGATGTTTTGCCTTTCTTAAAAGTAGATTCTATACACTTTTGTACGTTTGGGAATTCTAAACCTTTTAGAATTAGGGTGAGAAATATTTTGAATGATAATTACACCAATTTTTACATCAAAAAAGCAGACGCTTCTAGAATTTATGGTTTGGAATTGGAGGAAATTCTATCACCTAATCGTATTAATTTTCTTCTTTATAAAGATACTTTAATCGAAGAACATATTCTGGGAATTCCCGGAGATGTATTTATAGACCAGCATTTAGAAAATTGTAATCCTTTAGAAAAAGCACAGATAGCCAAAGAATTTGTAAAGTTTAATGAGCGCTGTATGATTGGGCTTTTGGGAGATATGCGTTCTTACAATTATGTAATTATCCCTACCCACGATTTTGATCAGGTGGTTTATAGGATTAGAGCGATTGATTTTGACCAACAATGCTATGAAGGTAATCTCAAAATTTATTTGCCTCAATATTTTAAAGAAAACATAAAAATGGTAGAATTGGTGCAAGAAAAGTTGAAACCCAATTCTATAGAGCAATACAAAAAAGAAGTACGTTCTGCTATTGCCAAACGTGCAAGCACAGACAGCAGATTAGAACATCTGATTGCTATTATGAAAAAAGATACCATTTCTAAGCCAGAAAGCGTAGAAGAATTGAGAACTGCTTTACTAAAACTTACATACAATTCCCAATTTAAAAGATGCGAAACAATGGGAGAAATCTTGGAAGCTGGGCTTAATTTTGTGATGAGAAATTATAGAAATTCGCACATCAGATAGAATAAAAATTTACAGTAATTAATTTCTTTATTTTTACATTTGCTCTATGCAAACAGAAAAAATCATTTTAGGAATAGACCCAGGAACTGCTGTAATGGGTTTCGGCATCATTTCTGTAGAAAATGGCAAAATGAAACTCATTGCAATAGACGAACTTATTCTAAAAAAATATCCTAACCACGAGATAAAACTCAAAAAAATATTTGACAGAACATTGGCTTTAATAGACGAATTTCACCCAGATGAAGTAGCGCTAGAAGCTCCATTTTTTGGCAAAAACGTGCAGTCTATGCTTAAGCTAGGCAGAGCGCAAGGTGTGGCAATGGCGGCTAGCCTTCACCGCGAAGTTCCTATTACAGAATATTCTCCCAAAAAAGTAAAAATGGCAATTACCGGAAATGGTAACGCCAGCAAAGAGCAAGTAGCCGGAATGCTCCAAAATTTGCTTGGTTTAAAAGAATTTCCTACAAAATATTTAGATGCTTCAGATGGTTTAGCAGTGGCGGTTTGTCATCATTTTAATATGGGTAATGTAGCTTCTGACAAAAATTATACAGGTTGGGCAAGCTTCTTGAAACAAAATCCTGACAGAATTAAGTAACCTTATTTTTTAAAATTAATTTTAGGAATAATTTTTGATTATATTTGCATACTCAAAAATTGGGGTTGACTGGTTTCGACAGCAAGACCAATAGGTAAGTAAGCATGCAGAGAACCGTAGCGCGATCTCTTTAATCCCTTGCTACAAAATTTAACATGTCTCCCGAAAGTTCTGTTCTGCGACGTTCGATTTCGAGGCATAGAAAATGTGGAAATAAGTCCCGAAAAACTTCGGTTCGGGAACGAAAATTTTAGAAGATAAGCGTAAAGTTGGCTGTTTGCTGTCTGCTTTATGACGAAAATCAATAGCAAAATAAGCATGTAGAAATCTTATGTATTGCTTGTTTGGACGAGGGTTCGAATCCCTCCAACTCCACAAAAAATCCTGTAAATTATTGATTTGCAGGGTTTTGTATTTATAGGCGCTAATTTAGGTGCTAATTTAAATTATTCACATTAGGTTATAAAAATTTATTTAGAAATTATTTTTGATTATTTTTTTTGCTTCTTATTTCAAGGTTAGCACCAACAAGCCCCCAATAATTAAGCAAGAACCCAATGCCATCTTCCAAGTAAACTGCTCGTTTAAGAAGATAACGGATAAAATAATTGTCATTAGAATACTTGCTTTATCAATCAGTGCTACTTCTGAAACATTGCCAACTTTTATGGCTTTGTAATAGAATATCCAAGAAAGCGAAGTAGTTAGAGCGGAAATACCCAACAACAAAACATCTTTTTTAGTTAAGTTTGAAAAGTCTTTCATATTGTTGGACAAAAAAATATTGAGCCACACAAAGACAAACACAAAAATTGTTCTAACTGCAAGTCCGGTATCGCTACTTACATTTTTTAAACCTGCTTTTGCAATAACAGAGGTTAGTCCAGCAAATACCATTGAGATAATGGCAAATATTTGATATTGTTTCATTGAAGCACAAAAGAGTTTTTAAAAATTCAACACCAAACCAACACCTGCTTGTTTTCCGTTGTAAAAAGGCATTGCCATTCCACTATATTTTTCGTCTTTGTCTTTAAAAATTTTTTCTTTCATCCACGGATAAATCCAATAGGCAACTTTTGTACTCAAAATACCGAAACCTGCACCTGCAACCACATCAGAAAACCAATGTCGATTATTGTACATCCTGAATAAACCCGTTCCTGTGGCTACCACATATCCTGCAATGCCATACCAAGGCGAAACATCTTTATACTCTTGATATAAAAATTCAGCTCCCATAAAGGCATTTGCGGTATGTCCCGAAGGAAATGAATTGTTTGATGAACCATCGGGTCTTTCAACTTTCGTCCATTTTTTTAACCCGAATACTGTTCCACTCATAATCACATAAGCTGTTCCCAAAATTATAGTTCGGTCTTTAAAGTTATGTTTCCCTTTTACGCCAAAAGCATTCAAAGCATAAACAGAAACGGCAGGCACATATTGCGAAATATCATCAATGGTAAACTTTTCATCAATATGTTCATTTACTTCTTCTCTAATTTCGAGGTTTAGAGATTTAAGCGAATTATTATTTAATGCAATTACGCCGTATCCAATTAATGCTGAGGGTATGATTAATTGTTTGTAAGAAAATTTCAACTCTTTTGAAGTATCGAATGAATTCGCCTTAATACTATCGTTAACGTACTGATTAATACTGTCTGCAACTTGTTGAGCGAAAGCGAAACGAGAAATAAAAACTAAAAAAATGACAACAAATAAATTCTTCATAAACTTTAAAACGATTATTGTTAATTTTCGGATATGGCTTATTCAGCCTTTATTTACTTACACAAATCGTTTTTCCTTGGTCGTCAAAAATGACTTCTTTCGAGGTTTTCCCTTTTGTAACATCCACTAAAAAATGGGTACTTTTATCTGCCATTGTTAGTTTTTCGATTTGTTTAGAAGCCTTGTAATCGGCAAAATCTTTTTTCAATACTTCACTGATTATTGCAGGTGCTACCGAAAAATCAACATCTTCTTCTAATTGAATAAATTTCCAATCGGTTGAAAAAATTAAAGCGTAGTCTGTTGCATTTGCTTTTTTAATAACAACTTCAATCGCATCTTCGCCTGTACACATTGGGTCGTGATCTGCGGAAGCAATCGTATATCCGCCAAAATTAGTATTGACATAATCTCGTACGCTTTGAGGCAATGACGCAACATCAACATTTTTACTGTTTTCAGTTTCGTTCTCGTTGTCTTCATCTGATGCTTCATCCTTTTCGTGACGCTCGTCATTCTGTTCTGTTTTCTTGTCCTGGTCTTCGTTGTGTTTTTTGTTTTCCACACAAGAAGTAACTGTCAATAAACCTGCTATCATCAATAATGATAAAAATTTTGTAGTCGTGATTTTTAAATTCATTTTACTTGTATTTAAGATTAATAATACCAAAGTTGTAAATTGATTTTGTAGAAACTTTGAATTCTATATTTCAACATCAGAAATATCATTTTCAAAATTGATGCGATTGAGTAAGGTCGGTAAAACAATCAGCAACAGAGGAATTGCGACTATAAAACCACCGATAACAGCAATGGCTAAAGGTTGGTGCATTTGCGCCCCTGTTCCTATTCCTAAAGCGAGAGGCATTAAGGCGATAATAGCTCCAATCGCAGTCATTAGTTTTGGACGTAATCTTGTACTGATGGCATAAATGATGGCGTTTTGTTTTCCTTTTTCTTTGACGCTTTCGTGAAATTGCAAATAGGTAAAAATGGCATTCTCTCCAATTATTCCGACCATCATAATCAGTCCTGTATAACTGCCCACATTTAAAGGGGTATTGGTTAAGAAGAGTAATAAATAACTACCTGAAATACCCAAAATAGAAACCAACAGAATAACCAATGCTACTTTTATATTTCGGAACAAAAACAGCATTACGCTAAATACTAATAATGAGGAAATGCAAAGTATCATCAATAATTCTTTAAAGGATTGCTGTTGCTCAGCATAAGCACCACCATAGACAATGCTGTAACCTTGTGGCAACTTAATTTGAGCTTCAATTTTCTTTTGAATTTCCGCAATTGTTCCACCCAAATTGCCATTATCCAAACGAGCGGTAACAATGCCTAAAGTCTGCAAATCTTCCCGATTAATTTCCGCACTACCGCTTGCAACAGCCACCGTTGCAAATTCCTTCAAAGGTTTTCGCATACCGTTTGGTAAAGCAATCATTGAATTTTCAATTTCACTTAGCGAAGCATTGGAATTGTTACTGTATAAAATTCGGATAGGGGTATATTGGATATTGTCGAAAATATTTCCAACTACATTGCCTTCTAACAAAGTCTGTATCTGATACTGAAAATCGGTTGGCGTAATATTGTACTGCCCCAAAGTAGAAAGGTTTGGTGTTATTTGTATAGAAGGTCCTGCAATTACAATCCCGTCAAAAACATCGGCTGTGCCATTTACTTTACTCACAACATCAGCCACTTTTTTGGAATACTCCTCAATGGTTTTCTGGTCAGTTCCGAAGATTTTTATTTCAATCGGTTGTACGCTACTCATTAAATCGCCCAACATATCGCCAATTACCTGTCCGAAATCTACCGTTAAAGGCAGTCCTGTTTTTTCAATTTTAGTTCTAATATCATCGGTCACTTCATCAGTAGTTTTGGTTCTGCTTTTCTTTAACTGAATTAAATAATCACCACGATTGGGTTCGGTAATAAAAAAACCCATTTGTGTTCCTGTTCTTCGGCTATACGTTTCCACTTCAGGAACGGTTTTCAATATTTTTTCAACTTCCCGAAGTTCACGGTCGGTTTCTTCCAAAGAAGTTCCGGGCGGCGAATTGTAATCTAAGACAATACTACCTTCATCCATTTCGGGTAAAAAACCTGTGCTGATATGCGGAATAATTAAAGCTGAAGCTATAATCAAAACAAAAATAAAAGCATAGGTTAAAACCGGTTTGCGGATAAAGAAGCCCACCCATTTTCTTTCTTTCACATCGTGATGAGAAAACTTATTTTGCTTAATGATTTTTGTAAGAGCAAGATAGACGACAGGCAACAAAATCCAAGTAGCGAAGAAAGAACAGATTAAAGTAATAATCATTGTATCGGTCATTACTTTAAAATAAGCACCTGCAACGCCCGTCATCAACATAAACGGAAGAAAAATAACAATGGTGCTGAGCGAAGAACCTACCATTGCTTTCAACAAATAATTAATGGCTTTCTGCACCAATTCATTACTGGAAACTTCGGGATGCTCTTCGTGTGTTCTGTGGATTTGTTCAACGATAACAATAGCATCATCAATAATCAATCCGATGGCTGCTGCAATCGCTCCCAAAGTCATAATATTGAAGGTTTGACCTGTGGCGTACAACACCAACAGCGTTAAACTCAAAGTAATTGGAATGGTGAGTAAAATAGTAGCACTCGCAATCCAAGAACGTAAGAAAATAATGGCGACAAAAATAGCGAGCAAAAGCCCAATCCAAAGGGCGTCGGTAACACTTTTTACAGAATCATTCACAAAATCTGCCTGATTGTAATAGGGTTTTATTTCAACATCTTTGGGTAAGGATTTTTTTAAATCATCAATCTTCAACAGCATTGCTTGCGAAAGGTCGACCACATTAGCATCGGGTTGTTCCACTACTGCAATCAAAATACTTTCTTTGCCGTTGGCATTTACCTTTATGTATTGCTTGGCTTCGTGAATATTTATATCTGCAATGTCTCGAAAATAAATAATACGGTTGCCATCGTTCTGAATGACTAAATTTTGAAGTTGGTCGAGATTTTTTAGTTGGGTATTCGTTAGGGTTAAATACAAGTAGCGATAGTCGGAAGAATAGCCGTTGGATTTGATGAAATTAGTGCCGTTCAATGCTTGCGAAACTTTATCAGGTGACAAGCCTAAACTCGACATCATATCGGGCTTTAACACCGCCCAAAACTCTTTGTCTTTACCGCCAATCACACGAATATCACTAACGCCTTTTACTTGCGAAAGAAAAGGTTTTATTGTGTATAAAGCCATTTGCTTTAGTTCAATATCAGAAATGGAAGACGAAGTGAGCGTAAATCCCATCACAGGCAATATAGAAGGATTCATTTTTTCAACCGTGATATTAATATCAGCAGGAAGTTGATTCTTGATTTGATTGATTTTGCCTTCAATTTGTTGCTGACTAATATCAATATTCGACTTCCAATTCATAAATGCAGAAATCTCACAACTGCCACGGCTTGTCGTGCTTTTAATCACTTCCAGATCGGGAACTTGTTTAATGACATTTTCCAAAGGGCGTGTAACCATAACCGTCATTTGGTCAACAGGTTGCTGACCTGCATCGGCTATAACTTTTATTTTAGGAAAAGTAATTTGCGGAAATAATGCAGATTTGATTTTTGTGTACGAAAAAACGCCGCCCATAATAGTTAGTAAAACCAATACCAATAACGGATTTTTGTATTTTAGATAAAAGGGGTTCTTATCCATTGCAGAGTTATTTTTCAATTTTAACATAAGCGGTATCTGACAAACCAAAATTTCCTGAAGTCAACAATCTGTCTTTCAGACTGATATTGTTTGATTTTAATTCTACCCATTTATCATTCTCCAAACCTTTTTCAATGACGGTTTTTATGGCGGTAGTATCGTTAATTAATTTCATCACCCAAAATTCCGATTGAACATCATCCGTCAAAACAGATGATTTGGGAACAGCAATACCGCTCTTTCGGTCTTTGGTCAAAGCTATTTTTGCGATAAGATTTTCTGGAATCTTACCACCATTATTTACTTTCACTAATACTTTTTCGGTTTGAGAAACTGGGTCAACATTGGGCATTATCTTCGCCACATATCCTGATAAAATTCTGTTATCAGGAAGCAAAACATCCAAACGACTACCAAGATTGACCAATTGATTGTATTCGTAAGGAACGTTCATTACAAAACCGAAACTGCTTTGGTCGGTAACGCTTGCCAAAACTTCGCCATCCTGCACGTAATCGCCAATCTGATGATTCAGCATATCAACATAGCCATTACTCGGACTTTGCACGCTGCTTGTACCCGAAAAGCGAAAACTTTTGTCCAACTTATTGATGGTATTTCCCAAAGCTCTTGCTTCTTTGGTTTGAAGCACAAATAAGGTTTGTCCACGTCCAACTTGGTCAGCTAATTTGATGTTGACTTGCGTGATATATCCCGTTGTATTGGCTTTGACATCCGATTTTAAAAGATAAGCTGCCGTTGCATTCAGTGTAATACTTTGGTCTAAAGAAACGGTATCTGTGGCATAACCAATTTTTACAGGTGTTTTTGAAGCAACTTCAGGTTCTTGAACAGTTTCCGTTGCTGCTTTATCGTTTTTACACGAAATAAAACCAATAAAAAACAGAATGGAAATTATATGGAATACTCTCATAGTATTAAGTTTTGAAGATTGTTGAGTAAAATATTTCTTTGTAATTCGTTTTGGATAATTCCCGTTTTCAAATTCAGATAATTATTGATAGAAAGGATAAAATCCGTTACTTTTACATCGCCTGTTGGCACTTGTTTCAAGTTGGCTTCAATTAATGTTTTTGAATATGAGAGCTGTTCTTTTGCCATTGTAATCATCTTGTCATAATTGGCAATTTGCTTTTCTATCATTGCTTTTTTCTGTTGGTATTGCGTTTTGTTAAACTTATAAAATTGCTTTTGGTTGTCCAATTGAATTTCGTTTTGTTGCAGTAACATTTTTTTCTTCTTGCCATCATAAATAGGCACTTTCAAACTCAAACCTACACTATACCCAAAGTTTTTGTAAGGTGTAACCATAAGTGAAGATGAATAACCACCGTCAGCATAAGCCGAAAGTTTGGGTTTGTAATCTAACTCGATAATTTTTTTGTCGTTGACTAATTTCAGACTGTCAGTTTTGTAAGTGTCTGCGTAAATACTATTATCATAATCAGGCGGGAAAAGCGTTGTGAAATCGGGTGCTTCCAAATTTTTTGTCTGAACATCCTGAATACCTGCCAAATAATTCAGCTGACTGTAATTGCCGTTCCATTCATTTAACTTTTGTTGTAAAGCCAACTTGTTTTGCTGATAATTCACTTTGAAATTCAGATAGTCCGTTTGTTTAAAAACAGATGCTTGCGTTAGCTTTTTCAGAATAATATCTTCCTGCTCAAAAAGATGAATAATTTCCTTCAGGACTTCATATTCCTTTTGATAGCTGTATGCAAATAAATACTGTTCTGTTATTAATCTTTTCAGCGTTAAGGCATCCAATTTTCTTTGATTTTTCAATTGCTCAATTGCGATGGAATAAATCTGAGTACGGGTTTTAAGATTGTCTTTTCCGATAATATCTTTTGTAACCTGCACAATCCCCGAAAGACTTTGCCCATTTCTAATTGCATTATCATAACCCCATCCTTTAATAACAGGTGTGTACGAAGCATCGCCCAAAACATTAACATTGAAACCATAATTTGCTTTCAGCATCAAACTGTCTAAAGCTGCAATTTTGATATTGTTTTGGGAAGTTTTGAGAAGCGGACTGTTTTGCTCCGCAATTTGCTGATAATCTTGAAGCGTGTTTTGGCTGAAAACACTACTATTTATAAGCATTAGCCAAAGTATGAATACGATTCTTTGCATAATCCTTTGTTTAAATGAAATGCAAAATTTTTTTACATTTCACGGACAAAAGTGCAACTGAACTTTGAAAACTTTTTGAATTTTTAGAATGCTATAGAAAAAATATGGCGATTATTTTCAAATTGATATGAAATATTCCAATGATGGAATTGAGTAATTTTTTCAACGATTGACAAACCTAAACCACTTCCGCTTTTCTCCTGTGAAAGCTGGATAAAACGTTTGAAAACCAAATCAGAGTTTAAAGATTTATGACCTGAATTGGATATTTGTAATGAATTTTTGGAAAGCTCGATATTAATATTTCCTTTTGATTCAGTATAACGAATGGCGTTTAAAAGTAAATTATTAATCAAAACTTCTACTAAACCATTATTGCCTTTTATTGTAATATTTTGGTCAATTTGAGTGTCAATTTTCATTTCTTTTTGCTCAAAATATTCTTCAAATATCAAGATACTTTGATTCATTAATTCTGTTAGATTAATAATTTCGGTATCATCAAATTGATGGCTTTCAATTTTTGTTAAAAGTAAAAGATTTTTATTAATTCTGGAACTTCTGTTGAGGGCAGTATGCATTTCTTCTGCAATATGATATTGCTTTTCCGTTAATCCTTCGCTTTGCAATAGAATATCCAATTTGTTTTTTAGAATCGCTAAAGGTGTTTGCAATTCGTGTGAGGCATTTTCTGTAAACTCTTTTTGAGATTTGAATACATTAACGTTTTGAGCAATCAGTTTTTGAAGTGAATCATTTAGTTCTGTAAACTCTAAAGTATCGGTTGGTTCAAATATTAATTCAGTCTGCTTTGTGAGGTTAAATTTCTTTAATTGAGCTAAAGTATTTTGAAATGGTTTCCAAATAGAGTTGGATAATTTTTTGGTCAATAACAACAATCCAACAACGATTAAAATAAAGAAAAAAACCGTCATAATGATAATAACACCAATGGTTTCACCCGATTCTTCGATATTGGTTTGTGTGGTAAGACGGTACGGCTTTTTGTTAATGTAAACAACTGTTGAAAGGATGCGGAAACGGTCAGGTTCTTGGGATTGGATAAAAATATTTTTATTGGTTTCGGTATATATTCTATTTTTCAAATCATCGTCTGAACCAACTTTTTGCAATTTTGAGTTGGGTTGAACTTGATTCCATAGTTCAATGTTCTTTTCAAGCTCAACATCAGATAATTTTAAGCGGTTAAAATTATATTGTACGGCAAAGGCAGCCATTTTATTATGTTCGTCTAATTCACTTTTCCAAATATTATCAATCACAAAATAATAAACCGGAACACTTACCATAAAAATGATAAGTACATAAATAAGAAACGGCTTTATGGTTTTATTTAGTAAAGGCTTCATAAATCATATTTTAAACAACCTCCCATTTATAGCCTGTTCCGTAAACTGTTTTCAGGTAAGTTTCGCACCCTGCTTCGGACAGTTTCTTTTTTAGATTTTTTACGTGGGCATATACAAAATCGTGGTTATCCAACATATCCGCAAAATCCCCTGAAAGATGTTCTGCTAAAGTACTTTTTGAAAGCACACGATTTTTATTTCCAATAAAATAAAGCAATAAATCAAATTCCTTTTTTGTGAGAATAATAGGCTTATTGTTTGCTGAAGCTGTTTTTGCTAATAGGTCAATCGTTAGTTCATTTTGCTGAATGATATTGGTATTGTCAAATTGCTTTCTTCTGATGATAGAGTACACTCGGGCTGCCAATTCCGATAAATGGAAGGGTTTTGTGAGGTAATCATCCGCACCAATTTGCAAACCTTTTATTTTATCTTCTAAAGAATTTTTGGCAGAAATGATAATAACACCATCCTGTTTTTGTTGTTTTTTGAGTTCTTCTAAAATTTTAAGACCATTACCGTCTGGCAAAGTAATGTCCAACAAAATGCAATCGTAATTAAAAATTTCGATTTTATACATCGCTTCGTGAAATGTCGCAGCCTTTTCGCACAAATAATTTTCTGTAGAAAGATATTCGGCAATGCTTTTAGCCAATTCTTTTTCGTCTTCAATAATGAGAATCTTCATAGTACAAATTTATTAATCAATTTTGAAGGAAATTAGAAGCTGAATATCAATAGCAATATAGATTGATTAATTCAATATTAACAGCTTTTACCGCATTGTTTTGGGATTGTTGTATGAGATGAAGAATGTCTAAAAATTTTGAATCCATGCTTAATTCTATGTTTTACAAATTTAGAAATAATTTTGCTGAAGTTTTATTTCAATTGATTGTACAATATTTATTCTATCTCCTACTTCCAAAGTTCTGTTTCTCTTGGTTTTTCTTTTCATTTTCAAGTTTTTGAGTTTGCTTTTCGATGATGTTTTTACTCAGTAGAGAATATAGTATTTTGTTGCGTTGAGCATCCTTAAAAACCTCTTCCAAAGCCGAATCTGGGATTTGATTTTCTTTCGCACATTTCTCCACAATTTCTATCAACTTGTCTTGTATTTCGTCTTTAGAAAACGTGTGAATATTCGGAATTTTTATACTTTCTTGCAAAATGTTTTTTTTAAGCGTATTCTCAATCGATTCCAAATATTTTTTCTTTTCAACAGCAAAAACAGTTTCACTGGTTAAGAGCGCAGAGTTTTTGCTTTTGAAAAAGGAAACTTCTTTTTTTAGACTTTCAATTTTGGTATTGAGTTCTGCAATTTGTTTCTCTTTGAATTCCAGTTCTGTTTTATTTTTGAGAAGTTGAATGTTATTTGTTTTGATTGCCTTTTTGTAGTTTTCAATGGTTTTGTCTGTTTTTATTTTCTGAAAACCGAGAAAATCGGATTCTTTTACAATTAAATCTTCAGATTTTTTAGATTCCATCTCTTGATGCATTTGGCTGTATCGTTCTTCCAAAATTTTCAAATCTTCTTCTTTTTTTCTGATTTTAAATTCAACTGCTTCTAATCTTGCTAACGAACCTGAAATACCTCTTTCCATTTCCAAACATTCCGCCGCTAAATCCTGCATTTTGGAATAATGAAAAGATTGATGTTTCAGCGTTTTGCCTGTATCCAAATCCTGCCAATCTGCCACCAAATGAGCGTGGTAATTAGATTTCCATTCTTTGGTGTCTTTATCATAATGTCCTTCATCTTTGTGAATGGCAATCTGAAAAATTCGGATTTTAAGTTCTTCTTCCAATCTTTTTGAAAGGTTGTGCAAATCCTGCATTGTGTTATTTTCTTTAATCACAACCACAGCTTCCCGAATTGGCATTGCATTTTTTTGTAATTTTCTGCCTGATTTTTCTTTACAGTAGGCTTCTATTTTTAACAGTCGGTCTGCAATTTTTTGTTCCATCCAATATTCATTTTTAGGAGTTAAATCTTTGCGGATATAATCAAATGATTTTTTTCTAAAATTATGAATTTCGGAATCAGATTTTGACGCTTTGAAATTGATTGATGTCTTCATTTTTATTAAATTTGATAATGATGTAACCTGTGTCTTTTTTACTCATGTTACCTAATAACCTGTATCTATTTTATACAGGTTAAAGCCTCGCAGAGCGAAGAAGAAACTTTGTTGGGAGAGAATCGACCTTCAAAGTTGCGAATGAGCTCCTAACTTTTGCCGATAGTTGGTGAAAAATATCCGCACGCAGTATCAGCGTTTTCTATTGTAAATTTGATTGGTTGGGCTGATTTCATTTTCTTGTTGTTCTGGTTCAAAATCTCGTTCTTTTTGATGTAGTTTTTCAGTTTCACTTTTAATTCGAGAAAGCAGATAATCATTCAAATCTTTGTGAGGAGAATAAATTTCGGAATAATCTTTGGCTTCAGGAAATGAATTTAAAATTGAATTTTTACAATTTTCTCCTGCTTTGTCATTGTCTAAAAACAAATGAATTTCGGGATAGTTTTGCAAATGGTTTTTGGTTTTATTCAATAATGAAATGGAATTCATCACCAATACATCGCCAATGAAGAATGGTTTCATTTCAACAAAAGATAAAGCATCCATAAAACCTTCGAAAACGACGATTCTTTTTCCTGCTTCATTTTGGCTTTGGTTTTCATTTTCATTGTTAAAATTAAAAATTGAAATATCTTTCCTCAATAAGGAACCCTTGTAGAAAGAATTTCTGAGTTCCCAACCTCCTGAAAGGTTTTCAAAACCAATAGAGTAAAGTTTATTTTCTCCAATGGTAAAATGAATTTCTTTAACTAACGGATAAACCTTTGTCGAAAGACCTCTTTGTTGAAGATAATCTTTCAAATTTTCATTTTGAAGTTCTTTAATTTCTGTGATTTGATAATTTTGTTTTAAGCTATTTTGTTTTTGAATACTATTTTGCGGTTGAAAAGAAGAAAAATTCTGCTTTTCTGCCCATTCTAAAACTTCTTTTACCGAAGCGTTCAGATATTTCATTATAAAATCAATATTATTTCCGCCAATTCCTTCGGAATGGAGATACCAAACATTATTTCTTTTATCGAGTTTAAAAGAGGCGTGGTTTTCTGTGGAAAAAGGATTGAGAAACCACGCTTCTTTTTCATTTTGTTTGGTTGGAAGGTGTCCGAGTTTCAGGAGGACTTCTTCCAAATTTATTATGTTGAATTGTTTGCAGTTCATAGGTGTAAAATGTTAGGGTTTAATTTTCGGAAATATTTTGATGAATTGATGAGATAACCTTATATGTTACTGTATTTTAAAAGATTACGCTCTCATCAAAGTTTCATCATTTCATCAAACTTCAAATTTTTTGCTCATCACTTTCTCATCAAAAATTAAGGTTTTATATTTTGATGAGGCTTTTGATGAAAAGTAAGTTATTGATTTTGTTTTCATTATCAATTAATTCATCATTTCATCAAATTTTTGAAGAATAAAATCCTTTTTTATGGTAAAATATCGTCCTGTTTTATTCGATTGATAAAAACTTCCACTATAATCAATATCATATTTTATGTAAGCCAAAGAGTTACTTTGTGGTTCTAGTTTCCAGTTTTCTTTAAGGAGTTTTCGGATGTCATTTACAGTCCAATAATGGTTTCTGAACATTCTTCCGAGCATATTGAAAATATCCTGCGGAATGACTTGGATTTCATTTTCTTCGGTACTCTCAAAAAACTCATACAAGAGCTCAATAATTTTTGATTCAAGTTTGTTATTGTTTTTCCAAACCAATTTTTGTAACGCCTTTGTTCTTATCTCAGAATCAATAAACCACATTCGGGTTTGTTTCTGGCTACAGAACGATCTTTGAATCAGATAGCGAAGGAAATAGGGAATTTCTTTAATTAGGTTGTGCAGAAATTCAGTATTCTCCGTTTTTATAGATTTAACTTTGATAATCCAAAACCGAATTTCTTCTTCATCAATCTGAATAAAATTGTCTTCATTGTTGGAACAAAGAATGAATTTCCCGAAAAATTCCACTTCCTCACGGTCTTTTCCTTTCGCTTCTTTCTTATCTTTATCGGTTGTGGAAAGGTATTTTAATCGTTCCGTGATTTCTTTTTTGTCGAAAAACACCTCATCAATAGCAACAATAAGCATTGATGTCCAATCCGAATTGAATTGGCTGTTAAAGGAATCTCCTTTAATGTAGGTCATATTCAACCCGAAAATGGATTTGAGCCATTTGATAAAAGTGGATTTTCCCGTAGAACGCTCTTTGCTTACCAAACATAATATTGGAAGCATTTGGGTAGGTTTTTCAAGCAAGATTTTGATGTAATCCAAACCCAGCTCAAGCTGTTCTCCAAAAATATGTTCCATAAAGTTCAGAGAAAACAGGATTTTTTCTTTTAGTGCATCAGGATTTAAATCTTCTTCAATCGGTTGATGTGGGATTTCATTGTACATATTGTAAAATCCTTCGATTGTTTTTTCATAATTCAAATGACTGGGGATACAGCAAAAACCGTCATATTTCGGAATTTGTGAAAGATAGGTTTTTCCGTAGTCGCTGATAATGGTTTCTCGATTCCAGCGAACCAAGATGGAAATTTTATCGCCTGAAATCAAAGGTTTTTCTATGGTTTTATAGTAGGTAGTGCCTACTCTTAGGTAAGGAATTTCTGAGGTCATTTTTTTTTGTTTTAGTTAAAACTTATTCGCCTATCTTTTATATTTAAGCGATTTGACCTCGTTTAAAGCATTCATCAAATCCAAATGGTTGACTCTGTAAAATCTTCCTATTTGTTCTGCTTTGATATTGCCTTTTAAAATGTGTGAGCGTACCGTCTGGTAATCGAGTTTTAAAATATCAGAACATTCTTTTATGGAATAGAATTTCTTTTTTAACTCGATTTCAGGTTCTTTCTTTAGGGAATAGAGTAAGTCTTTTACTTCTCCTAATTCATCCAAAATGGTTTGGAATGGATTGGTTGTTTGCATAGAATTGATTTTTAAAATTTCTATGCAAATATGAACGGATTGTGTTTTTAATCTATGAATTATAGTAAATTCAATGAAATTTAATATTTTACCATAAGTTCTTTTGATAAATCATCAAATAATTTTTTCTCTTCGTCTTTAGTAGGATATGGCATTCCGCTTGAAAAGGAAGATGGGGAAATTTCAAAATCAAAATCGTCTTTTAATAATTTTATAATGTTAATATTTTTTACATTTTTTATTACACCCTTTTTTTTGAGAAACGTCAGTACTCCAGAAAAGAAAATAACGGATATGTCAAATTTGTTATTTTCGTCTAAATAAGAATTATTTTTCATTACGAAAATGAATTTGTTATAATTTTCCTCACTTGAAAATATCGACACAAAAGAATTGTTGGGTTTTCTTTCCCTGTATAAAAGGAAATAAAGGAATAGCGTTTTCTCTGCTCCTGCCAAAAAGTTGCCCTGCAATTTCATTAGATTTGAGGAAGTCAATTTTTGTGATGATTCCTTCCTGTATTGTTTCAAACAATAGTTAATCTTATCCTGAAAATTATGACTGTTGAATTTATCAATTTCCTTGAAATGGTAGCTGAAAAAATTATCCAGTTTTTCATATTCGATAAGAAACTCGTTTTTATTCTTTTCTGTCAGTGTCATTTGCTCGGCTTTCCGTCTTGCTTTTTCTATTCTTTCAGAAAGCATCTTTTGAATTTTATCTCCTTTGATCCAATAATAAAGCATCATTGGATAACTAACAAGTTCTTCCCATATATACCAGTGTCCGTATAATTTCTTTTTATCCATAGTTATTTGAAAACTTCATTCATATAATTCACTTTATCTTCTTCGCTAGGACGATAATAATTATTGAAAACTTCTAAGCTTCTATGCCCTGTATAACTCATAATCACTTTGTCTGGAACTCTTTTGTTTTTCATTATTGTAATAAAACTTCTTCTGGCGGTATGGCTGGATATTCTTTCCCAAAACTCAGATTTTTTATCTATCAATTCATCGCCATATCTCATTGTCTTTTTTATTTCATCCGTAAACGCCATTTCCTGAAAAACTTCCTTTATAAATTTGTTCATTTTTTGATTGGAAATACTTGGAAGTGCATAATCATACTTTTCTAAAATCGCTCGTGAGATACTGTTCAATGGAATTGAGAGATTTTTAGTTTTGCTTTTCAAATCGACTACACGAATAAAATCTCCTTGAATATCTTCTTTTGAAATACTACTGTAATTTCCAAAACGCATCCCTGTAACACAACCCAAAACAAATAAATCTCTTACTCTTTCTAATCGTTTATTTTTGTTGAAATCGTAATTGTAAATCTCTTCCACTTGCTGATAGTTTAATGCAATTTCATCTGTCCTGAATTTTGATGGCTTTTTGAAATTGAGAAAACTATTATTGTATGTATATTTCTTTTCAAAAGACCATCCTAAAAAGGTTTTTAACAGTCCAACATTACGATGAACAGTATTTGCCGAATGCTTCTTTTCTTCAATACAGTATTTAAGAAATTTGTTATAAAGTTTTTCATCAAAATTTCCGAGTGTAATTTTAACTTTATAATCTTTTTGGAAATCTTCAAGCAAAGTCTTGTTACATTTATACCTTTTTAGTGTCGAAATAGAGATTGCATTTCCTGTATAATCGTTTTCTTTTTCATTTAAAAAATCCTGATAAACTCTAAAAAAATCACTTTTGACAGTTACCTTCTTAAAATGTTCATCAAATCTTTGTTTAATTACGTCCGTGGTCAGTTCTTCATTAATATTCTTATAACGATTAACTATCTCAGTGAAAAAACCACTATATCTATCTAATTGCTTTTTAATACTTCTGTGATTTTCTGCTTTTTGAGTTCTTCCATTCAAATCATTTGGCTGTCTATTTTCAAAATCCCATTCAGATGGTTTTATTTTTTCTCCAGTAGAGTAGATGAAATTCTTATTTTCATTCCCAAAATAAGAGCGGAAATAAATAAGGGTTTGCTTTTCGCTGTTAGGTTCTTTGAGTTTAAACGTTGAATTCATTAGGTGCTAAAATAGGTGCTAATATTTATATAATTAAGCATAAAAACAATATATTTTTATTTAT
>APMI01017731.1_pt1 | contig 17729 bp, 12 predicted proteins | sample 667938 | NCBI WGS metagenome assembly APMI01 (sample SAMN01084076, study PRJNA167559) | wastewater metagenome | biome: Wastewater | place: Denmark: Ejby Moelle, Odense | collected 2011-11-28 | reverse complement strand
AAATTGTTTAGATCTACTTTTATACCTCTACCACTTTCTAATAAATCATATATCAATTCCTAACATTTCTTTGTTACTCTTAAATCTACCTTCATGTTCTACTCTTTAATAATCATATTATATTCAGTTTTGAGGTTTTTGACTACATTCTATATTTTAGATTAAATTATTTTGTTAATATAGTCTTCTCTATTATTTTATAATTCTCTCAGTTTTTTTGATATTAAATCTTCAATAGCTATTTTATCTTGGCTGATATGTAATAATTTAGTTGTATTACTAGTATCTCCACAATATACATGTACCAATGTTGTCTTTAGAACCAATTCTAACAATAATGCCATTATCAACAGCTGAACTACTTTTGATAACACACAGATGTTTATGAAAGAATTGACCTTTATACTTACTTTATGTTCTTACGTGATTAACTTAGCTTCATTTCGTTGCCGTTATTTACTTTAGTGTGTTAGCTATTCACTAATTTATCTTATAATCGCTTTCTCACTTTGTTACGAATTGTGATACTCGATCATGTACGTGATCAAGTGAAATTGTTTATAATAAATATGAGATTAATTCATAATCAATTTACAGATTCATATATTTGGATTATCTATTTATTCAAAGAGGGACCCATTATACACAGTCTCCTGTACCAACCATTTCGATAAATGGATAAAATATCCGCTACTTATTCTTGAGCTTAGTTGTCTTGTGCTTGACTACAGTAATATTATTAACTTTCCATTGTATTCCTGCAGTGAAGATCTGCACTTACACAACATCGCCCTATTTGAAGCCTGACCCTATTTTCTTGCCCTCATGCGAGTCCCAGATTTCGCCATCGATGCCCAAGTATGCAATCACTTAGTTTGTGCGCTACAATCCGATCAATGTGCTAGGTATAATACCGATATAGATGTGACTCTATTCTGTTTTATCTATCTTTATTTTAAATTTGTTTCGTGCTGAATTTACCTTCATTTGGTAGTCTATTGCAATCTGATGACCGCCTTTCTTCTCAGGACCAGTGTGTATTATAGTTAACCCAGATATCAGGAAATTTTATAGACCTGGCTTACGGACCAGTGGTGGCATTCTTTCCTATTTGCACGACTTCTACGGGATAAGAGTTACTTTCTCTTGCTGTATAACCTATTAAATTTCAGGATCATTACTTTTAGTGATATCAAAAGGTAGATCAGATTTACCTATTTATTTGGAAAGTGATTCTAGTTTGAATGTAGTTTTGAGTTTATTGATTTCTTCGTACAGACCAGTGCTACTGTTACAAATTTATGAAATTTGTAGGGTGAGAACTTGCGTTTTTTAACGAAGCTCGTCAAACTGTTCGACAACCGCACTAATCTTTTCAGATGCTCTTTTCGATATCGCAAATATCCGCTCGAGCCCAGACTCTTAATTCAAACAATCATCACAAATTTAAATCTTTATGTTTGTTGGATTTACAGTTACTGCTTACCAATGCTCGTAGATATCGTGGCCTATACTTGATTTTTGTAATGATTAAAAATGTGAACGAAGATAGGCAATCTTACGATTGAGCAGTTCCTCTTTAGTGAAAGATTATTTATTTAACTTAATAGTGGCTTCTTTAACGATCTTTTTAGACTTGAACACGTACTATGCTTTGGCTTTGATGGCTGGAATTTATGGCAGGATATCAAACGGGTATTTCAGGCATTCAAATAACATCTCAACATTCTAGAATGCGTTAGACACATCAGGAGGCAGACTGTAGTTGTGGAGAGTGCACGTATATACATCAGGTTCAGGCAGAGAGATAAACATTTCAAAATGTATACAATCATCTGATGCTAACTTGATGTTAAGCTCAAACTGCTCACTTTTGAAGATTATTTGATGACTTTAGTCTGCCATTTCGCTCAAGTTTTGAAGAGAACTCTACTTTAAAAAGCCCGCTTACATTTTAATCATTATACTGTAAAATAGTGAAATAATTACTATTTGAAAATAGTTTAGTTAAGGTAAGACTCAGTACTGCATAGGTTGTTATAATAACAATATATTAATTAGTTTTATTAGAATGATAGACACAAGGGGTTCAGCTCCCTCGCTTGAGTTACTTCCCTCTTAGAAGCGTATGTATGATCAATTTATAAACGAATCAGCAGATATGGTTATTGGTGAGTATCCATAGTATAGCCAAATGCATAACTCGAATAGCCAGCTTGTTAAATTGAGAGCTAAATCATTGTCTCTCGGTCATCTTAATCAGAAATTGGGTTTTAGCTCAGTTGTAGTTACTTCTAAAAGTCCTGAATAAATCAGAAAGTAAAGGTACTAACTGGGCAATAAGTAAATGCTTAATTAAATTGCTATGTTATAACAGTAATGTGACAAATTTGGAGGTTCTGAGTATATCAAAGATTAAATGAAGAGACAAAAAATTTCCTCACAATAACTGAGCAAATTCTACGAACAGAGAATAAAAAGTATTCATGGGTTTACAAGCTTACCTAAGATAAATTACAGAGCAAAAATTGATTAACAGTCTTCAAATTTACCAAAACTAAGACATAAAAAACTTCAAGAAATTAGACATCAATATAGCAAATGGTATCTCGATTCTGATAAAAGGGCATTGTATCATCAATAAGAGCCTTAAAACATAAAAAGAGTGACAAAGTACGTATAAAAACTGTTCAATAACCATAACAATAATGTAGTAATTAAAAAATAATTTGCTCCACTTTTAATAAAATAGTCAACTCTCAAACTTGGAAGATAACCGATTGTATGTTCTTATGCGGTAATCAAAAGAAGATGAATTATATAAATTTTAGGTGATCTTCAATTACTCTTTACTATATTAACTTACATGACTATGTTTTTTGTAGGATATCATAAATCAATTTTTTTATAATTTATTCAATATCTGTATTAACTGATTATTTCTATAATGAATAAAAACGACTAAGATAACTGTTAAACTCTTTAAGTACAACTCTTAGAATAAAATTTATCCTATTCGTTCAAACATGACAATTCATTGATTTTTCTGAAATAATGGGCAATAAAATTTAGCGAGCCTCTTAACAACACAAAAGCGAACAAACAAATCAATACTGATATGAATCATTTGGACTGCTTATTCTTCTGAGCTGCTTTCTTCGCTTCCTCTTACTTTTCGTGATCAGCGGCCTCTTTCATTATCTCCTTGTGCTTTTTGTCGTCGATAGTGCCAAAGTCGATGTCAAAGTCCATATTATCAAAGTTATACGCGCTCATTGCCTCGTAGTTGTATTTGCTGCTTGTTGGTGCCTGAGGGGCCTTTTGCTCTTTGTCCATAATTTTATATATTTTTATAACCCTTGTATTTATCACAATGATACAATTATGAACAACAATCTGAGTGTAGCTTTTTTAATCTAAATATTATATCTTAAGCAGCTCGGTTAAGCATTTTTATACTTTATAACAAATTTAAATTCATGATTGAAGAGAACAAGAGTCGATAATTGAACAGCTAATCACGCATGAGCGCATCTAGAGTTCGAGGTCGTAAGAAAGCCAACTCGAAGCTTAGCAAGTACTAGACAAATCTCGAAAACTTTATGGCCAATGAGAAAAGTGCCATCTAGAAAATAAACCCTAAGGGCATAATTGCGGACGCTGTCTATGTTTCCTTCTCAGGGGTAATTGAATCTGCAGAAGTACTCGAAATCTGATCGCAGCTTCTCTTAAAATAAAACGAAGACTATCAAGTGAGCTATCACATCAGGTTTGGTTAGGAATGGCACGACTAGACACCAGATATTCGAGTACCACGCATACTATTTAGGACATCGACGGTGTCTCTCCATTTTGTGAAGCCAAAAACGGAGTTATTCATTTTAGTCTAGATTTTGACTGCTTATTATCTTGTGTCTTTATACAGAGCTGGCCACAGTTAATAATGACAGTTCGAGGATTTAACGAAAGGGGTTAAATAATAACGAAAGGTTATGCTCAAATTCATTTACCTATCGAATCTGGCCAAACAGTAAAAGAGACGACGATATTCTCTATATTCAAATAAGAACGTTGGTACGAGAGAATTTTTAGGTTTTTACAACCAAATCCACTAGCACTCGACCAGAAAGATTTCGAGAGAATTATAGCCAAGGGAGAAGGCCGAGAAGTCGAAAAGATTAGAGCTGTTGGAAAAATTCGTATTCGAACCGAAACTTTAAAAAGGAACTACACCAAATTCGGATATAAGTGAATTTTTACTACTTTATAATAGATTTTATAATTTATATTTGTAAATGGTGGCAGGAATAATTTCAGTCGGGCTATTTTGGGGTATACTGCTCTTCTATACCCGCCAAAGCCAGTAACAGTTGCGGTTCACAGAAAGACTGAAATCAATTTTACCCTCAAAGCAAAAATGTAAAAGATATTTGAGCAGATGTAAAAAATTTCTCCTCCCGCCAAAATTCACAAAATAAGATGCCTTGAATGAGAAAGAAAAGCTAGAACATTTATCATATCAACAAAATTCCTCAGGTGCTAAGTCGTCTCCTCGAAAAAATAATTCTAGCTCGCAAGAGTCAGGAATAATTAAAACTAAAAGTATCAACAAATAGAAACTGCACCGCAAAAATAAACTCAAGGAGTATCGATTATGGGTGTCGAAAGCGAATGATCTTAAAAAATTTCTAGAACCAGAACGAAATTTAGGAGACTTTGAAAACCTTTAGAAATCGCAGAAAAAATTGGAAAGCTAGGAGTCAAATAAAATGAGCAGTACTCCGATTCTGGAGTAAATTTCAGATCATTCGAGTTTATCAAGCATAAAAAATAAAAGTAGAATGAATAATTATCAAACGGATAAAAATTTAAAATACAATCCTTTTTGTGTTAACGAACTTACTGAACAATTTTGATCTTTTGCATTACTTTTAATCTTCACTTGTGCTAAATTGATATGTTTCTATAAAAACAGATACCAACGATGATCGAATTTATTTTTTTAATAGTCCTCTACAAATTTTCATTTATCAAAATTTTGATATAATTCAAGACCAAGAATGGTAATTTTATATTCCGAAGGCGGCTGATTGGTCATTTAAATAATAATTTTATCTCCAAATCACAAGGAAAAAAATGTCCAATATGAGCTCAGAAGACGATTTCAATAATTCTGGAGACGAAAGCTAGGATCTGAACCTTGGTCGAAAATACATCAAAAAATCAAAGCAAAACAAGAAAAAATGTCATAAAATGATATCCACAACATATAAAAAAAAAAGATGTTAATTTTACAACAAGGGGTCTTGCAATAAAGGGTCTCAGTGCACCTTTAGCCACAGCTTCATTCCTGATGTTGCAAAGGTATAAAATTATATTATCTAGAAAATATGCAAATTTTTTCTCACCAATTCCTGCACTAAGGGCGAGGACTGCCCGTACTCACATAATACTAAGCGATACCCATGCAAATTTTTCCATATTCAACAACACTGTGGTCAAGGAAATTAATGCCGTTTTTCTCACCTCGAAATCGACCCTGAGTTTTAAGAGGAATTTTTAAAAGACAATGAAGAATTTTTAGTTAAAATTTACAGACAAGATAAAAACATATCACAGGTAAAATGAAACTAATTCTAGAAATACATTACTTACATTGAGCAAAATGACTTATTAAACACAGAGAAGAAGAAATAATCAGAAATTCCGAAGTCTTCTATCAATTTGCCGTTCATTTTTGGAATTCAGATGATCAGAACTACCACTACCTCGAAATAAGATAATAGAAGCTAGCAGAATAATTCAAACAAAAGAGTTCTTCTCAATCGAAAAAGTTCAAATAATTAGTTGCCTTTTTCGATACGACTAGTTCATAAAAATCGATAACCAATTCCCGAGAGAATTGAATAAGGATAAAACTAGAACCCTGAATTACCGATTGAAAGTAATGGACTTTAAGGAGTTAAATCGAGTAGTTCGTTATAAAAACCTGAGTTCTAGGGACAATATTCTGATAAAATATCTCAAGGGGTAGAAGTCACTCCATAATCAAAGTCTCAAAAGTTTTACCAAGGACTCGAATACTACATGTGCTCCTATAACTGACAGGATGATGCACTAAAAACTTATTTTTAATGTTGAATAATTATTATTAGTTTATTTATTTTTCAATTTGCAATAACTAGATTAAATGATAATCGCTAAAGATGAATTATATTGTTCACGATTAATAATTGCGGATGTGATACTTTGCAGTTAGTAATAATTATAATTATAAAATGCTAATTGAGAGATCGCCCAATCAAAGAGCCTCTCGTGTGGCTATCGCTGGTTCCATCTACATGCGTCGAGCCTCATTAGAAGCCATAAGCTCGCATTAGTTAAAGTAAAGCCCAAGTGTTAGAGCGCCTTCTTATGGAAAAATAGTGAAAAATGGACGCAGGATGGAAGGCCGTAATTCTAATTATCAGCCATAAAGATTTACAAAGACAGTCCATCCTTTATAATTGAAGAATATATTATTGCAAGAAGTGGTAGGCTACTAGCGAAAAACTCCAACTCCATCATTTAATCATTTTGACAACTTCGACTCTTACAAAATAAAATCAATTTAAGACAAATATAGATCCATGCTCTAGGACTATGAAAGCAAGAAGAAAGAAATTAGTAGTGAGCTGAGCACTCTAAAATCAAACACTCAACAAGAGAGAGATGCGAGTTTGAAAACTTATGCTCGGGACATAAGTAATATAGGGAAAGAAAATCAAGGAAGTAAGAGTATTATCAAACAATACGAAACCAAAAGTAAATAGCTGTTAGTATAAAAATTATCCACACAGACAACCCGAAAGAAAATAAAATCTATGGAATTATTTCCGAAATTTTTTCGAGCACTCAAGAATCAAATATTGTTAGAATAAGAACTTCGAGGTATTAAGGTACAGATATCGAGCGAGAAAAAATTAAAGATACAATAAATTCTAAATTTAAACAAAGAGTTGAATTTTCCAGCAAATGCTTTATAGCTTGATCAATAATAATTTGATCCTTTCAGCATAGAAAAAAGCAGCTGTTTGTCTACAGAAGCTATGGCAAGTAAGTTCATTCAAAAATATAAAGAATGTTAGCTCAATTGGAAAGAGCAAGTCTGTTATTTGCCTATACAGGATGCTAAATAAATATTTGCGAGCTTAAATTTTGAGAAGACACAATAAGTGTCTCTAAAGTCATTTGTAAGAGAGCTTAGCTTTTTACTCTAAAAGCATTTAAGAAATCGCGATCTACTTAAGATATATAATCGACTCATTCCCTTCACTGAGGACAACTTCTGTAGAGTTACTCACCCTCAGTTATGATATATTTTAATAAGTTGTATTTTGGATAGTTGATTATTCTAAGCTAATTAAATCATTATTTTTTTGTGAGTTAACCAGCAGAAATGATTTATTTACAAACATAAATTAATCTATGAGCAAAATTTGATCACTTTTCTATATTTTTTGTAAATTGATCCGTAAGTACCTCTCGAGAGTTAGACCTGAGTTTTCTCATAAGTCTTCGCTCATCCATTTTATGAATAGCATTAACAACTTATTTGCCCCTCATAACTTTGTAAGCTTAATTTGGTTTACCCGTCGCATCACGTCTGCCGATGCTCATTGAAGAGAGAATATAATTTCTCCTAATTTGGCTAATCACTACTTCGAAGGGTAAGTTATGCTTAAATATCTATTTTTGACTTTCTGTGGGCTAAGACTTAGGTTTAAGTCCAATTTTTTGCCTATTTGATATACGGAACTAACTTTACTGCTAACTGCTTGCTAGTGTTAGATTTTTGAAAAAGTTTACGATTGCGAAGTTTTATTTGTTATCATCTTGAATCATAGAAATAAACTCTTCGAAGTTGATCTTACCGGAGTGCCCTTCATCCAAACTGCCAACAATTTTTTTGACATCTTATATTCCTTAAACAAGACCGAGTCCTAGAAATATTTATTCGAGCTCATCGAGTCCAATATATCCACACTTTTTCTTGTCGAGAGTATTGAAAAATGTTTTTAGTTTTTTTCTTTAGTATTGATCAAAATCGATAAGGTAGGATTTTCCCTTTTGCACTAACCACTTTTTCCATCCTGTCTGGAGAAGATAGTTTGATTTGGCTAACTTTTGAGTGGATTCACTATTACTGTTTAACAAATATCCTTTTCGCTTTTCGTATTGAGATAGCAGTTCATTAACTCTGTCTGTGTCGAAGCCAGAAGCTGTTTACTATCTAATTTGAACTCGTTTGGAGCGGCCTTCCATTTTATAGAAGTATTAATAGTAAGTTATTAAAGTTATTAGTCATTTTTATGGAATTAACTCATTAAAACAAACTGCATCTAATTTTTAAGCCTAAACACTTATAATAGATGTATGAAACACAGCTTATCACTTGAATCTCACTCCAAACATAGTCATCACTACAAAACTGTATTGAGCACGCAGTAACATCTCAGCGATTATTACTTTATTAAAGATGTTAAGCCTTCCAAAAATAATAAAAAGCATCGGAAGTAGTGTCGATGTCCGACATAGGGCATGTTCCAATAGCATGCAAAATCATTATAAAAGTTACAGATAACAATTTCCACCTTAGTCAAATATAAGACTGATCTGATGCTAGAAAATCAAAAAATTTAGAATGAGAACAAAATACTAACATTTTAAATGCACAAGCCTAAGAATTAAAATGAAGAGTAATTTGTTAAATAACTAGTAATAAAATAACAGAAAATTCGTGATCTTTTATGGATGCACAAAAGGTAAGACGTCTCTCATCAAGCATCGCTTGCAAAGCTTAAAAGACAAATAGATAAGGCAGCTAAGGTTGGGAAATCAGTGTCAAGTTAAAAAAAATTGACTATAAACAGCAAAAAATACAAAAAATGAGCTAATATTTTTTAAGTAGCGAGACATTTAAGAGCACACAGACACTATATGATAAAGTTTAATATTATTACTTTATAATTAATATTCTTGATTGTTGATGCCGAAAGCAAAAAAAAGTCAACTAGTATCCCTGACAAAGGTTAAGCCAAAAACTCGAGAACACAAAGAGTATATAGTTGAGAAGGTTCACTTGTTCCTCAAGAAATTTAAATTAGTGTTTGTCCTTACCTTTGAGAACATGACAACCAATAACTTCAAAGCATTCAAAGAGACTCTCGACGACTCCAAATTTTTAATGGGCAAGAACAAGGTTATGGCCGTAGCTTTCGGAACCAACTAAGAAAATTCTTTCCTCCCGAATTCTTATCGTGTTGCCGAGCTTTTGAAGGGTCATTGTACACTGTTTTTCACAAATCGACCTTTTGAATAAGTCAAAGGCATATTTGAAAAACTTGAGGAATAATAATACGCAACAGGAGGCACAATCGCAGAGAAGACAATCATTCTGAGCAAAGGCTTTGACACATTCAAAGAATTGGCAGGTTCAATGTAACCTCATTTAAGGCAATTGGGTGTCCCAACTAAGCTTGTGAACGCAAAGATATAATTGACAAATGACTATGCTGTCTGTGAATAGGGAAAGCCTATTACCGTAGAGAACTGCAAGCTGCTGGTATTTATCATATAATATAGAAACATCTCAACATAAAAATGTCGCGTCTCAAATTTAACATTAAGGCAATATACGATGGTAAAAATTTCAAACAGTTCGCTTGATTATTGTATATTAGAACATTTTTAACATCTTCATTTTTTATGTCAACAAACGGTCATTTGAAATAGAATTATCTACTTAAACATAGAAATTATATCGACTAATGCGAAATAAATATTAAAATCAACGATTATTGTTACTAGGAAGCTGCACATTCTTTATTCTTACGTTCATCAACGGTTTAAAGTTACTCTTTTATAAATTTAGCTGAGCTAGTTTACTCGCGATTGTGATTTGACTCTCATCCAATATAGATATTGTCTTGATAGATTCAATATTTGGCTGGATTACCTGAAATTTCTTTTACTATCGACCAAGAGACTATCGCAGTTTGATATTTCGCTTTGATGAAATCTTAAAAGTAGAACTCATAGAAATAGATTCAGCCCTTTGTTCAGACTGTTTTATTCGCTCTTTATTTTTTGCTAATGAAACACATTTCTTGAATTAGTCAGCAACACGAAATTCAAAAATATTTCTTCTATGCCACTCTCCATAACACTGAGTCTATATAAGTTCAACAATTCTCTTCTGTTTAAGTTTAATACCAGCTTGCTATTTTCTAAATCTGTCAAGTTTGGACTGTCTTTCTGCTATTTATTTACGCTGTTCATTAATATTGTTAATTCGAGGATATGGATTTTTGTTCCATACGTCCAGAATCGACCTACAGATATTGCGGCCCAGATTATAGAAGGTTTCTTGGCTAAATAATACAATTTAACCCTTGTAGTATTCTGAATTAATATCATCAAGCCTATCAGGTTTATGCCTAAAATAAGTGTATTCAAAGCACTTGACTCCATTCTTGGCTTCACTTTTCTTTTAATTTAAGGCCAGCACATACTTCTAGACTAAGGACTCATCTTACTATACAATTTATTCTTCAAAGTTGTCAAAAATCTTTTAATTCTTCTCGTTAATTTTGTACCTTACCACAAAAGACTTATTTGTGTTAGTTTGTGGTTCGAGTGTGTTATTATAGGTGTTGCAGTGATAGCCACATTCTAGCGTATATGAGTGCGTAAGACCAAATTATTTATAGAAGACCACTCTTCCACAACCCTCTTTGTTCATGTCTTCATTCTTGTCTTTTGCTTTCATGTGCTTTCGTGAAAATATGCATTGCTCAAACTAAAAGTTTATGCAGTTCTGACTTAGTATTTTGGGGAACAAATGACTTTAAACTTGCTCAATATAGTCGAAAATTGCATTCCCGAAAATGAAATTGCCTTTGTTTGCAGGATGCGCGTGTAAATCCAAGTACATGAATAGCCTTTTGTCTTTGCTGTAGTGTTCGCAGATTTTCATAACTGAGTAGCAGGAGGGCTGTTTGATGGGGTCTGCGTTTTTGTAGTATCTATTGAGATTTTGGTTTAGCATATCCATTCTGCAGTGACCGTTCGAGACTCCATCTGGGTTTAGCATAGGGACTATCACAAAAACAAAGTATTTTCGAAGCAGGTGGGCTTGATAATCGTCTTTAGACAGAAGGTAGTTGATAATGCCAGTAACGGTGTAGCTAGAAGGAGTCTCAATTGGGTGAACTCGCGCACTAAGGAAGATAATTGGCTTGTTATTTCTAAATTTAAGAAGTTTCTTGCCACCAAGAGAGAAGCATTCATCAGTTTTTACAGTTTCGAATCCATCTTTGCCTTCATGCGAGCTAATGACAATCATATCAACTATCCTGCCCTCATAGCTTCGGCAGAGTTCATACTGTTTGAAGAACAAGTCAGGATCATTTTAAAACTTTGAATTTAGCTCAAGCATTTACTTGTGGCACTACTCATGAGAATATGGATATGTGAATGCGAACTATACGCTTCTGATGTTGTCTGGAAAATAAAAATCAAATTTTAGCACAAGCTCTTATTCATTATTGACCGACAGTGATAGAATTTGATGAGGAAGTCGGCTCCACTTGGGAACTTACTTACTATCTTTGTTTTACTAATTATTATCATTTATGCGGTAGACTGGTCGATAAAGTTACTTCTTGGAAGACTTAATAATGAAACATGTACCATTGCCCATAGGAAATGAACTCTGTGCACTGAAAAAGTAATCTTCTTTCTTCTGAAGCCACCAACCTCAAAGTAAAACCAGCTCTTCGGATATCCCTCGTTAGCAGTGCCCTCTGCATCAGATGCAGTCCAAATACTGTAATGATCATAACCTGTTTTGGACACTTTCGCAAGATTCCCTGAGTCAAAATTGCTATTAAAGAATATTGGTTTTTATCCGTCGCTCGATAACTCAATGTAAGTGTGTTGAGGAACTGTTGAAAGCTTTACACCCTCTGGCAGTTAGCTTTTAATCATTGGCCTTGCTAATTTAATAAATTTATTAAAACTGCACTATAATAATAATAAGTTCAAATGTAAAATCCACATTTCACCCTTATATATCTTATCATCAGATATCAAAATTCACTCCTTGAGCAAGAGGTATCTTTTTACCATAGTTGATAGTACACGTTGAGCGTCTCATATATTGTTTCCACGAATCAGAACCAGATTCTCTGCCACCTCCAGTTTCTTTTTCTCCACCGAAGGCACCTCCAATTTATGCTCCTGAGTTACCAATGTTCACATTCACAATGCCACAGTCTGAACCCAGAGGACCGAGCCATTTGAAAGCATTACAAATATCCTGAGTGAACAAACTGCTGCTAAGGCCTTGAGGCACGCTGTTGTTTATTTGAATGGCTTATTCAAGGCTTTTAAACCTGATCACAAATAAAATTGGGCAGAAATACTCTTATTTAATAAGCTCTGAATGAGCATCTACTTCGACTATTGTCGGCTCAACAAAGTAACCTTTTCCTTCTCTACGTTTTCCTCCACATAAAATTTTTGCGTGGGGCTCTTTCTTGATCCTTTCAAGAGTATTTTCATATATTTGAATCGAAAGTGTAGAGTGAAGAGGACCACATAGGACACCATTTTATGCAGGGTCGCCAATTTTTACAGTTCCATATGCGGCTGTCAATTTTTTGGTGAACTCATCAAAATGTTTTTAGTGAATAAGAAGTCTTCTCAAAGTTGTGCATCGCTGTCCACAGGTTCCGACTGCCGCAAAGGTGCATGCTTTGAAAGCAAGCTCCAGATTGGCATCCTCCATAATAATCGTAGCGTTGTTTCCTCCCAGTTATAACAGTGTGCTTCCAAATCTTTCGTCAACTTTTTGTTTAATAATTTTGCCTATTTTAGTTGAGCCTGTGAAAGAAATAAGCGGAATTCTCTTGTCTTCGGTCATTTTCTGACCAATATCAGCTCCACCCTGAACAACTGTTAGCACATTTGGATTTATTTTGTTCTTGTGGAACACCTCTGCTATAATCTTGGCAGTAGCAACAGTAACAAGAGAGGTAGTTGGAGCACCTTTCCAAGTAACTAAATCACCACATATAAAAGCAATAGCAGCATTCCAACCAAAGACTGCGCATGGGAAATTAAAGGCAGTAATGACACCAACTATGCCTAATGGATTCCAAACCTCCATCATGAAATGTTCTGGTCTTTCTGAATTGAAAACAGACCCTCCGATTGTCCTTGATAGTCCACAAGCCATATCACAAATATCAATAACTTATTGCACTTCGCCGAGTCCCTATGACAGAATTTTACCCATCTCTAAAGACAGGAGTTTGCCAAGTGGTTCTTTCTTGGCTCGGAAGGCATCTCCGATTTGGCGAACAATGTCCCCGCGGACAGGCATAGGGAGCTGAGTTATAAAATAATTACCGCTGCCCATTAGGCTCGAGCCGAAGCCATTGCTGTAATGGCCTCCTCAAATTACTGTACAGAGGCTCCTTTAGTGACAGCAATAACTTCTTCAGTAGAAGGATTGATGGACTTTAAAACTTATCCACTGCCTTGCCATTTGCCATTGTAGAATGCCCCAAAGTTTTCAGCTTCGATTCCGAGCTACTTCAAGAAAGGGTGTTTGGAGTACGAGTATTCTTGCATTTATGTAAAATATATAAGTAAGATTTGTTATACATATTTTAGATAATAAGCTAAACATTTATTAATCATTTCATCATATCCGAGTGATAACATTGAAAAACTACTTGCAAATAATTTGTTCGTATATCCTCGATCTGATTCTGAAATTTTATCCTGGCACAAATTTTTAGAATACTTTAAAAAACTACACAATTGTAATAAGTTGATAATTAATTTTGCGTAGTTGAGAACTAATTCTTCTAATCTTGCCATACATAATCATTCGCATTTCGGACATTAAATTTTCCTGTATAAGCTTACTAATACAGGTCTGAAACTAAATGATCAGTTTGATTTTTTCAATTAAGTGGCCTATATTGGGGATATTAGGATGCTTTAATTGTATTTTATTCAATCGGAATTAAAATTTCTTTACTTAATCAAGTATGTGGTAACCAGCGTAGATCTCAGCCTGTATAACTAGTGATTTCACATATAGTTCATCTTCCAAAGCGCCAGATTGAATCTGCAATTGCATGAGGCACTTTAAGTAGTGCAATGCGAAGTAGAACTCATTTAGTTTATAGGTGTATAGATGAGCCAACTGATACAAACATCTACGGTAATGCGGACTGGAATAATATTTCATGTTCTTGTCAGACAAACTGGCAACATCAACAGACATCTGGACGATTTATTATAGTTATAGCTAATCCCCCAGTTCTAAATAACGTGCGATCCTGAGAAGTCTAATATCATCTTAAACTTAACCATCGGGTCCCGCTATTTCCTCCAGGTTGATAAACTTATGAAAATGTTGTTTGGTACTGGCCATTGAATTTTCGGCCAGGGCTTGTAAAATCGCAAAATTGCCTCTCTTTAGTCCAAATAATTGTGAAGTGTCAATTGATTCAGTCATGAAGTCCGTTCTAGTCAGCATACGAGCAGTAAATTAGAAGGTCCTGCGAGTGAAATTTGTGGGCGCAAGAAGTTAGTATATTTCCTCTCCTTATCTGATGTACTCAGCAACTTTATAATTGTTGCCCTACTTTTGGTAGATCTCAATTAGGCTATGTATACATTACAATCTTGTTTATTCAAGCGGCTTATACTCTCCAAGTAAAACCATAAAATCGGCTAGCTTTAGTATATCTGTGAAGTAATTAATAGCATCGTTTCGACATTGCATACTCATGTAGAGACGACCCGTGAATTTGAATATAATAACTTGTTTTCTCATTGCCGGCAACACGACTTCAATCAGCTAGTCATGTTCATTGAGATAAGGGCCAACTGTTAAATACACACTCAAGCAGAGTAGCATAGCTTTCAAGTGCATTTGGCTGCACGAAAGGGCATAATGGAGAGATAACTCGTATTATCGTCTGAGTTTGAACACTTCTGCCAGGTAGTACTGGGCAAGTATCAGATCCTACCAATTTTAAAAACTCATGCCTTTAAGACTGCTGATCATGAATATAGAGTGCTTGTAAAAATCAACTGCAACGTTTGACAAGTAAGGAAACCTACTGAACAAACCAATATCATATTTTAAAGATCCTGCTTGTCCTTGATTAATTGCATGGATTTTCACAGCGTTGTTTTTATATTCAATAATATTAGCTAGTTTTTTATCTTACTCTTGTATGCAATCGTATTTCATCTGATATTAAACTTATGCTAGCTTTCCATAAATCAAACTTATAATCGTGAGTTTGCCTTAAGTTCTAATTTATTCAACTTTGAAAGAGTTTAAAGGGTTAAATAAAACTTCCTTCTCTGAACTATGTTAGCTTAATTCCTTTAAGAATGCATACTTGAAATCACTACTATTCGTCCTCTTAACATCGATAACATGTATTTAGAAAAGTGAGTTAGTGGCAAAACTTTAAGCACTCGATCGATTTTAGCTGGTCGATAAGAATCCAAGACATTCAAGGTGCTTTCCAGTTGCATTTCTTAGATAATTTAGTTAATATTCGGAAACTGTTGCTCCCCGATAGCAAACAAAAGACCTAGAATGTTTGCCCTCTTGTTTTTGATGTTAGTGGGTCTTAATAATAGCAGCAAACATATCGTAAAAGACGATCCAAAAGTAAAATATTTATACTGGGTTGATAAGAATGCGAAGAGAGTTGTTGATAAATTTATGGAAAGGACCATCTTTAGTGTACAAGTTTAATATCTATTGTTCAGGCATAACATCGTGTTTGTATTCTCGATACTTCTCAGCAATTTTTTAAACTTCCTATTTGTCTTTATCAGGAGTGTTAAGCAGAAAAAGTTCGATGAATTTCTCAATCATGATACCCCGATCTAGTTCCTGGTTTAACATGGCTTGAATGTTTATAGTTTGAATATCTGACCTATCGAACTAGTCCTAAAAAGCGACAAAATTTATATTCTTGCTACCTGATCTAATAATAGATTGCAACTATAAAATGTCTTATGCAATATGTAAATTTTTCACTCCATGTTTTTGGACTAAGCTGTTTAGCAAGCTAGTTGTTTGTTTGTTATCGTTTTTGTCTAATATGTTGTAGTATATTAGTTTTTGCACTTGCACTTAATGAGCAGTTCTCTTCATCAGCTACTCTGCATATTTCAGTTAGCTAAAGATCACCTGGTAAGCTTTAGTAGCCTCATCTTCAATTAAGCGCATACATCCATTTAAAGTGTCAATTAATTGTATTTCTAGATTAAAACATTGCTTAAGAGTTTCAATAGTAGATTAACACTTGGATTGCGAATCGTGAAGCCAGACTTGCTACACTCTCAGACTGATCCCTTTGATGAGATTAGCCTCTTTCAATGCCACCAGAGTGTTTGGGCGTTCAGGGTTACAGTAGAAATCGACAAAATCACAGGTTTGTTCTGCAATATCTTTCATGAATACTAATAATAATAATAGGAGCATTATCTATTTGCAGGTATAATAGCTAATATTCATATCATAATATAGAGTGAGATGCGAACTGCACTAATTCCATTTATGCTGATTGTCTGCATTTCCTTCCGCATAGCAGAGTAGCCAGAACAAGTGCAGGCTATTCCTGGCAAGCTATTCGCAGGTGAAATTCACTACTCGCGCATCCCAGTATAATATTGGGAGCATCGCATCCAAATGGTCAAAGCTCTTGGTTTGAATGCTCTCAGCGTGTACGTCATGTGGAACTATCATTAAGTATAGAAGGGTAAATTTGATTACGCCACTGAAAACAAGAATCTATCACTATTTTTAACCCTTGCATAAAAATACGATATGAAAGTGTTGTTTAGACCTGGACCATACGTCTGCGCTGAGTGGGACTTCGGTGGTCTCCCTGCCAGACTGTTGGGCATTAAAAATCTGGTGATCCGAGCCAACAATCAGCTATTCTTAGATTAAGTGAGAATATACTTTTAGTCATTGATACCCATATTGAGCAAGCACATGCAGACAACATCAAACCCCAAAGGGAGCATCGTGTTGCTCCAAATAGAGAACGAGTATGGTTTCTATGGCAATGACAAGTCCTATATTGAAGCTATCAGGAAGATCTGGCTTGACCTCAAAGTAGACTGCGATCAGTATTATGTTGATTGGATATAGAACATCCAGAAATGTCACTGGCTAGGAGCTAACATCGGTATCAACAATGCTATCTCCGAAGTTCAGTTTGAGTATGTCAGATCTTTCGAAAAGAAAGGTTACTTATTAGGTGGCTAAATTTATTCAGGCTGGCTCACACATTGGGGCGAAAACTGGCAATCTAAATCAGTATAGAAAAATGAGGCTGAATATGGGTTTTTAATGAATTTTAACCACTCCTACTCAATGTATATGGTCCATGGAGGAACTAATTTTGGACTTACTGCTGGGGCGAATGCTTATACTAAATAAAAGTATGATTTTAGAGGTCACGTGACATCATATGACTATGATGCTCCGATTAATGAGCAAGGTAGTTCTACACCAAAATATCAAGCTCTTAAGACATTGATAAAGAAGTATGTGAATTGGACAGTTCCTAATGAGCCATCGCCAATAAAAACAATTGAGATTCCAAGATTCAAGCTGAGTCCGGTAG
>APMI01003237.1_pt1 | contig 17747 bp, 19 predicted proteins | sample 667938 | NCBI WGS metagenome assembly APMI01 (sample SAMN01084076, study PRJNA167559) | wastewater metagenome | biome: Wastewater | place: Denmark: Ejby Moelle, Odense | collected 2011-11-28 | reverse complement strand
CCCGACGCCGAACTCCTCGAAAGCATCACCATCACCACCGCGCACGTCCCAACCGAATGCCTCGGCTCGCCTCGGAGCCACCAGTGAGAGGCATCAGCCGCGAAGTCCTGGCCCGCGACGCGGCCTGGAGCCTCGCCGACGGCAGCTGCAAAGACTCACCGTCGAATGGGCCCGCTGGGAGACCGGGTATGCCGCCTCGCTCACCGCCGCGGCTCGACGCGCCGCACTCACAGAACCCGCCGCCCTGTGCGCGGGCTGCTCCATCGTGACCGAGTGCGCCGACCTCGCCGAGTTGTCCGGCTACACCGGCATCGCCGCCGGTCAGGGCTACCGCAACGGCCGAATCGACCACGCCCGTCGACGTCACCCGCGTCAGAGGAGAACGGCATGACCACCTCTGCAGACGCTCGTTCTTATGAATGTCTAACCCCGCATAGCGAATCGATAAGCGGCCTTAGACATGGATAAGAACGGCACGCCCAGACCGGCGCCCTTGACGACCACGCACGCGCACCCGGCAGACCGTGGTACACATGCCCTTGACGCCCACCCTTGCGAGGGACCGGGAAGTGACCCCCAGGATTTCCTGCCGGACGGCAGGGCCTGGGGGTCGCGCCCACCCGGGGACTCGGCGACGTGAACGCCGTCCTGCCCATCTCCGTGCCACCGCGACCCGAGGAGTCCGTCGAGTCCTGGCTGGAGCACCTGGCCGACGCCAACGGCCTCACCACCGCCCAGCTCCTCGCGACCGTCCGCCGCACCGGAGCCAGCACCCGGTATCTCACCCTCGCACCCTCCCCGGAGTCCGTGGCGAGACTCGCGGCCCTCGCCCGCGTCGACGAGCAGGTCGTGTATGCCGCGACCCTCGCCTCCTTCGACGGCACCGCGCTCGACCTCACCGGCCTCGACCCAGCTGATCGCTACTCCTACCGGCACGTCGCCGCCCGCGGCTGGACCCCCTCCCACGGCACCCAGATCTGCCCGGCGTGTATCGCGGACACCGGTGCCTGGAAGACCACGTGGCGACTCCTCCTCGTCACTGCCTGCATGGACCACGGCCTCGTTCTGGTCGCCGAGTGTCCGTCGTGTGGGCGGCCGTTCCGCGACCAGCGTCACTCACACTTGCGCCGTGTCGGCGCCGCCAGGGTGTGCGGGAACCCGCTCGGTCAGGGACCGGTCAAGCAGTGCCAGCGTGACCCCGCCGCCCTCCCGCGGGCGCCGGCCTCGCCTGCCGTGCTGGCGGTCCAGGCGCGAATCAACTCGGCCCTCACCGGTCGGAGTGTCCCGGTGCTCGGGCAGCTGGCCAAGCCCGCGGCTTACCTGGCCGACCTGAGACACCTGACCACGCTCCTGCTGCACCTCGCTGGTCAACCCGGCGCCGACGACCTCGCGCCATGGGTCGCCGACCTCGCCCCCGTCGCCGCAGACCGCACCTCGACCCGAGGCCCACGCTGGGGCATGCGCCCACCCGACGACACCGCCCTGCGCGGCAACGCATTGGCGACTGCGGATGCGATCCTGACCGCCGCCGACCTCGACACCGCAGCCACGCTCCTGACGCCGTGGACCGAGCTCACCCCGACGACGAACGACGGGCCGCTCGGCTGGCTGGCCGACCGCACCGTCATGACCGCGACCCTCACCCGCCTCGTCACGGCAGCCCGCGCCCCGCACCGGCGCTTGTCCCACCACCTCGACACCCCCAGACCCGAGGGAGCGCGTGCGCCCATCAACCTGGCCGTCATCCCCCAGCTCATCCCGAACGAGCAGTACCTCGAGCACCTCGTCGGCGCGTCTGCCTCCGGCGCGGCGACCATCCGCCTCTTTGCCTCCTTGTCGCTGGCCCGGCTCCACCCAGACATCAATTCCTGGGCCACCGCTGCCGAGGCCCTCGGCATACCCGGCCCGATGGGAGTGCGCTGCGCCCGAGCCTGCTCGGCGACCTTGCTCTGCACCGCCGACGAGTGGAAGGCCCGGATCTGGCGGGCCATCGAAGAGACGCCACGGGAGAACTACCGCGCTCTCGAGGCCAAGATTGACCACAGCCGTGGGATGAGCCGCTGGTTCGACGAATGGGCCCGACGCAACCGACCCGGCACCCGGCACGGTTCCGACGACCTCGGTCTTACCTGGCAGTGGGTCCAAGTCGCCCACGCCCACCTCGACCTCTCACCAGGCTGGCAAGGAAAAACGCCCACCGCCAAGGACCGAGCCCGCTACCGCCAGTTCGAAGCCTCCCTCGACGACAGGCAGCGGCGCGGGCTCGCCAACGCCCTCCACAAGCGAGCGTGACGGCGAGTGCCTCCGCTGCGCCGGCCCCCAACCGCCAATGCCATGCCGTTGACTCTCGACCAGCGATGAGGTCAGGCACCGGCTCCAACAGAGTCTCCTCGGACGGTGAACACGCCACCGCGGCGGACGTCCCTGGGCAGTCTGACCCCGGCTCTAGGATGAGTTCGTGGCCGGCCGACACTTGAAGGAGATCTTTCGCGCGTTCCACGCGCGCGACGAGTTGGCTTTCCGACGAGCCGCCATGGAGATCATCGAAGAGGAGCAGGCCAAGCACCACAACGCTCTTGCCCGCGACCTCCAGAAGCTTCTCGTTGCGGGTGGTGGTTCGATCGACCCTGGCTCGACGATCGTCGTGCCCGCACCACCCAAGGACCGCGAAGGCGAGTGGGACTTAGGCGAGGTTCGCGAGCCGGACCGGCTCTTGGACGATCTCGTGCTGAACGAGGCCGTAATGTCGGCGCTGGAGAATCTCGTCGAAGAGGTGCGCCAGTGGCCAGCCCTGGACGCCGCCGGTGTGCCGAGACGCCAGCGGCTTCTTCTCCAAGGCCCGCCCGGGTGCGGCAAGACGACAGCGGCGGAGGCGATCGCGGTCGAGTTGGGGCGACCGCTTCTCATAGTCAGGTTGGATGCGGTGGTCTCCTCATACTTGGGAGAGACTGCGAGCAACCTCCGTCGAATCTTCGAATACGCCGACCAGGCGCCGTTCGTGGTCCTGTTCGATGAGTTCGACGCGTTGGGCCGTTCACGCGACGATGCGTCCGAGCACGGTGAGATGAAGCGGGTCGTCACCGCATTTCTCCAAATGACGGATCGTTACCGGGGGCCCAGCTTGCTGCTGGCCGCAACGAATCATCCAGCACTTTTGGACGAGGCGCTGTGGCGACGCTTCGACGAGGTACTCACCTTGGGGTTGCCGACTGTGCACCAACTGCGACAGGTCCTCCGGCTGCGCCTCAGGGGCGTCGCGCACTCTGGACTTGAGATTCCCCGGTATGCCAGCGCCCTTAAGGGTCGACCTCACGCCGCCGCAGAGAAGCTCGTGACCGACGCCCGGCGGAATGCGCTCCTGCGAGACTCAGCCGTCGTGACGGGCGAGGATGTGGATCGCGCGCTGCCAGGCATAACCGCTCGGCCATGGTGACGCGATGCCCGAACACCTCCTACTGCCGAACCCTCGTCCGCTGCAGTCGCGACGATCAAGCCCCGCGGGTGGCGGCTCGCCGAACCGGCCACGTGGCCAGCACGGCACGCACCTGCGCCAGCAACTGCAAACTGCCCGTGCCCCGCGCCAACTGAACGCTGGCGTCGACCCTGATCTCGTATTCAAGATCAAGGCCGGCTCCCGACCTGAGGATTCTTCGTTCGAGGGGCGAGGACTACAGGTTCTCGGCGAGTCGACCGACTACACGTACTTTGTGCTCGCCAGTGACCAGGGCGCCTCGCTGGAGCAGGCGATCGAGCGATATGTCCGAACCGGAGAACTGCGGACCTTCTTCAACCAGATCGACGACATCGAGCCATACGGCCCTTCCGACCGCACCGGACCTGGCATTGCCGACCTCGACGGCAGCACCAGTGCCCAGCACACGGTCGACGTCGTCATCTGGCCCAGCGGCACCTACAGCGAAGCTCAACGGCGAACCAGCATCGTCGAGCAGATCGTGGGTCAAAATGGCAGCCTGGTGCTACTGCGATCAGTCTCGGCCAGGCGTAGCTATCTGAGGGTAAGCGTCTCTTCCGCCGGGCTCGACGACCTTCTGAACACCTCGGTGGTCGAGCTGGTGCGGACGCCACCGGTCCCGTTCTTGGACTTCCGAGACTGGAGGGATCTCGACATCTCGACGATCACTCGGTCGGAGGTAGCGAGCGAGGTAGTTGGGGTCCTTGACGACTCGCCCGAGTCAACACATCCGCTGCTCCGCGGACTGGTTGTGTCGGACGAGTCACTAGGGCCGCCGACCTACCCATGGCAGCAGCGCGGAACCCACGGTACGGAAGTCGCAGGACGCGTCCTCTTCCCAGCACTCCATGAAGAGCTCCGGGATGGCCTGCCGATTTCGGCAATCGGGAGTGTCCGGGTCGTTCGGATCCTTGAGCCCGACCCCGCGCGGCCAGACGGCGCACCACGGTTTGCGACGTACGCGCCTCCGCACATTCTGGTCGAGGAAGCCATCCGTCACCTCCACGGCACTCATGGGGTGCGGATCTTCAACCTGTCGATCGGCTACGCAGAGCCGTTCAACGACCTCCACCTCGGGCCACTCACGGAGACGATCGACGACCTGGTTCGTGAGCTAGGCCTCGTCGTCGTTCTGCCGACCGGGAACGCTCCTGCCGACCTCTCGGCCCGAACTCCAAGCGGGCATCACATCATCGCTGACAAGCCGGAGTTCTTCTTCGCCCACGAACATCGCCTGTCGGAACCCGGTCCGGCTGCTCTGGCCGTGACCGTGGGAGCGCTCGCTCTGAGCGGCGCACCCGCCGAACTTCCTGGCCGTGTCGGATGGCAGGCGGCTGCCGACGCCGACGAGGCTGCGCCTTTTAGCAGAACTGGGCCTGGCCTAGGGACCAATTCGAGACGCGCCAACAAGCCGGACGTTACGCACTATGGCGGCAACCTAGTGGTGTCCGACACCGGAAACGTCGTGCATAACGATCTAGGTGCCTCGCTCATCAGCACATCTACACGAGGTTCCGGTGGCCAGATTTTCGCGACGGTGAACGGGACCAGCTATGCCGCCCCAGCGGTGGCCAGAGTGGCGGCCGACATCGCGTACGCCTATCCCGATGCCTCAGGAAACCTCGTCAGGTCCCTCTTGGCCGCGGGTTCGGCGCCGACCCCTCCCGCGGCCGCCCTGGCCGAACTGCACCGCCGAAACCGCGTATACGGCTTGGGCCTACCCGACGTCGACAGGGCGACGACAAGCGATGCCAGACGAGTGACCATGACGTACGACGGCGAAATGCCAGTCGACACCGTCCAGATCCACCCCCTGCCGATTCCCGAAGTCTTCCGTCAAGGGAGCCGACGTGATCGCGTGATCAGCATCGCCCTCGCGTTCGACCCGCCTGTTCGGCGCCAGCGACGGGAGTACCTCGCCGGGACCATGAAGTTCAACGTGTATCGGGACATCGATCCTGACGAACTTGCCAAAATTCTGAAGCGACAAGACCCCGACGATCCGGCTGATCTGATCAACGACCGGCGGAAGCTCAACCTCCAGCCGGGCGTCAACACTTTCACGCACAGCACATTGCAACTTCGCAGTTGGGTCGGGCGGAACTCGTTCGTGAACGATAACGAGACCTTCCTCATTGCAGTCACTCACAAGGCGCAGACATGGGCCCGGAATGACCCGACCTATGAGCATCAGGGCTATGCCCTCGCGGCAACGCTGGAAGACCGTGAACTGGCGACCGCTGATCTGCACCAGACCTTGCGGCAACAGCTACGTTTGCCGAGCCGCGTGCGCCTCCGCGCGTAATCTGGTGCTCGCCAGGAAGGCCTGTCAGATACCTGCGACCTCCACTCGCACCACTCTGCTCTGTCCTGTTGCTAGCCCTGATCGCGCGGGGGTCGCGAGACCCGGCCGTGCCATCTTCGCTGCGTCTGGACAACATGCTGATCACCTATGCCCACGACCGCGAGCCACAGCAGAGCCACGGGATCATGCATCGGCCCCGGAGTAAACGAGCACCTCGGCGACACGGATAGCTCAGGCGCCCGGCGCCTCCTCCCCGAGAGTGCCACAATCGCGTATGCCATCCCTGCCTCCCGGAGCCTTCCGTGCTGTGCCCGCTGCTCTGTTCGGCGTCGGCGCTGTGGCCGGCGCGGTGGGCTCAGGTCTGGGAGCCATGGGTGCGCGGGACCTCGTGGCTGCACATGAGCGGCAGGCCGCGGCGAAGCAACAGTATGAGGCCCGGGCTGCCGTGTCTGAGGACCTGCGCGAGGTCGCCAACCAGCGCCTTATCGACTTTTCGGCTCTGCAGCGAGAAGCGTTCACCGGAGTCGTGCAGCGCATGGTTGTTTGGCTTCGCTCCCACGCCAAGCAAGTGCGGGAGAGCGACAGGCTCCTCGTCGACGGACTCGAGGTTTCACTTTCGCTGATGCCCTCCACTGTGGGCCGCGAAGAGGCCGTCGCCGGCTGGTTGACGGGAGCGTCCAACACGGCACTCGCTGGCTTGGGCACTGCCGGTGCCGTCACCACGGCAGTGGAGAAGTACGGCGTGGCTGGGACTGGGGAAAAGGTCTCCGATCTTGCCGGCGCCGCGAAACAGAAGGCTGCAGCGGCCTTTCGTGGTGGCGGACCGCTCAAGAACGGCGGTGGCGGGATCGCCTTGGGCAACCTGGCAACCAAGACTGCTGTCGGTGGGATCACCTTGCTTGCAGCCGGCTCTACCTGCAAGGTCCAAGGCATCAAGGCACTGACCCGTGCCGAGGAGTTCGCGACCCACATCCAGGTTGCGTGCGCTGAAATGGACCTTCAGGACGCGAAACTGCGCGCGGTTGTCCAGCGCGCCGACGAGCTCACGGACGTGCTGACGCGACTCGAACGGCAGGCCACAGTCGCCATGGACAGGCTAGAAGCCCTCACCTTCGACCCGACCGAGCATATGGCTGCCCTCAGCGAGACGATCGAGTTGGTGAGGGGCGTGCAGGGCGTCGCACAAGCTCGGCTGATCAACGAGCGGGGGGACCTGTCGGAGAAATCTGAGATCCTGAGGGTCCGGTATCGAGAGATGAACGAGGACAACAGCGATGGCTGACGAGAAGCCGATCCAGGGGAAGGTCATGGACATGAAGACTGTCGTCGCCGCTCCTGAGGCGTTCGATGCACTCACGCGCCTGGTGGACACGGCGGGAAAGTACGTCGCGATTCACGCGGAGGAGTCGCGCAAGCGTGAGGCGCTCCGCACCTATCGTGATACCGAGATCGCCACCATTAGAGCCGCGGAGGTGACACTGCAGCGCTACTTCGACGAGGCGTTCCGTGAGCGTCGTGAGGTCTTCCAGAGCCTCTTTCGGGCGATGGACCATGCCCTGGAGACCGGAGACACTCAAGGGCTGAACGCCGTGGTGAGCGGGATCGTTGATGTAGCGAAGGACTCGCCGCTAGCCGCTGCAGGGGATCTGTCAAAGTTGCGGGCCGCCTTCGATGACCCCAATCAAGTCTGGTCGTTCTAGGGAGTCGTCCGAGGTGCACTGAAGTTTTCAGTCGGCCCACTTGGATGGTCATTCGTGCAATCTCCGGCGCACGTCGTCGTGCAGTCTTGAATGCATCTCGACAGCTGCTGCGGGGGTGTCGAGATGCACTGGAAACTGTAAGAAGTGCCGTTGATTCCATGAATTAGCCGACGTTATGCACTTCGTGCGTGTCGCATCACGGTGTTTGGTAGTCCCTCGAGCCGGACCCAGCGGGATTTGCAGACCAGAGCGCCGCCTGGATCCCGAGCTCGCTCGCCGGCCAGCCGACAGGTGGTCACCGGAAGTAGGCCCGGGGGCCACGTGGCTGAACCGCTCGAGCAGGGCATCGGCTCTGCGGACCCTTGCCCGAGCGGCGCGGGCAAGGAAGTGGCCGCCTGGAACGCACCCCGGATGGGCACGCTGATCTTCACTCACATAATGCCGATGACCGTGCGTTCACGTGAACGGGTGAACGGTCCGGTGTTACTCGGTTTCACGATCTCGACTGAGGGGTCAGGCGTGTTGATGAGCTTCGTGTGAGCCGTGGCCGGCGGGTTCGAGCTGGAAGGTGCAGTGGTCGGTGTCGAAGTGCTCACCTAGGCAGGCGCCCAACTGGTCCAAGACTTGGCCGGTGCGGCCGGTGTCGATGCACTCTTGGTCAACCACGACGTGCGCGGACAGCACTGGCACGCCGCTGGTGATGGTCCACGCGTGTAGGTCGTGCACGTCGAGCACCCCGGGTACGCCGCGGATGTGCTCACGGACCCGGTCCAGATCCATGCCCTTGGGTGTCGCTTCGAGCAGCACGTCGAGAACGTCCCCTAGGAGCGACCATGCGCGGGGCAGGATGAACAGGCCGATGCCGACTGAGGCGATGATGTCGGCGCGGGTGTACCCGGTGATCGTGATGACGAGCGCGGCGATGATGACGGCGACGGACCCGATCAGATCGCCGAGGACCTCTAGGTAGGCGCCCCGAACGTTGAGGCTCTCTTCGCGTGCGCTGCGCAGAATGAGCAGGCTGATGAGGTTCGCGATCGCGCCGGCGACAGCGACGACGAGCATCAGCCCGCTGGCGACCTCGGGTGGGTCGTTCCACCTGCGGACCGCGGCCGTGATGACCCACACGGCGAGCACGCCGAGCAGCACTGCGTTCGCCAGGGCAGCGAGCATCTCGCCGCGCTGCAGTCCGAAGGTGCGGGCGTTGGTGGCTGGCCGGGCAGCAATCACGGTGGCGATCAGGGCGATCGCGACGCCGGTGGCGTCGGTGAGCATGTGCCCGGCATCGGCCAGCAGTGCCAGGGAACCGGACACCAGGCCGCCGACCACCTGAACGCCCACCACCGACAGCGTCAGGACCAGGACCAGCACCAGGCGCCGCCGGTGACGCCCGGTGGCGGTGCCGGGAGAGTGGTCGTGCCCGGCACCCATCAGCGCACCACCGGGTTGCTGGTGTGCAGACGCCCGACACCGGGCACGAACCGCCCCACCCGCGCCGCGTAGGCGGCGTAGGTCTCGCCATGGGTGGCTAGCAGGTACGGCTCCTCGACGACGCGGACCTGCAGTTGAACGGCCACGACCAGGCACACCAGCCCGGCGACCGTCAGGACGGTCGGGGTCATCACCACCAAACCTGCCAGGGCTGCGCACATCGCGGTGAAGATCGGGTTGCGGGCGATGGCAAACAGGCCACCGGTGATCAGGGCGGTGTGCTCGGTGGGGTCCACACCGATGCGCCAAGAGGTACCCATCCCGCTCTGAGCCAGGACCACTGCGACGAAGCCGGTGAGCGCCACGACGAGCCCGGCCCATACGACAGCGGCCGACAGGGGTACTGCGGGCACGGCGCCGGTGGCCGCAAGGACGAGACCGAGCGCGGTCAGGACCAGCGCGGCGGCGAAAAGGACCCCGCCCCACCACGGCGCTGACCCGGGCCGCCCGGACAGGCCGCGGAACCCTGAACTGCCGGTGGCCTGGTGGTGCGCCCAGGTCCGAACGCCGAACGTGACGAGGAGGCCGAGGATGTACAGGCTGAGTCCCGCCGTGGCGGCGAGCTCACTCGTCATCGTCATCGTCCTCGACCAGCTCGCCCTCCCAGGCCTCTTTGCCTTCGTGGATCGCGAAGGCGGCGATGACGAAGCCGGCAATGGGATCGAGCCACGCGGCGCCGGTCAACTGGAAAAGGCCGATCCCGGCGAGGGTGGAGATGCTCAGCAGGACGCAGATCCGCGTTTCTGCGGCGTCGGCGAGGATCAGGTTGTCCCGCAGTGACAGGCCCACGCGCCGCTTCGCGGCTGCCAAGAGCGGCATCACGACGACGGAGGTGGTCAGCAGCACCAAGGCGAGCGGGGAGCTCTCGGGCGTCTCGCCGTCGACAAGGCTGCGGATGCCTTCGAAGGTCACGTACGCGGCAAGAATGAAGAACGTCACCGCGACCGCACGCAGCACCCGTCGCTCCTTCGCTTCGTCCGCCTCGCCGTGACGCAACCGGGCGGACAGGCGCAGCGCGACCAGGAACGCGGCGATGGATTCGATCCCCGAGTCGATGCCGAACCCGATCACCGAGACCAACCCGGCCATCACACCGGCAGTGATCGCGACGATGCCCTCAACCACGTTGTAGGCGACGGTGAACTGCGCCAAGCGCAGCCCGCGGCGGGTCAGCCGCTCCACCTCTGGTGCGCTCAGCTCTACGGTCGTCATCGCGTGACCTTCTCGGCATGCGCGGCGGTGACGGCACCCTCGAGGCCGTACACCGGACACAGAACAACAGCATCACCGGTCAGGCCGAGCAGCCGCTCAGCGGCCGCAAGGAGGTCCATCAGGGCCTCGGGATGAGCCAGGGCGAACACCGAGGCGCGACCCTCCACCCGCGAGGTCACCAAGCCGCAGTCGCGAAGGCACGCCAGGTGCTTGGAGACCGTGGACTGCGCCAGTCCCAAGTGTGCGGTGAGGTCTACCACCCGATGCTCACCCAGATCCAGGTGACGCAGAATCTCCAGACGCGAGGCGTCAGAGAAGCCGTGGAACAAGCATGCAGCCGCTGTTAGCGACCGCTGCGGCGCAACGGCATCGCCAAGTGTCTCTGTCATCGTCATTTGGCGATGATTGCATGGACCTCGCAATCGCGCAATCAGGCCGGCGCTGCCGTCCACACCTGGGTCGGCAGTGTCGCTGCTCGATACACCTATACGCCCGGTAATGCCGCAGATAGGGCGCTCGGTCCTGCCGCGTTGGGCTACCTGGCCGCGCGGACAAGGAGCGTGGAGGCGTGGCCCGAGCGGCTCAGCGTTGCCACCACGTCTGCGGCCTGATCTTCAGTTAGCTCAAACCAGCAGCTCGTGCCCTCGTCGTTGGCATCAAAGATGAGCCGATCCGGCTCCGCGTACCCACTCGAGCCAATGGTTCGGCCAACAAGCGCCTGGGCTGCGGGCAGAACGTCGTCGTTACGACCCGGGTACAACCGCACGTTCTCGCTGAGACCGCGGCCCATCCACTTGCGGCTGCGGTACTCCCGCAAGGCACTCGCTGCGTCTGCTGTTTCCGCAGCGTCGAGGAGGCCGGTCAGGTCGATGTCGAACCACGCCAGATCAGCCCACAGGACCTGTAGGGCAGCGCTCGCAACGGCCTGGGCTTCCGCGGGGCTCGCTGCATCAGACACGCCAAAGGAGGCTCTCGCAGAGGACACGACCAGATGGTGTCACGCCGCCCAAGAACCGCACTCTCATGCCGCGCGGCGCGCGCCGCCGGATAGGGGTGGGTGCCGTCCTTCGGATCGAGGTCCTCGCTGGTGAGTTGATCGAGGCGATTGCGTCGAGGCCGCCGCGGCCTTGGGGTTGGTGTGCAACGGTGGTTCTGTGGAGTCCGCATCCTCAGTTCCGCAGTTCGAGTCGGTGTCATCGTGGAGGCAACCTGTCCCGGCGCCCGTGTCACCGGCACGGACGAAACTCATCGATGACCTGGCCGCATCGATCGCACAGTTGTCTCCCGCGCGGCTGCGGATCGCCGTCGATGGGTACACCGCTGCCGGTAAGACCAGCCTCGCCCACGAGCTGGCGGCTGCGCTGCGCCGCCGTGGCCGCCCGACCCTGCGCGCGAGCATGGATGACTTCAAGCACCCTTGGCGAGACGCTCGCGAACGGGGCTACGACAGGACCAGCGGTGAGGGGTACTACCGCAACGCCTACGACTTCACATCAGCCCAAGAGCTGTTGCTGCGCCCGATGGCACCCGAAGGATCAGGCGTGGTGACCCTGTGTGCGCACGACCCGCTGACAGGGGTCGACCACCGCCTCTCCACCGTCCAGGCCCCGAACAATGCGGTGCTGATCGTCGACACCGTCTTCGCGTTCCGCCCCGAGTACAGCGAGCACTGGGACTACCGCATCTGGCTCGACATCGACCAAGACCTTTCCCTCTTGCGCGGGGTGACACGCGACGAAGCGATCGAGGGCCACGACGAGGCTGCGCGGGTTCACCGCGACCGCTACCACGTCGCCGAAGCCATCTACATCGCGGAGGTAGACCCGATGGCCAAGGCAGACGTCATCATCGATAACACCGACTTCGCCCACCCCCGAGCGTGGGCAGCCCGCGAAGGAAGGGCCGACAGGCCGCAGCCATCCTCGGAATGACCACGCGTGCCCGCACACCCCAGCTCTCCGCGCGAGATGGTTACCGCTTCTGCCGCGGATCGCGAGCCGCCGAATCCGTCAGGACTCGCTCGGATCACCCTGGTTGCGCAGATTCTGCTGCTCTCGCCCATGCAATCTTCACTGCATCTCCACAAAGACTCCCAGCCCGACCGGGTTGGGTTCAGAAAAGGGTCGGGACGGACGCCTCAACGTCCGCCCCGATTGAGGTCCTAGAAACCTCGGTTGTGCGCTGATGAGTCTAGGGCCTCCTGTCACGGTCCACTTGGGCCAGGAAAGGAAGCCCGATGTCCCCTCATCGGTGTCGTGTGAAGTTGATTGGTCGGCGCTGCTCTGGACACGACTTGTGCGTGTCATTGCCCCGCGAGGTGCCGCCGGAGTTGCGCTGCGAGCCTGAACAGCCCCAGGGCTATGGCGCTGGCAGCGGGGTCTCCTGCGGATGCCAGATGCCGAAGGATCTCGATGAGCGGGTCCTCCGCGAACTGAGAGAAGACCTTCAAGAGTGTCGTCGTCGCGGCTACGTCGTGATCGAGGCCGCGTAGAGCTTCGGCCGCTCGGATCATGCTGATCCGGGCGGCCGACTTCGATGGGCTGGTCCGTGTCGGCCCGACAACCACCCTGGCAGCGCCGTTACGGTCCGCCACTGCACCGGCACGTCACAACGGTGCCTGACGACGTCCATGACGGGTGACCGCATGACCGGTCACGGGCCCAGCGACGCCCACCCTGGCGAGGGACCGGGAAGTGACCCCCAGGATTCCCTGCCGGATGACAGGGCCTGGGGGTCGCGCACACCTCCGCCTATCCGGCGATGACCGCCGCCCGGTCTCTGTGACTCCCGTCCTCGGGAGTAGATCGAGCCCTGGCTCGAGCACCTCGCCGACGCCAACGGCCTCACCACAGCGCAACTCCTCGCCGCCACCGGCCGAGGGCGGGCCGGCAACCGCTACCTCACGCTCGCGTCCTCACCCGAGACGATCGCTCGACTCGCGGCCCTGGCCCGCGTCGATGAGGACCAGGTGTATGCCGCGACCCTCGCCTCCTTCGACGGCACCGCTCTCGACCTGGGCGGACTCGACCCGCGTGACCGCTATTGGCACCGTCAGGTCGCTGCCCGCGGCTGGACCCCCGCCCACGGCACCCAGGTCTGCCCAGGTTGCCTCGCCGATAGCGGCACTTGGAAGACCGCCTGGCGGCTTCTGCTCGTCAACGCCTGCACCGACCACGGCGTCATGCTGACCGCCCGCTGCCCGGCGTGTCGGCGGCCGTTCCGCGATCAACGCCACTCCCATCTGCGGACGGTCGGCGCCGCCACGGTCTGCGGGAACCCTCTCGGGCAGGGACCGGTCAAGCAGTGTCAACACGACCTCATCACCCTCACCGGGTCGTCGCCGCCGCCGAGAGTCCTGGCGACTCAGGCGCGGATGAACTCAGCTCTCGCCGGTGAGGTCGTCACGGTGCTCGGCCGGCCTGCCAAGCCCACGGCATACGTGACCGATCTGAGGCACCTGACCACGCTGCTGCTGCACCTCGCCGGACAACCTGGTGCCGACACCCTCGCACCTTGGGTCTCCGACCTCGCCGCCGCCGCCGCAGACGGCACTGCGGCCAGGGGCGCCTGTCCCACCACCTCGACACCCCCAGCACGGACGGAGTGCGTATGTCGATCAACCTGCTCGTTGTCCCTCAAGTCATCCCCTACGAGGAGTACCTTGAGCACCTGGCCAGCGCCTCTGCCTCCAGCGAAGCGACCGTCCGACTCTTCGCCTCCCTTTCGCTGGCACGGCTGCACCTGGACATCAGTTCCTGGGCCGCGGCCGCAGAAGCCTTGGTCATGCCCGGCCGGATGGGTGTGCGCTGCGCCCGAGCCTGCTCGGCGACCATGCTGGTGACCGCCGACGAATGGAAGGCCCGAGTCTGGCGGGCCATCGAAGAGATCCCCCGAGAACTACAGCACCTTGGAGGCCAAGATCCGCCACCGCCTCGGGGTGGAGCCGCTGGTTCGACGAATTGGCCCGACGCAACCGGCCTGGCACCCGACACGGCGCCAACAACCTCGGCCTGACCTGGCAATGGGTCCACGTCGCCCACGCCCACCTCGACCTCTCACCGTCCTGGCGGGGAGGGAAGCCGACCGCGAAGGACCGCGCACGGTATCGCCAGTTCGAGACCTCCCTCGGCGACAAGCAGCAACGCGAACTCGCGCGCACTGCATAAGCGCGGAGAAGGGTGCGATTCCGCTCACTTGCCGAGAATGAACCTAGCGAACCACGGCCCGGGTCAGCTACGGTCAGACGCGGAATCGGACGGCCTGTGAGGGGATGAACATGCGACAACTATTCCATTGGCACGGGTTCGATGCCACTGCTCTACTGCCGCGTGGATGGCAAGATGAACTTCACCAGATCGCGGGCACATGGGCAGTCCGCAAGGATCTAGTTGCGACTTCAGTTACCTCACGTGAGACGCCCGGCGCAGTGATTCCAGTCACCACCGTCGACGGCGGTGACCTGTCCAAGGCGGCTCCGTGGCTCCAGGAACTTTACGAGGGACCGTTCTGCGAGTTGGCGAAAGCCGCCTTCGGATGCGAGGTAACTAGCGCACAGAACCGCCAGTACGGCGTAAATCTCAACGTTCAACGTGGGGAACTAGAACGCTACGAGGCACACGTAGACTCAAACCCAATTCAGGGCCTCCTCTACGTGACGACACATCCGCCGGGGACGGGCGGAGAGCTCGTTATCGCGAACCGGTCAGACGCCATTGGCTTGGAGCAGATTGACGCAGATTGCAGCATCATTCATCCGATGGCTGGATCGCTGCTCTTCTTTGACGCCCGACTCCATCCGCATTATGTTCGACCCTTAGCGGACAAGAACGCAGTGCGTATCTCCGTGCCCATGAACTACTACACGGACGAAAGTACAGAAGATGACAGGCCGTCGGATCTAAACGAACACCTCTTCGCGAGTCGCGAGAACGACTAGGAGCTCAATGATGTCCAAGACCTTGATTGTGGGCGGGGCCCGCCCTGGAATAGGCCAAGCCGTGCTTCAGAAAGTGGCCGGGCAGGGCGACGTCGTAGCCACGTACGAGCGGGACTCGGACCCCGAGGTCCAGGAGTTTGTCAATGCGCGTCCCGACGTTGAGTGGGTCGCAATCGACAGCACCAAACCACGGGAAACCCTCCAAACACTCGAGTCGGTGTCTGGAGAATTCTCGCGGATTGTCCATTCGGACTTCTACTTTTACATGGAGAACCGCGATGCGTTCGACATGGACCGCTGGGACCGTAGCCTCTTCGCCAACCTGACCGTTCCCAAAATTCTGGGCCATCTCAGTCTCACCCGTTGGGCTGCTGAAGGACGCGCCGTCTTCATTACAAGCAGCGAGGCGAACACCGGGTCGTTTGGCGCGCACGCATACGCGGCCACGAAAGCGGCAACTCATAACCTCGCTCGCTCGCTCGCCAACGTGTCAAATGGGGCCTGGCGATACAACTGCGTGGCCGCGGGCTGGATTGGAGGGGTTATGGATACAGATGAGGTCTTCGAGCGCTCACGCGCCGTCACCCCACTTGGGCGACTAGGGACCCCGCAGGAGATTGCCCAAGCAGTAGTATGGCTTCTATCGGATGATGCGTCCTTCATCAACGGTGCGACGTTATTCGCAGATGGCGGTTACACGGGCGTGGATACGATCTCGAGGTTCGAATTCGAATCTGAATACGGCGAACTTAAGCGCGGCTGACCGATGTCTCGCCAAGTACCGGCGATAGTAAGGGACTGGTCATACTGGGCTGAGGTGGTCCTTACCGCCGGGGTTGGTGCGATTCTTTTCTTCCTTCTGAATCTCCGGGACTTGGGGCAACTGGCCTGGATGATCGGAGGGCTGCTCCTCTATCATCGCGCGGTCACGGATGGACTATTTCGTCGGGACATCAATCCCTTGCAGCAAACAGTTCAGGACGGTGTACAAGCGGACGAGGCTATTGCGGAATATCTGAACTTGAGTACGTCCGCCTCGGAAACGGTACGTCTGCGGTCGGCGATTGAGAGCTACTACAGAATTGGGGAGCCAGAATTTCGATGGCATAAGTTGCGCTCGCTGAATGAGTTTATTCGGGCTCTTGACACGATGGTGCTCCACAAGCACTCGCCGACCATGCTCACCTCAGAGTATTACGCGTGGCTCCTTCCTCGGATAGAGGCCGCACTGCCAGGAAACCGAATTTGGGCTGTTTCTCGTTTTATGGACTGCGAATGGGACGATTCGCCCGAAGAGCAACAGTTCCTGCAAGCGAACCTTGCGGCGGCGTCACGAGGTGTTGACGTTTGTCGGCTGTTTATTACGACGAAGGAATCGTGGAATGCGGCTGTGGCAGCTTCGAGACCTATCCGCAGTCAGGTGGAGCATCCGCAACTCGCATCCTTCTTTGGAGACATAGAAGCCATCCGAAAGAGGGACGCAGGGATCCTCTCTCTAATCGGCGACGGATTGATAGGCTTCGATGACGACGTTGTCCTTCAGGACGAGCACTCCGACGATGGGCATGCGCGCGGTTTCATTTCGATCAAACAGTCTGAGGTAGAGGACCTTTCGAGGGCTTTCAACTCGCTGAAGAACCTGTGTACGAGAGTTTCGCTGGAGGAACGGCCCAAAGGTCAAAGCTCGGGAGATCTCGTCGGTGAACAGGGGGCGGATGGGCGGTCGGCCGCGACGTGCCCAGACACGCCACCGCCGCCAGTAGGCCAGCACTAACTGAAGGACTGGCCTGCCGTCACTAGGGCACGCAGCACGCCTGAGGCGTCGCGGAGAGCCTGGCGGCAGTGGACCTTGCGGTCCACTGCCAGAAGGGGCGGTTCGTGTGAGGAACTCCGTAGAACGGCGTCACTTTCGCTGCACCTCGACAAGATGTGCTGAAATTGCACAACTACTTTGTGCGGCCGCAGATGGCGGCCGGAAGCGAGGCTCCCGAGTCGCTGACCAGCGAGTCAGCACCCCAACGCGTCCTGCGCGAGGTCGCCCACGGGTCCCGATCTTGCAAAGTACCCCGCACAAGGCCGTGCAGTCTTCGCTGCATCTCGACACCCAGCCCGTCCGGGTTGGGGTTCAGGAAAGGGTCGGGACGGCGCGTCAACGTCCGCCCCGATTGAGGTTCTAGTGGTCCGTGTTTGAAGTGTTCTGACGGTTGGCCTTCTTGAGGATGTCGTCGGCGGTCTTGGTCCAGATGAAGGGGTGTTTGCGGTCGTTCCAGCCGTCGATGAAGGCGCGGATCTTGGCGTTGAGTTCGCGGACTGGGTTTCGTCAAGTTCTCTGGCCCCACCTGCAGTCACGGATTTTGGCCCCACCCCGTGGGGGCTGACCGGTATGCCGACTTCAGGGACACCAGCACCGTTGCGAGAGGTGGAGGCTGACCCGATCAGCGTGACTGTCCCTGGCTCAGCCGACCGGCACACGCTGAGAGCGTGGAGCGAAACGACGATGGGTCGGTGGTCCTGACCCGGTCCGAGGCTCGACTCGTGCGAAGCGCCCTGTTCACGATCGAGCATTACAGGCTCTTCAAACTTGACCGGGCAGCCCGGTGGTTTTGGCTGTGGCTCGTCGGTGTTGACGAG
>APMI01000421.1_pt1 | contig 17751 bp, 14 predicted proteins | sample 667938 | NCBI WGS metagenome assembly APMI01 (sample SAMN01084076, study PRJNA167559) | wastewater metagenome | biome: Wastewater | place: Denmark: Ejby Moelle, Odense | collected 2011-11-28 | reverse complement strand
ATCAACTGGATGGCGGAGCAAGGCTGGCCGCCTGCCCATTTCGCGACCGCGCGTGCCGACCTCGAAGATATTTTTCTCACCCTTACCGGCAGGACGCTGCGTGACTAATCGCTGTCCCCCGACCTGTTTGCCAGGAAAACCATGACCGCTCTGTTCGCGTTGATTCGCAAAGACCTCATCCTCTTTCTGGGGGATCGCCGGGCGTTGTTCGTCACGCTGGCCATGCCCATCCTGCTCGGCGCTTTTTTCGGCTACCTCTTCGGTGGCGTCAGTGGCAAGCGCGAAACCCACCTCAATGTCGGCCTGGTGCAACAAGACAACAGCGAAGCCTCGCAAAAGCTCGTCGCGGCGCTCAAGAGCGAGCCCTCGCTGACGGTGACCGAACTGGGCCGTGACGAAGCGCGCGACAAGGTCACCAAGGGCAAGCTGCACGCCGCGCTCGTTATTCCGCCCGGATTTGGCGAAGCGGCCGGTTCCGCGTTCTTCAGTCAGGGGAGCAAACCCGAGATCACCGTGTATTACGACCCCTCGCAAGGGGCTGCGCTCCAGATGGTCAAGGGACTGATCACGCAGCACGCCATGCAGGCGGTGAGCGGAGAAATGTTCGGCGGCAAGGGGGGAGAACGGCTGGTCGAACGCAGTCTGGCCGATCTCGAAAAAACGCCCAATCAAACCGCGGAAGTGCGCGATCTGCGCGGCCTGCTCGGCAGCCTACAGACCTTCCAGAAGAACCGCGCCGCACCGGAACGCGCCAACGAGGCGGGCAAAGGCAACGTCGGGCTCTCGCTGCCTTTCGTCACCCGCGACGAAGCCATGAGTTCCGGCCCCGACCAGTACAACGGCTACGCTCATTCGTTTGCCGGCATGGCGGTGCAGTTCATTCTGTTCATGGGTATCGACACCGGGATCGCTGTGCTGCTCGCCAAGCGCCAGGGCATCTGGAACCGCCTGCTGGCGTCGCCCCTCTCGGAAAACACGCTGCTGCTGGCGCGCGCGCTGTCCGGCGCCCTCATCGCCTTCGTGCTGATCTGCATCATTTTCGCCGTCGCCGCCTTGTTCTTTGGTGTTCGCATCACGGGCAGCGTCATCGGCTTCGTCGGCGTCTGCGCCAGCTTCGCGCTGCTTGCCTCGTCGTTCGGCCTGCTCGTCGCCGCCTTCGGTCGGACGCCGGAGGCGGCGCGCAGTCTGGCCATCTTCGTCACGCTGATCCTGGTCATGCTCGGCGGTGCTTGGGTGCCCGCCTTTGTCTTTCCGGAATGGCTGCAAACCGCCACGCTCGTCGTGCCCACACGCTGGGCGGTGGATGGCCTCGACGCCATGACCTGGCGCGGACAGGGGCTCTCCGTCGCGCTGCCGGCGATGGCTGTCCAGCTCGGATTCACCGCGCTGTTCGGCATGCTCGCGCTGTGGAAATTCCGACAGCAGCGCGCCTGACCCCGAACCGATCTTGCGCGCTTCGTTGCCCGTACCCGCCCCCGCCTATCGGGGCCGTTTCGCGCCTTCGCCAACCGGCCCGCTGCACTTCGGTTCGCTGCTCGCCGCGCTCGGCAGCTATCTCGACGCCTACACCCATGGTGGCGAATGGCTGCTTCGTATCGAGGATGTCGATGCGCCGCGCAACGTGCCCGGCGCCGCCGACGACATCCTCCGCTGCCTGGAAGCCTTCGGCTTCGAGTGGAACGGCCCGGTACTCTGGCAGAGCCATCGTCTCGACGCCTATCGCGCCGCGCTGGACGCTCTCCGACAAGCCGGACTCGCCTACCCGTGCGCCTGTTCGCGACGCGAAATCGCCGATTCCGCCTTGCCTGCCATCGATGGCGGCTTTGCCTACCCAGGCACCTGCCGCGCACGCGCCCTGCCGCCCGCGTCGATCCGCGCCTGGCGGTTGCGCGTGGATGATCGCCTCACAAGCTTCGCCGATCGCCTTCAGGGCGAGCTGAGCCAGCAGCTGGAACGCGATGTCGGCGATTTCGTGTTGCTGCGCGCCGATGGCCAGTTCGCCTATCAACTGGCGGTGGTGGTAGATGACGCCGCGCAAGGCATCACCGATGTCGTGCGCGGCGCCGACCTGATCGATTCGACGCCGCGCCAGATTCGGCTGCAACACTGTCTGGGCCAGCCCAACCCACGCTATGCGCATTTGCCGGTGGCAACCAATGCGGCTGGCGAAAAACTCTCCAAACAGACGCGGGCGCCCGCCCTCGACGCCGCCCATGCCGGCGCTTCGCTGGTGCGGGCGCTCGCATTTCTCGGGCAATCCCCGCCACCCGAACTGGCCGCGGCTGCGCTGGCGGATATCTGGCAATGGGCGCGGGCACACTGGGATTTTGCCCGCGTTCCGCGGCAACGCGGCCTGTCCGTCAGTTTCTGAGATCGTGTTGCTGGCCGTAACCGGCCAGTCCGACCAGTAGCCGCACGACACCGTAACTCAGCCATCGGCGCAAGCGCGCCAGCCAGGGCATGTGCGCCAGTTCCTCGGTATGCAGCTCCACCGCGCCATCGGCCATCGCCTGGTGCAGGCTCGCGCTCAGTTCGGTGGCGAAAGCCGGATCGGTCACCACCAGGTTGGCCTCTTTCGCCAGCAACAGGCTGAACGGATCGATGTTGGACGAACCGACGGTCGCCCAGAAGCCATCCACCACCGCCACTTTGGCGTGCAGAAATCCCTTGCGGTATTCGAGCACGCGCACACCCTGGCGCAGCAACGCGCCATAAAGCGCCTGCGTGGCGTAATGCAGCAGCGGATGGTCGCTACGCCCCTGCAACAGCAGCGTGACGCGCACCCCGCGCGCCACCGCCTCGCGCAGCGCCCGCCGGAAGCGCAGACCGGGCAGAAAATAGGCGTTGGCGAGCACAATTTCGTGCTGGGCAAGACGAATGGCAAGCAGGTAAGACTGTGCGATATCCTGCCGATGGCGGATATTGTCGCGGATCAGAAAGGCAACTCGCTGATCGCCGCAGGGCAGGCAGGGCGGCGGCGGAGCGCGATCGTCCCGGTAACGATGGCGCAGGCTGACCCAGGCAACGAGTTCCCACATCCGCCGCATCACGCCAAGAATGGTCGGCACGAGCGGCCCTTCGACGCGAGCGGCGTAATCAAAGCGAAACGCCAGCCCTTCTGGCACGTTATCGTCGTCGACGACATTGATGCCGCCGACAAAGGCCACGCGGCCGTCGATCACCGCGAGCTTGCGGTGCAGTCGGCGCAACCGGTGGCGGCGCAGTTTGAAACGGGTCACCTCCGGCCGAAAGAACAACAGTTGCACGCCGGCCTCTTGCAGGCTTGTGGCCAGTTCCGCCGGCAGATCGCGCGCGCCGAAACCATCGACCAGCAATCGCACGCGGGCGCCGCGGCGCGCCGCCAGCGCCAGCGCCTGGGCAACCGAGCGCCCAGCCACGTCGTCGGCGAAAATGTAGGTTTCCAGATGCACTTCGCTGACCGCCGCGTTGATGTCTTCGATCAGCGCGGGGAAGTACTCGCGGCCGCAACAAAGCAGACGAACGCAATGCCCGGGCGTCAGTTCAGAGAGCATGGCAGCGCAAATCCGCCGTCAACGCCGCATGGTCCGATATCAGCGACCACGGGCGGCCGTGGTGCAGTTCGGCGCCCTCGACCTGCAAACCGCGCACATAGATGCGGTCGAGGCGGAACAGTGGCAGCGCGGCCGGGAAACTGCGCACTGGACGTCCCCCCGCGCCGCCAAACACCTCGGTCAAGCCCAGCCGCTCGCCCAGCAGATTATCGGCACGGTTACGCCAGTCGTTGAAGTCGCCAGCGATGATCAGCGGTTCGTCCGCGTCCATGCGAGCGCCGAGAAAATCGGCCAGCGCACCCATCTGGCGCCGGCGCGAGCGTCCAAATAGCGATAGATGCACGCAGACGCAATGCAGCACGCGTTCGTCCGGCAAGCGCACGCGGCAATGCAGCAGACCGCGCCGCTCGAACCGCAGATGGGTCACATCCTGATTGTGACTCTCGACAATGGGAAAGCGGGAGAGCACCGCATTGCCGTGGTGGCCGTGGTCGTAGATCACGTTGCGGCCGTAGGCGGTGTTGGCCCACAGGTCCTCGGCGAGAAACTCGTGCTGCGGCAATGCAGGCCAGTCGCCGTGACGCTCGGCGTGACGCAGATGCAGGCCCTGCACCTCCTGCAAAAAGACAATATCGGTGTCGAGATGGCGCAGTCGCTCGCGCAACTCATGCACCATCATCCGTTGATTGAACTGCGAAAATCCCTTGTGGATGTTGTAGGTGGTGACTCGAAAGCGCAGCATCGCCACCTCCGGTCGTCAGGACACCGCCAACATCCGGTCAAGCGCCAGCTTGGCAAGATCGGCCTCGTGCGCCGGCACACGGATCGGATTGACAACCTGGCCCGCGACCAGATTCTCCAGCGTCCACACCAAGTGCTGCGGATCGATGCGCTGCATGGTTGAGCACATGCAGATGGTCGTGGTCATGAACTGGACGATCTTGTCCTGCGGCAACATCTCCTTCGCCAGGCGGTCAACCAGATTGAGTTCGGTGCCAACTAGCCAGCGCGTACCGGCCGGTGCTTCCTTGATGGTCTTGACGATCAGTTCGGTCGAGCCGACGTGATCGGAGGCCGCACAGACATCGAAATTACACTCCGGGTGAGCAATCACGATGCCCTCCGGATACTTGCCGCGGAAGGCATCGATCTGGCTCTTCTGAAACATCTGGTGCACCGAGCAGTGGCCCTTCCACAACAAGATGCGCGCCTTCTTGATCTGCTCCGGCGTCAGTCCGCCGTATTCGCGGTCGGGGTCCCACACCACCATGTCTTCGAGCGGAATGCCCATCTTGTGGCCAGTCCAGCGACCGAGGTGCTGGTCGGGAAAGAACAGGATCTTGGGACGCCGTGCAAAAGCCCACTCGGCGATGATCGGCGCATTGCTGGAGGTACACACGATGCCGCCGTGCGAGCCGCAGAAGGCCTTCAGGTCCGCCGCCGAATTGATATAGGTGACCGGCGTGAATTCCGCTTCGACATCGACGATTTCGCCCAATTCGCGCCAGCAGCGCTCGACCTTGGCCAGATTGGCCATGTCGGCCATCGAACAGCCCGCCGCCAGATCGGGCAAGATCGCAGTCTGGGCGGGTTTGGACATGATGTCGGCGACTTCGGCCATGAAATGCACGCCGCAGAAGACGATGAATTCGGCATCGGTCTGCGAGGCCAGGCGCGAGAGCTTGAGCGAATCGCCGGTAAGGTCGGCGTGTTGGTAAACGTCGGCGCGCTGGTAGTGATGGCAGAGCAGCACGGCGCGACCGCCCAGCTTGGCGCGGGCCGCAGTGATGCGCGCCTGACACTCGGCGTCGGAGAGCGTGTTGAAGAGGTCGAAGGGCAGGGCAGGCATCATGGCAAAGGGCAAAAGCAAAACGAGCAGGCGACGAGTTTAACCTACTCGGCAGCACCGCAGACGGGACAGGCAATCAGGATTGCACCCACGGCAACCCGGCATGGCGCCAGCCGCCGACCTTGTTGCGTTGGCCGCGTGCATCCTTGTCGCCCTCGAAACCTTCGAGAATGTTGTAACACCCCGAGTATCCCGCTTGAGTCAGCAAGCGAGCCGCCGCGTCGGAACGCGCTCCGCTCCGGCAGAGGAAAAAAATCAGCCCCTCGGTATCGACCTGTTGCCGGAAGTGCGCAGCAAAGTGTTCGTTGCGCGTCATCCCCGGATAGTGCGCCCATTCAATCTCGATGGCACCCGGCACGCGCCCCACCCAATCCAGTTCGGCCCGTGAGCGCACATCTACCAAGCGCGCGCCCGGCGCCAATTGCAGCGCTTCTTGCGCCTCTGCCGGCGTCACAGCGCCGGCATAAGGCAAGCCCATGGCCACGGCCCGTTGCTGCGCCAGTGCCAATATCTCAGTCAATCTGCCCATCACGCCCCCTGCATACGGTATGTTTCGAGTATAGAAGCCCTCACGCCAACGGCCAACGCCGGGCTAGCGGGCATCCATTGGGACCACACGAAACCCGCTTGGTTCTCTGGGGCAAACTGTAAGCCCCTTTAGATCGCACCACTATTGTGCATTTGTGCTCTTTTTTGCACCAATATCGTGCTTTCGATCGTGTGTAATGCCGACCCTTCCAATGCTATCCCATTGTGGCAGAATGAGGTGTTCGGGCGCAAAACCATGGCACGCTACGTGCTTTTCCGCTTGTTCCAGGGTTTGTTGATTGAGCCGGTACCGCCGGCAACTGCTAAGGAGACTGATCGCTATGGCGACCCCGCAAGACGTTCTGAAAATGGTTAAGGAAAACGACGTCAAGTTCGTCGACTTCCGCTTTACCGATACCCGCGGCAAGGAACAGCACGTGACTGTGCCAGTCAGTGCCTTCGGCGACGAAAAATTTGAAAACGGCCACGCTTTCGATGGTTCTTCGATCGCCGGCTGGAAGGGTATTCAGGCCTCCGACATGCTGCTGATGCCGGACGCCGACACCGCCTTCATCGACCCGTTCTTCGACGAAACGACGCTGGTCATCTCCTGCGATGTCGTCGATCCGGCCGACGGCCGTGGCTACGACCGCGACCCGCGCTCGATTGCCAAACGCGCCGAAGCCTACCTGAAGTCCTCCGGTCTGGGCGACACCGCCTACTTCGGCCCGGAACCCGAATTCTTCATTTTCGACTCCGTCGAGTGGAAGACCGACATGTCGGGCTGCTTCGTCAAGATCAATTCCGAAGAAGCGGCCTGGGCCTCTGGCGAGAAGCAGGATGGCGGCAACACCGGCCACCGTCCGGGCGTCAAGGGCGGCTACTTCCCGGTTCCGCCGGTCGACAGCCTGCATGACATCCGCTCCGCCATGGTCACGACACTGGAAGCCATCGGCGTACCGGTTGAAGTGCATCACCACGAAGTGGCAACCGCAGGTCAGTGCGAAATCGGCACGCTGTTCAACACGCTGGTCCGCCGCGCCGACTGGACGCAGGTCCTGAAGTACGTCGTGCACAACGTGTCGCACCAGTACGGCAAGACGGCCACCTTCATGCCCAAGCCCATCGTCGGCGACAACGGTTCCGGCATGCACGTGCACCAGTCCGTGTGGAAGGATGGCAAGAACCTGTTCGCTGGCGACGGTTACGCTGGCCTGTCCGAGTTCGCCCTCTACTACATCGGCGGCATCATCAAGCACGCCAAAGCGTTGAACGCGATCACCAACCCGGGCACCAACTCCTACAAGCGTCTGGTTCCGCACTTCGAAGCCCCGGTCAAGCTGGCTTACTCCGCGAAGAACCGTTCTGCTTCGATCCGCATCCCGTTCGTCGCCTCCACCAAGGCCCGTCGTATCGAAACCCGCTTCCCGGATCCGATCGCCAACCCGTACCTGGCTTTCGCCGCGCTGCTGATGGCCGGCCTGGACGGCGTGCAGAACAAGATCCACCCGGGCGATCCAGCCGACAAGAACCTCTACGACCTGCCGCCGGAAGAGGATGCCAAGATCCCGACCGTCTGCGCCAGCCTGGACGAAGCCCTGGAAGCGCTGAACAAGGACCGCGAATTCCTGACCCGTGGCGGCGTCTTCTCCAACGAATGGATCGATGCCTACATCGACCTGAAGATGGAAGAAGTCAACAAGGTGCGCATGACCACGCATCCGGTCGAGTTCGATCTGTACTACAGCTGCTGATTTTCGGCGGACTCCAGAAAGGGCGGGCTTTCCCGCCCTTTTTTTGTCCACCAAAACGCCCCTGCCCCGTTATACTCTCTGACATTCAAGGAGGACGGCGTCGATGAACCTCAAATTTCCCGTGCTGATCGCCTGCCTAACGGCCTTCGGCGCGCACGCCGGCACCATTTACAAATGCGCCAGTGCGGATGGCAGCACGCTGATTTCAAACACCAAGGTCGACAAGAGTTGCAAGGCGGTCGTCAGCGGCCCCGATAACGCCGTCCCCGCGCCGCGCGCCAAGGCGGCGGCAACGCCGAGTCCGGACAGCTTTCCCAAGGTTGGCGAACAGGAGCAGAAGTCGCGCGACAGCGACCGCAAACGCATCCTCGAACAGGAATTGGCCGCCGAGCAGAAAAACCTGGATGCGGCACGCCGCGATCTCGCCGAGCAGGAAGCCCCGCGCGCGGGAGAGGACCGTCAGCGGGCTGCCGACCGCGCGGTGCCTTACCGCGAGCGTGTCGGCCAGCATGAGCGCAATATCGCCGCGATCCAGAAAGAACTGGGCGGGCTGAAATAACCGCCACGGGCGAGCTCCGCCCTCAGCGTACCCGGTACCAGGCGGAATATAACGCCGGCAGGAAAAGCAGGGTCAGCGCCGTCGCCACGATCAGCCCCCCCATGATGGCCACCGCCATCGGTCCGAAGAAATCGTTGCGCGACAACGGGATCATCGCCAGCACCGCAGCCGAGGCCGTCAACACAATGGGGCGGAAACGCCGCACCGCCGATTCCACGATGGCCTCGCGCCGGGGCAGGCCCGCCGCCATGTCCTGTTCGATCTGGTCAACCAGAATGACCGAATTGCGCATGATCATGCCGAACAGCGCAATGGTGCCGAGAAGCGCCATGAAGCCGAAGGGGCGCCCGAAAACCAGCAGGAACAGCGCAATTCCGATAATGCCCAGCGGCGCGGTCAGCAGCACCATGATCACGCGCGAGGCGCTCTGCAACTGGATCATCAGGATGGTGATGACGGCCAGCACGAACACCGGCAGTCCGGCCATGACCGAGCCCTGACCCTTGGCCGACTCTTCGACGCTACCGCCAGCAGTAATCGTGTAACCGTCCGGCAGCTTCGCGCCGACGGCCTCGATCTCCGGTTTCAGGCGCTCGACCAGCGTGGCCGCCTGTGTCTTGCCATAGACATTGCCGCGGACGGTCATGGTCGGCAGACGGTCGCGACGCCAGATCAGGCCTGGCTCGAAATCCGGCATCAGGCGCCCGATCTGCGCCAGGGGTACGCTCTTGCCGGCACGGGTCGGGACGGCAAGATCGGGCAAGGCGGCAAGCTGCTGCCGCGCTGCGGCATCGTTGCGCAGCACAACGTCAATCGACTTATCGGCATCGCGGAAGGTCGTGACCGCCTGCCCGTTCAGCGCGGCATTGACGAACCCCGCCAGATCTTGCCCCGACACACCCAGAAGGCGCGCCTTATCCTGGTCGATTTCGATACGGATGACCTTGGAAAGCTCGTCCCAGTCGTTATGTACGTTGGATATCTCGGGCTGGCGCCGCATTGCCTCCGCAATCTCGGTCGCAAACTTCGTGAGCGTTGGCACGTCGGCCCCCGCGATCCGGTACTGGATCGGGTATCCGACCGGCGGCCCGTTCTCGATGCGCGCAATATTGGCGCGCAAACCTGGAAAATCAGTATCGAACAGGGTCAGCAAGCGCTCGCGCAAAGCCTCGCGGGATGCCAGCCCACGCGTCTGAATCACGAACTGCCCGACATTCGAGGCGGGCAGTTGCTGATCGAGCGACAGGAAGAAACGCGGTGCGCCACTGCCGACAAAAGCCGAGAAGTTCTCGAAGTCGTGATGACTGGCATTGTCCTGCTGCAACCAACGCTCGAACTTGCGGGTGGCTTCGTCTACAGCGTGAATCGCGCTGCCTTCCGGCAAACGCAACTCCACCAACAACTCGTAGCGCGTGGAATTCGGGAAGAACTGCTTTTCCACCTTGCCCATGCCCAGCACCGCCAGTACGAACAGTACGACTGTGATGCCGATCACCCGCCAGCGTGCAGCGACGCACGCGCTCACCAGTTTACGAAAACGTTGATAGAAAGGCGTCTGATAAACATCGTGATCGTCGCTGTGCTGCTGCGCCCCCAGGCCGATGCGATGCAGCCAGGCAATCAGACGCGGCACGCGCCGTTCCAGCCAGCCCGGCGACCGAGGCGCACGCGGGTCGGGTAACAGCCGGAAACCCAACCAGGGGATGGCGACCACGGCGGCGATCCACGAAATCAGCAGGGCGATGGCATTCACCTGAAAGAAGGCCGAGGCGTATTCGCCCGTCGCCGATTTGGCGATGGCGATCGGAATGAAGCCCGCCACCGTCACCAGTGTACCCGACAGCATCGGGCCGGCCGTACTGGTATAGGCAAAAGCGGCCGCCCGTGTGCGATCCCACCCTTGCTCCATCTTCACCCACATCATCTCCACTGCGATGATCGCGTCGTCGACCAGCAGGCCAAGCGCCAGCACTAGCGCGCCCAGCGACACCTTGTGCAGGCCGACATCCATCCAGTTCATGAAAAAGAAGCATGCCGCCAGCACCAGAGGGATCGAAATGGCGACCACCAGACCGGTACGCAAGCCCAGGCTGAGAAAAGTCACCGCCAGCACGACCGCGACCGCCTCGGTCAGCGAGCGCACGAAAGCGCTAACCGAACGCTTGACCGCCGCCGGCTGGCTCGCAGCCTCACCAATCTCGACACCTACGGGCAGCTTCGCCTGAATGGCCGCAACGCGCTGATTCAGCGCGTGCCCCAGTTCGATAATGTCACCGCCGGCCGACATGGCCACGCCGACCATGATGGCCGGTCGACCCTGATAGCGCACAGCCGGCGCCGGTGGATCGACGTAGCCGCGTCGCACGTCGGCGATGTCGCCAAGTCGGAAGCTGCGCCCGCCAGCTCGGATGAAGGTGTCACGTACCGCGTCGACTCGGTCGAAAGCGCCGCTCGGACGAATGAAAATGCGCTCGCCAGCCGTCTCGAAAAAGCCGGAACCGGCCACGGCATTCTGCTGCGCCAACGCCTGCGTGATCGTCGCCATGTCGACGCCGAGCGCAGCCAGTTTGGCATTGGCGATGTCGACATAGATTTTTTCGTCCTGCACTCCGAACAACTCGACCTTGCCGACGTATTTGATCCGCAGCAGCTGGTCGCGCACATCCTCGGCCACATCCTTCAGCTGCGCGGGCGTCATGCCATCGCCGGTAATCGCATACAGGTTGCCGAATACATCGCCGAATTCGTCGTTGAAAAACGGCCCTTGCACGCCCGCCGGCAGCGTTTGGCGAATATCGCCAATCTTCTTGCGAACCTGATAGAAAACCTCGGGCACTTCGCGCTTGGGCGTCGCGTCGCTGGCAAAGAACATCACCGTCGATTCGCCGGGCCTGGAATAGCTGGAAACGCGGTCGATCCACGGCGTTTCCTGCAATTTCTTCTCGATCTTGTCGGTCAGCTGCTGCTCCACCTCGCGCGCCGAAGCGCCTGGCCACAGAGTCCGTACCACCATGACCTTGAAGGTGAAGGGCGGATCCTCTGCCTGCCCGAGATGTCCGTAGGCGACAATCCCCATTACCGCGATGGCGAGCATGAAATAGCCGACCAGCGCGCGATGGCGCAGCGTCCAGTCCGAGAGATTGAAAGGATGCCTCACCGCGCCGGCTCCTGCGGCATCGGCTTGACCGCCTGCCCTTCGGCGAGCCGGTTGGCTCCCACCGCCACCACTGTCTCGTTGCCTTGCAATCCTGCGGAAAGCAGCACGCCATCTTCGCGGAACTGGCGAACCTTGACCGGTTGCCGGTGAACCTTGTTGTCGACCACGACCCAGACCGCCGGGCCCTCGCCCTGGTCGAAAACGGCACCGGACGGCACAAACCAGCCCGCCGCCACATCGCCACCACTCAGGTTCAGGCGCGCTGTCATGCCAAGCTGGACAGCGGGTGTCGGATCAAGAATCCGGATGCGCGCAGCGAAGGTGCGCGTGGCGGCATCGGCTGCCGGCGACAATTCGCGCAATTCACCCTTCAGGCGCAAGCTTGGGTCCGCCCACAAGCTTACCGTCAAGTTGCGCGCCACGCGGAGTTCCGCCAGCCGCCCTTCCGGCACCGCCACCAGCACCTCCTTTTCGTCCGGCTGCGCCAGCCGGACGACCGGCTGGCCGGCGGCGACCACCTGACCCGATTCGGCCAGCACGACAGTAATCACGCCCGCACGATCTGCGGTCAGCGTGCCATAGTCCAGCTGATTGCGACTGGATTCGGCCTGCGCACGCGCTTGCTCGAAACGTGCGCTGGCAACGCGGGCGGCATTCTCGCGGGCATCGTAGGCAGTTTGGCTGACAAACTTGCGCTTCAACAGATCGGCATAGCGAACACGGTCGGCTTCCGCCGTTGCCGCATCGCTCTCGGCGGCAGCCAGTTGTGCCCGCGCTGCCTGCTGGGCGAGCGCCAGATCAGCCGGATCGAGCCGTGCCAGCGGCGTGCCGGCTTTAACCTGCGCACCCGCATCAACAAGCCGGGCGACGACCTTGCCACCAACACGAAACGCGAGATCGGTCTCGTGGCGAGCACGCACTTCGCCAGTCAACACCAGCGACCCGCCATCGGCGGCGGAGCGAACCGGTTGTACCAGCACCGGTCGCGCCGTGCCGCTTTCCGGCGTCTGGTTGCCACAGCCAGCCAGAACCAGCGCCAGAGGCAGTACGCTCAGGCACCATAACGGCCACCGGGCGGAACTGAACGATTCGGGCAGAGCCGCCCGCGGGTGGGATGGACGCATCACGCCTCCTGAATTGTTGCATTTGCAACGATATTGGAGGCATCATACCGCCTTCAACTGGATTTTCCAATGACGCCAGATCACTTCGATCACCTTCAGTTTCCAGGCGCGCTGATCAATATTGTCGCGTTCCGGATGCGACACCGGCTCGACCAGCATCTGCGCAAATACGGCCTGGATGTTTCGGTCTGGCCCGTGCTGGCGTGTCTGTGGCAACAGGATGGCGTACCGCAAGCACGAATCGGCGAAATCCTGGGGGTCCCCGGTTATGCGATGAGTCGGGGAGTGGATCGCCTGGAGCACGCCGGCTTGGTGATCCGGCAAAACGACCCGGATAACCGCCGCATTCGGCGTGTCTTTCTGACCGACGCCGGGCGCGCCATGCAAGCTGTATTGCAGCCGGTCGCCTGCCAGCTCAACCGCGACATGCTGACGGCGTTGGAACCTTCGGAGCAGGCACAGCTGGTCGCGCTGCTCCGAAAGCTGATCGACCAGAGCTGAGGGCAGACTAAAATGTCGCCCATGAATCCGGAATTCGCACCTTTTGCCGGTCTCGATCTGCTGGCCTCCTCGGTGTTGCTGCTCGACGAAGAACTCGTCATCCGCTACCTGAATCCGGCTGCCGAGAACCTGTTCGCCAGCAGCGCCCGCAATCTGGTCGGGCAACCGCTGGGCATCGCTCTTTACTGCAGTGCAGGCTTGCTCACTGCGCTGGACAACGCGCTCGCCAACAACTGGACCTATTCGGGCCAGGATGTCGAAGTGACACTGGAAGACGAACGCGCTTTGCAACTCAACTGCACGGTCTCGCCGCTGCACGCCGGGGCGCCGGCGTGCTGCAGGTTGTTGCTGGAATTTCAGCCAATGGAGCAACAACTTGCCGCCAGCCGCGAAGAGCGTCTGCTCGAACAGCAGCAGGCTAACCGCGAGTTGATCCGCAATCTCGCGCATGAAATCAAGAATCCGCTCGGCGGCATCCGCGGCGCCGCGCAACTGCTCGAACACGAACTGGCCAATCACGCCGCGGCCGCCAGTTTCAAGGAATACACCCAGGTCATCATCAAGGAGGCCGATCGCCTTCAGGATCTGATGCAGCGTCTGCTCACACCGCACCGCCCTATGCAGCCCAAGACGGTCAATATCCACGAGATTCTGGAGCGCGTACGCAGCCTGCTCACCGCCGAATTTCCGGGCACACTCAGTGTGCGCCGCGACTACGACACCAGCCTGCCGGAACTGATCGGCGACCGCGAGCAACTCATCCAATCGCTGCTCAACATCGCTCGCAATGCCGCCCAGGCGATGCAAGGCCACGGCGAGATTCGGCTGCGCACGCGTATCGTCCGCCAGGTGACGCTGGCCAAGAAACGCTACAAGCTGGCGCTGGAAGTGCAGGTGATCGACAACGGCCCAGGCATTCCCGACGCCATTCGTGATCGCATGTTCTACCCCTTGGTTTCGGGCAGAGAAGGCGGCAGCGGGCTTGGCCTGACCATCGCCCAGAACTTTATCCAGCACCATCACGGCATCATTGAGTGCAACAGCCGGCCAGGTCAGACCTGCTTCACAGTGCGCTTGCCCCTGGCGTCAGGTTAAGATCCGACAATGGCGCGCTCCTTGCTTTGATCCGCCTATCGCTTTGCCATGAGTCTGCCAACTATGAAACCGGTCTGGATTGTCGATGACGACCGCTCCATCCGCTGGGTGCTGGAAAAGACCCTGACCCGCGAGGGTATCCCGTTCAAAAGCTTCGCATCGGCCAGCGAAGCGCTCGCAGTCCTCGACCGCGACGGCGTTCCACCTCAGGTGCTCGTCTCCGATATTCGCATGCCGGGCCAGTCAGGGCTCGAGCTTTTGCAAGAAGTGAAGGCTCGCTTCGCCAACCTGCCGGTAATCATCATGACCGCCTATTCCGACTTGGAATCTGCGGTTTCAGCCTTTCAGGGTGGTGCCTTTGAATATCTGCCCAAACCCTTCGATGTCGATCAGGCGATTGATCTCATCCGTCGGGCGATCGACGAATCAATGCACCAAAGCGGTGCATCCGAAGTCGACGCGGTCGCTCCCGAAATCCTCGGCCAGGCCCCGGCCATGCAGGAAGTCTTTCGTGCCATCGGCCGTCTCGCGCTTTCCAATGCCACGGTGCTGATCACCGGGGAATCCGGTTCCGGCAAGGAACTGGTCGCCCGCGCCCTGCACCGGCACAGCCAACGCGCAGACAAACCCTTCGTCGCCATCAATACGGCAGCCATTCCCAAGGATCTGCTTGAATCGGAGCTCTTCGGCCACGAGCGTGGCGCCTTCACGGGCGCACAGGCGCAGCGGCGAGGCCGCTTCGAGCAGGCGGAGGGCGGCACGCTGTTTCTCGACGAAATCGGTGACATGCCCTCCGAACTGCAAACGCGCCTGCTGCGCGTGCTCTCGGACGGTCACTACTACCGTGTTGGCGGTCACGCCCCGATCAAGGCCAACGTGCGCGTCATCGCCGCCACGCACCAGGCGCTGGAAAACCGCGTCAAGGAAGGGCTCTTCCGCGAAGACCTCTTTCACCGACTGAATGTCATTCGCATCCGCTTGCCGTCGCTGCGCGAGCGCCGCGAGGACATTCCCCTACTTGCCCGCCACTTCCTGCTGAAGAGCGCGCGCGAATTGGGCGTCGAACCCAAGCGGCTTTCCGAGCCGGCGCTGAAATTCCTCTCAGGATTCGAGTTTCCCGGTAACGTCCGACAACTGGAAAACCTTTGTCACTGGCTCACCGTGATGGCACCCGGTCAGCAGGTCGAAATCAGCGATCTGCCACCCGAAATGCGCGGAAATGACAGCACGACCTTTGCCGGCAGTTGGGAAGAGGCGCTGGAAGCCGAAGCCGACCGTCTCCTGGCGAGCAACGTACCCGAAGTGCACGACATGCTGATGCGCACCTTCGAGCGCATACTGATTTCCCGAGCCTTGGCCCACACCGGCGGACGTCGCATCGAAGCGGCACACGCATTGGGTATCGGTCGCAATACGATCACCCGCAAAATTCAGGAGTTGGGCATCGACGACGGCAAAGACCACGGTCACGACTGACATGGCAGGGCGTGCCGATTCAAGGGGCCACGCTTGAAATTTATCCGCTCGCCCAGAGACGGCGCTCGGATCGATGCTGCCGACATGCACCGCCCGTTGGCCCACCTACTTGATCGACTCGCACTACGCTGGCTGCGACGATGCAACCGACTTGACCGCGCCTAGACAGCTCCAACCTAGTACGGCGATTTTTACGAAATCTTTACGTTATCCGCGGTAAAACCGGCAGTGTCTTTATAGAGGATCCCGTACGCTTGGATCCTCCCCTTTCGAAGGCTCGCCATGGCTTACGAATCTCAGCTGAAAGAAGGATCACAGCGCTGGTCGCCCTTACAGGGCGTCATTCTGACCGTACTCGCTTGCGCAGCCACCACGGTGCTTGCGACACCACTGCTCGGCTATCTTGACCTTGCTAACATCGTCATGCTGTTTTTGCTGACGGTACTCCTCGTCGCCGTCAAATTGGGTCGCAACCAGGCGGTCTTGGCCTCGGTCCTGAGCGTATTGCTTTTTGACGTCTTCTTTGTTCCCCCACGCTTTTCGCTGGAAGTCGCCAATATCCAGTATCTGGTGACTTTCGCGGTCATGCTCGCCACCGGTCTGCTGACTGCCCATCTTGCCGCCGGACTGCGCGAGAAGGCACAAGACGCGGAACGCCGCGAGCGACGGACCGAGGCGTTGTATCAGGTCGCCCGGCAACTGGCCGGCGCCCTCGCAGTTGAACAGATCGATGAACTGGCGCGCGCTTTCGTCACGACCCAATTGAACGCGCACGCCGCGCTGTTGCTGCCGGACGAATTGCGCCGCGATCTGCTTCAAACCGCTGGCACGCCAGGCGTTTCCATCGAAATTCATCTCGCCCGCATGGCCTACCAGACCGGAGAAACCGTGCGCAGCGAAGCCGTGCGGAGCCAGGGCGATGCTTCGCTCTACTTGCCGCTCAACGCCTCGATGCGCACTCGGGGAGTGTTAGCGCTGCGTTTCGACGATCCCTATTTCGATATCAACAGCGAAACCCTGTCGCTGCTCGAAGCCATGGCTTCGCTGATCGCGGTTGCGCTCGAACGACTGCATTACGAAACCGTGGCCAAGAGCAGCGAGGTCAAGATGCTGACCGAGCGTCTGCGCAGTTCCATTCTCTCCGCACTCTCGCACGATCTGCGCACCCCCTTGACTGCCATGGTCGGCCTCGCCGATTCCCTTTCGCTAATCAAGCCACCCTTGCCAACGGTCGCACTCGACACGGCGCAAGCGCTGCATGAACAGGCAGGACGTCTGGCGGGCCTGGTTGGCAATCTGCTGGACATGGCCAGACTCAACGCCGGTACAGTGACCCTGCGCAAGGAATGGCAACCTCTGGAGGAAGTGATCGGTGCCAGCATCAAGCTGCTTGGAGCGGCGCTGGCGCGGCATCCGGTCAAAGTCGGTCTGCCGCCCGACTTGCCATTGCTCGAATTCGACGCGGTGCTGATCGAACGGGTTTTCTGCAATCTGCTCGAGAACTCGGCAAAATTCGCCCCCGCCGACACTCCCATCGCCATTTCGGCGACGCGGCAAGGCGATTGGGTAGCGATCACCGTTTGCGACAGCGGCATCGGATTTCCGCCGGGGTGCACGGATGCGTTGTTCGACATGTTCGCGCGCGCCCCTCAGCGATCCGGGACACCTGGCACCGGCTTGGGTCTAGCCATCTGCAAAGCCATCGTTGAAGCTCACCACGGCAATATTCACGCGGAAAACCGGGCGGACATTGCCGGCGGCTGCGTCACCTTCCGCCTGCCCGTCGGGTACCCGCCGATCATCGAGGAGGAAAAGCCGTGAGCCAATCCGCCAAGGTTTTGATCGTTGAGGATGAGAGCCAGATTCGGCGCTTTATCCGCGCCGCTCTCGAAGACGAAGGCTGCCAGGTGGCGGAATCGGAGACCTTGCGCCGGGGGTTGATCGAAGCCGGTTCGCGCAAACCCGATCTGCTGATTCTCGATCTCGGATTACCCGACGGCGACGGCATCGACCTGATCCGCGACCTGCGCGGCTGGTCGGACATGCCGGTGCTGATTCTCTCCGCCCGCGCGCAGGAAAACGACAAGATCGACGCGCTCGACGCGGGCGCCGACGACTATCTGACCAAGCCGTTCAGCGTCGGCGAATTGCGCGCCCGCGTTCGTGCCCTGTTGC
>APMI01007650.1_pt1 | contig 17753 bp, 14 predicted proteins | sample 667938 | NCBI WGS metagenome assembly APMI01 (sample SAMN01084076, study PRJNA167559) | wastewater metagenome | biome: Wastewater | place: Denmark: Ejby Moelle, Odense | collected 2011-11-28 | reverse complement strand
CGGCTTGTCCCACCTCGTCAAAAGCCATGACAATCACAGCAGCTCCGTATCTTTTGATGGCTTTTGCCTGTTTGATGAATTCTTCTTCACCTCCTTTTAAACTGATTGAATTGACCACACATTTTCCCTGTGCAACCTGCAATCCGGCTTCCAGAATTTCCCATTTTGAAGAATCGATCATGAGAGGAATTCTTGCGATGTCCGGTTCTGAGGCAATTAGGTTTAAAAATTTAATCATGGAAGCCTTTCCGTCGATCAGTCCATCGTCAAAATTAACGTCGAGAATCTGTGCACCGCCTTCAACCTGATGACGTGCAATATCGAGCGCTTCCCCGAATTTTTCTTCTTTTATTAATCTTAAAAATTTCTTTGAACCGGCAACGTTGGTTCTTTCCCCAACGTTGATAAAGTTACTTTCCGGTGTAATAATCAAAGGCTCAAGCCCCGATAATCTTAAATATTTCATCAATTTATTCTTCTAAAATAAAATATGCGTTATTCGCATTTTGCTTCAGCAAATCCACATGTTTTCCCAAAGCGGTCGCCATTGGAAATCTTTTGTATGCTAAGCCGTGTTCTTTGGCAAACTGCTCGATTTCTTCTGTAATTTCATTATAATAGGCATAACTGTAATTCGGAAAAAGATGGTGGGCAACGTGAAAGTTAAAATTCCCCAAAATATTCCGCACAAACCAGTTATTTTCTTTTAAATCGTTGGTGACTTCAAACTGATGGTGAAGCCAGCTAAAAGGAAGTCCGTTTTTCTCATCCAGTTTCGGAAAGGCATTATCGGGAAGCGGATGCAGTGGCAACAATACAAAAAGCGCAAAAATACTCGCTGCAATTACCTGTAAAAACCATGCTCCCAAAGCCAAGCCTAAAGAGACTTTAAAAAACAGAACGGGAACGGCAATCTGATAGAAAAAGTAAAACAGCTTATACGCCACCATTTTAATTTTTTCTTTTATCGGAATCGCTCCCTGTGTTTTCAGGATCACTCTTTCGTTATCAAAAAAATCTCTGAAATCGCGGATAAACATCCAGTTGAACAGATATAAAGGATAGACCAGAAAGAAAAAGAAATGCTGATATTTCTGAATTCCTTTTGCCCTGATCCAGGGAACGATTAACAGCAATCCACTCTGCTCAATATCCGTATCCCAACCGTCCACATTTGGATAAGCGTGATGGCTTGCGATGTGTCTTTTCTTCCAGATGTAGGAGTTGGCTCCCACAAAATCGAAAATCTGTAAAACCAGACTGTTCAGTCTTTTACTTTTGAAAATATTATTGTGAGCCGCTTCGTGAATTAAATTCAGATAAATTAAAACCAGAGAAAGCCCCATCAGAATGAAACTCAGGATATAAATTCCAGGCTGATCTGCATGTAGAAGTGCAAATACATATAAACCGAAATAGACCAAAGGCAGAATAACTGCTTTGATCTGAATGTAAATGTCCCTGTTTTCAGGAATAGATTCTACTCTTTGGTTCACTTTTTTTCTGAGTTCATTAAATAATCTGGCATCCTCCGGATCTTTAAAGTAAATAGGTTTTTCCATTATATTTAATTTTGTGTGATAATTAAAGATAATATTAAAAACTGTTCCTTTTTCTTATCAATTCAATGAAAAAATTCTATTCATTCAGACCAATTCTTTCAATTTTCTTGGCGGATATTGCGAAACCAGATCTGCAATTGCTTTGATATGATCTGGCGTTGTTCCGCAGCAGCCTCCAATGATGTTGATTAATCCTTTTTCTACATATTCTTTAATCTGACTCGCCATGTCTTCCGGTGTCTCATCATACTTCCCGAAAGCGTTTGGTAAACCTGCGTTCGGATAAGCTGAAACAGCAAATTCTGAATTGTGGGCTAAAGTCTCCAGATAAGGCGTCAATTGGTTTGCTCCCAAAGCGCAGTTAAAACCTACACTCAAAAGGTTTAAATGAGAAACTGAGATCAAAAATGCTTCTGCTGTCTGTCCGCTCAATGTTCTTCCTGAAGCATCCGTGATTGTTCCTGAAACCATGATCGGAATATTAATTCCTCTTTCTTCATTAATCTCATCAATGGCGAAAAGTGCCGCTTTTGCATTCAATGTATCGAAAATGGTTTCTACCAACAGAATGTCCGATCCTCCGTCTAATAAAGCTTCGCACTGTTGTTTATAAGCAATTCTCAGTTCATCAAAAGTAATCGCTCTGTATCCGGGATCGTTTACATCGGGGCTTAAACTTGCTGTTCTGTTGGTTGGACCGATAGAACCTGCCACAAATCTTGGTTTATCCGGATTTTTCGCAGTGTATTCGTCGCAGGCTTTTCTTGCAATTTTTGCAGATTCGTAATTCAGTTCGTAAACGAGATCTTCCATGTGATAATCTGCCATGGCAATGGTTGTTCCTGAAAATGTATTGGTCTCGATGATGTCTGCTCCCGCTTCAAGGTATTTTTTGTGAACTTCTTCAATGGCATGAGGCTGCGTTAAAGACAACAAATCATTGTTTCCTTTTACCGGATGTTCCCAGTTTTTGAAACGTTCGCCACGGTAATCTTCTTCTTCGAATTTATACCGCTGAAGCATGGTTCCCATCGCTCCGTCGAGAATTAAAATTCTTTCGGATAATGCTTTGTATAATTGTTCTGAATTTTTCATTTATTATATTTTTTTCCATAGGTTGCACCTACGGTTATTATTGTTAAACCCTTCGGGTTTTATAATGCTGAATCTTTCGCAGCCCGACTTGAGCGGAGCTCTTTTTGCCGCAGCGAAGCGGAGGCAAAAAAGCGGGAGCCCTTCGATAGACTCAGGATAAACTACAGGCGGATAAAGCTGCCCAAATCAAATTAATCCAATGCCTGTCTTAAATCTGCAATGATATCTTCCACATTTTCCAGACCTACCGAACAACGAACCAAACCTGCAGTAATTCCGACTTCGTTTCTTTCTTCATCGGATAATTTGGAGTGCGTTGTAGAAGCAGGATGCGTTACAATGGTTCTCGTATCGCCTAAGTTTGCGGAAAGGGAACACATTTTTATTTTATCTAAAAAGTTTCTACCCGCATCGATTCCGCCTTTGATTTCAAAGGCTACGATGTTTCCACCTAGCTTCATCTGTCTTTTTGCAATTTCGTAGCTTGGATGAGATTTTAAGAACGGATATTTTACTAATTCTACATTGGGATGGCTTTCAAGAAACTCGGCTACTTTTAAAGCGTTCTCGCAATGTTTTTCTACACGAATCGCCAATGTTTCGAGACTTTTAGACAAAACCCAAGCGTTGAAAGGCGACATTGCAGGTCCTGTATTTCTGGCGAAAAGATAGATTTCACGGATCAGGTCTTCTCTTCCGACCGCTACTCCGCCTAAAACACGACCTTGTCCGTCAATTAGTTTGGTTGCAGAATGCACCACAATGTTTGCTCCGTATTTTATCGGCTGTTGCAGATAAGGTGTTGCAAAGCAGTTATCCACAATGAAAATTAAGTTGTGCTTCTTTGCAATCTGTCCGAAAAATTCTAAATCCAAAACCTCAATCGCAGGATTGGTAGGTGTTTCCAGATATAAAATTTTCGTGTTGGACTGAATATATTTTTCTACATTCTCTGCATCTTCTGCTTTAAAATAGGTTGTTTCGATATTCCATTTCGGGAAATATTTTGTGAACAGCGTGTGTGTAGATCCGAAAACGGACTGACAGCTTACAATATGATCTCCTGCATTTAACAAAGTGGCAAATGTGGAGTAAATCGCTGCCATTCCTGTGGCAAAAGCATACCCTGCTTCTGCGCCTTCCATTTTGGCAATTTTATCGGTAAATTCTGTTACGTTCGGATTGGAAAAACGGCTGTATAAATTTTTTGGTTTTTCTTCCGCAAAGCTCGCCCTCATGTCTTCCGCATCCTGAAAAACAAAGCTGGATGTGAGATATAAAGGCGTTGAATGCTCATCAAACTGGGTTCTTTCAGTCTGGGTTCTTATGGCAAAGGTTTCAAAATTTTCGTTTTCCATTTCTATATTTTCCGTAGGTTTTATTTACGGTTGTTTGTTATTATTTCATTCCATAGGTTTCACCTACGGCTATTAATATTGAACCCTTCGGGTTTAAACGTTGTTTTATTTTTTTCCATAGGTTTTCACCTACGGCTACTAATATTGAACCCTTCGGGTTTAAACGCTGTTTTATTTCGTTCCATAGGTTCTACCTACGGCTATTAATATTGAACCCTTAGGGTTCATAGTTTCTTCTATTTCGTTTCACTTACTCTTAAAATGTCTCCGAATACGCCTCTTGCTGTAACTATTGCGCCGGCTCCGGCTCCCATGATGACGATTGGGTTTTCACCGTAACTTTCGGTGTAGATTTCGAAGATTGAGTCTGAGCCTTTCAGTTGTCCTAACGCGGAAGTTGCCGGAACGGAAATTAATTTCACATCGAGTTCTCCTTTTTCTTTCTGCAAATCTCCGTGAAGATCTCCCACATATCTTAAAACGTGTCCTTCTTCCTGATTTTCTTTGATTTTCTGATATTCTGCATCTAATTCGTCCAGTCTTGAAAGGAATTCTGATTTGGAAACAGAAAGCAGATTTTCAGGAACAAGATTCTGAATTTTAATATCTTCAAACTCGTTGATTAGGTCTAATTCTCTCGCCAAAATCAATAATTTTCTTGCCACATCGTTTCCTGACAGGTCTTCTCTCGGATCGGGTTCTGTATATCCTTTTTCCAACGCTTCATTGATGATGGTGGAAAACTTATCGTCTCTCAAAGAAAAATTATTGAAAACATAGCTTAATGTTCCCGAGAAAACGCCTTTAATTCTGGTAATATTTTCTCCTGAAAGGTGTAGAAGCTTAATGGTGTCGATCAATGGTAAACCTGCTCCTACATTGGTTTCGTAGAGATAGCGTCTGTTGTTTTTGTTCAACGTATATCTTAGTTGACGGTATTCTGAAATGTGAAGGGTGTTAAAAATTTTGTTGGAAGAAACGAGATCGAAGCCGTTTTCTGCCAATGTGTGGTAATTTTTTACGAAGTCTTTGCTTGCGGTGTTATCCACAACAATTAAATTTTCAAGCTGATTTTCTTTGGAGAAATTAATCAGTTCCTGAACATCGGAAGGTTTTTCTGCTGTTAAAACCTCATCATTCCAATTGCTGTCGAATCCTTTTTTGTTGAATGCTATTTTTCTAGAATTGGCAACTGCAACTACTTTCAGGTCTATTTTTTTTCGTCTTTTAATTTCTTCTGAAGATTCCAAAACCTGCTGTATTAAAGTTTTCCCTACGTTTCCGTGACCGATAATTGCCAGATGAACGGTTTTCGGTTTTTTGGAAATTTCAGATTCGATGATATTTTTTGCTTTTTCGTCCTGTGAAGATGTCACAACGATATTTACACGTTTTTCGGCTGCAATCTGGTTCAAAAGCAACGGGAAAACATTATTTCTTGCGAGTTCCGCCAATACTTTGTTGAAGTCTTCTGCAACAAATCCTAACACCGACACATTATTGATGCTGTAAATCTGGGAAACTTTTCCTGATTTTCTTTCTGGCTCAAACTCGTCAATCAGACAATTAACTGCTTTTTCGGAATCGTTTTCATGAACTAAAATGGAGATTCCGTTTTCAATTGCCTGCTGGGAAATTACCCCCACACTGATTCGCGCCAAAGTAAGCGCTTTAAAAATTCGCCCGTCGATCCCGATTTCACCTAAGAAATCTTCTCCTTCAAATTTGATGATGGATCTGTTTTTTAAAAATTTTATTTCGTTAGCATTAATCTTACTCATTTGTCAAAATATTTTTAATGATCGTATTTAATTGTTTATATTCCATTAAGAAGGCATCGTGCCCATGAACTGAGGTGATCTCGTGATAGAAGACATCTTTGTTTTTCTCTTTCAGCCTTTCAAAACACATTCGGATTTCTGAAGCGGGGAAAAATAAATCTGTATCTACAGAGATCATGTGCATTCGCGCCTGAATTTTTTCCAAATGTTCTTCATTGGCATTGATATTCATCAGCAAATGATTCATGAGCTTGTATGATTTTAAACTAAATCTTTCGTTTAAAGCTTTTCCGTGATAAACAAGCCAGTCTTCCGACTCTAATCTCTGCTTTTCCTGATTATATCTGTTTTGAAATCTGTTATTTAACGATTCAGGAGTTCTGTAACACAACATCGCATGAATTCTGGCTTTCTGTAAAGGTTCATCGTTTTGGTTTAATAAAAATTTCTGAACCAGACATTGTGCATGAAGCCAGTCGTGGGTTTTAAAATCGCAGGCTACCGGGATGAAAATTTCGGCAAGTTTTGGATTTTTCACCAGCATTTCCCAACCGATTCCGCCTCCTAAAGAACCTCCAATAATGGCGTGTAAACTTTTGATATTTAAAATTTCAAGGCCTTTCAAAAATATGTTTGCTATATCTGAAGGCGTGAAATCTTCACATTCATCAATAAAAAAATCATCAAATCCGTTTCCGGGAATATTGAAGCACAGAACTGTATATTGGTTGGTATCGATTACCTGATGCTCTCCAATCAGTTGTTTCCACCATCCTTTTTCTCCGGAAACATTTGAATTTCCGGTTAAAGCATGATTCACTAAAATGATCGGGGCGGAAAACAGGTCTTTCCCGAAAAGCTGATAGCTTAACGGGATATTGTATTCCTTTTGGGAATCGGTACGATACGAAAAATTAATATGTTTAAGTTCTGTTTTCAATTCTATTATTTTAATACAATTGAAAATGCCACAGGAAATGGCTGAAAGAACTTCAGTGAGTTATCTGTCCAAAATAATTCTGGTAGAACGTAGCACCTTCATTGCTTGCGCAAAGGGTTGCTAAGGTTTCATAGGGTCTAATCCCTCAACCTTTCTTGATAACATTTTCAATATTTGAATGAACGAATGGTGCAAAGATAAAACTTTTCTTTTAAATATTTATAAAAATTTAATTTAATCTTACAAACCCCGATAAACAGAAGGCTTTCAGGGAAATATTAATAATAATTCAAATTTCGTGAGTTGGAATTTTTTCGCAAAAAAACTAACTTCGTAATGAAAATGATGAGATATGATTGCTGAAAAACAAAGATTACAAGACACAAACTGGAAAAACTGGGGACCTTACGTGAGTAACCGGCAATGGGGAAATGTACGCGAAGACTACAGCCCAAACGGCGATGCATGGAATTTCGCCAATCACAATAACGCAGAAAGCTATGCCTACCGTTGGGGAGAAGAAGGAATAGCGGGAATTTCTGATGCAAAGCAGCTTTTCTGTTTTGCGCTTTCGTTCTGGAACAAAAAAGATAAGATGTCGAAGGAGCGCTTCTTTGGACTGAGCAATCCACAGGGAAATCACGGAGAAGACATTAAAGAACTATTTTATTATCTGGATAATACACCTACTCACAGCTATATGAAAATGGTGTACAAATATCCGATTAATGAATTTCCTTATAATGATCTTCTTTCCGAGAATGCAAAAAGAAGTAAGAAGGAACCTGAATATGAGATTTTCGATACCGGTATTTTCGATAAGGATGAATATTTTGATATTTTCATTGAATATGCAAAGGCTGAACATAATGATATTTTAGTGAGGGTAACTGTCTGCAACAGGAGTAATAAAGATGCTCCGATTATAGTTGCTCCCATGGTATGGTTCAGAAATAACTGGAAATGGGGCTATAATACGTATAAAGGGCAAATCAATGCTTCTCACGAAGGCTGCATTAATGTAAATCATGACAGTATTTCGATTAAAAAGTTTTACTCAAGAAATATTCTGGCGGAAAGTGTTTTCTGTGATAATGAAACCAACAGTCCGAAATTATACGGAACGCCCTATCCGGGAAATACTTATTACAAGGACGGCATCAACGATTATATTACTTACGGAAGCAACACCGTGAATCCTGAAAAGAGAGGAACAAAAGCTTCTTTTTTAATTGATGAAGTGATTGAAGCCGGACAATCGAAAATGTTTGATTTCAGATTATCTCCCAATGAACTTGAGAATCCGTTTTATGAATTTGATGAGATCTTTAGCAGCAGAGTTTCTGAAGCGGATGAATTTTATGCCGAAATTCAGAATGATGTCACCAATGAGGATGAAAAAAATGTGCAAAGGCAGGCTTTTGCAGGACTCCTCTGGAATAAACAGTTTTATCATTATAATGTTGGAAAATGGCTGAAAGGCGATCCGAATTTTGAAGCTCCCAGAAATTTCAACCATTATGTCCGAAACACGGAATGGAATCATATGCACAATAAAGACATCATCTCAATGCCTGATAAATGGGAATATCCCTGGTATGCAACTTGGGATCTTGCCTTCCATTGTGTTCCGTTTGCGATTATTGATGCGGAATTTGCGAAAGGACAGCTTCTTTTATTAACGAAAGAATGGTATATGCATCCGAATGGACAGCTTCCTGCCTACGAATGGAATCTGAGCGATGTAAACCCGCCCGTTCATGCGTGGTCGTGCTTCCGAGTATTTAAAATTGATGAAAAGCAAAACGGCAAACCAGATCTTTTATTTTTAGAAAAGGTTTTTCAGAAATTACTGCTGAATTTCACCTGGTGGGTAAACCGAAAAGATAAAAACGGAAAGAATATTTTCGGGGGAGGTTTTCTCGGACTTGATAACATCGGGGCTTTTGACCGGAATATGGTGTTAAAAGACGGACAGCATCTGGAGCAGGCCGACGGAACGAGCTGGATGGCAATGTACGCTCTGAATATGATGCGAATTGCCATGGAACTGGCTCAGTATTATCAGGTGTATGAAGATATGGCGATTAAATTTTTTGAGCATTACCTTTATATCGCCGAAGCCATGGAAAATCTGGGTGAAGGCACAAAAGGACTCTGGAATGAAGAAGACGGCTTTTTCTACGATGTGCTTCAACTTGGGAATGGTGACAGTGTTTCCCTGAAGCTGAGAAGTATTGTAGGATTGATTCCTATGTTTGCCGTAGAAATCATCGATCATCATCTGTTGGATAAAATGCCCAACTTTACTACCAGAATGGATTGGATTCTGAAAAACAAACCTGAACTTACGAAACTTGTTTCGCACTGGGAAGAGGAAGGTCATGGAAGAAAGCATCTGATGAGTATTCTGAGAAAAAACCGTCTGACAAAAGTTTTGACGAGAATGCTTGATGAGAAAGAATTTTTAAGCCAATACGGAATTCGGGCAATGTCTAAGGTATATGAAGAAAAACCATTCAAATTTTCGGTTCACGGAACTGAAAATGTAGTGTATTATACGCCTGCAGAAAGTGACAGCCGAATGTTCGGGGGAAACAGCAACTGGCGCGGCCCGATTTGGTTTCCGATTAATTTCCTGATTGTAGAAAGTTTACAGAGATTCCATTTCTATTACGGAAACAGCATGAAAGTGGAATTGCCGACAGGAAGCGGAGAGAAGAAAAATCTGGATGAGGTCGCTCACGATATCAGCAACAGACTTTGTTCTATATTCCTAAAAGACGAGAATGGAGAACGTGCTTTCAACGGAGGAAATGCTAAGTTCAATTATGATGAAAATTTTAAAGATTACATTACCTTTTTCGAATATTTTCACGGTGATAACGGACGCGGCGTAGGAGCATCTCATCAGACAGGATGGACAGCTACGGTTGCAAAGCTGCTAAAACCAAGATTACTTATGTAATGGAGTAAATGATAAATTTTAGAGGCTGACCAAACTTTTAGGACAGCCTCTCTTTTTTTATTGAACTTAGCTTAATCTAATCTTTTACACTTTCGCCATTTACAAAAACCTCATATTCTATTTCCACATTTGGTTCCAGAGTTTTGGAAACCGAACAGTATTTTTCGAAAGACAACTGGGCTGCTTTCTGCGCTTTTTTAGGATCAATATTCCCTTCCAGAAGAAACTTAACTTTTATCGATTTGAAAGGTTTTGCATCATCTACAGGAATTCTTTCGCCTTCTACTTCTGCTTTAAAATCTGTGATTTCCTGTCTCTGTTTTTTCAGAATAGAAACAACATCTATTCCGCTGCATCCCGCAACTGCCATCAGAACACTTTCCATCGGAGAAACGCCTTTCGCTCCGGGCTGTGTTGTATTATCTAAAAGAATTGAATTTCCCTGAGAATTGGTACATTCAAATAAAAAATCGTCGTTGATTCGGTTAAGTGATATTTTCATTTTTAAATTTATTTTTTAGATGTGGTAACCCCGATCATGACTCCGAAGCTTCCGTCTTCCTGCGTCCATTTTTGTTCGGGACAATAGGTTCTGCAAACGAAGCCATCAAGATACAAAGCTTTTGTACAGCCTGATTCTTTAAATACTGAAGCAAAATTATAAAAATTAACCTCTTTTTTAGACATTATTAAAACTATATTTCCATCATTTAGAATTCCGACTCCGTTTCTGATGTTGATATTTTTTGAATCTTTTTTAAATATTGGATTTATTTCCCCATCAATCAGCAATATCGGTCCGGATTGTGTTGCATATTTTATTTCAGGATTGTTCCTAAAAGCCTTTGTTTCAACAATTTCAGCTTCATTATTTTTTGTGAGGTAAAATATTCCGTTAGGATTAAGATAAAAATTTCCTTTACCGGATAAAGTATCTGTTTTATTCAGGATTTTAAAATTTTCAATATACAATCCTTTCGGAAAGTTATTGGGTTCAAACATTCCGCCGTTCATGGCAAATGTTAATTCTTTATTTTCCCGCTCCGTTTTATTCTTTAGATGAGCAATGCTTTTAAGAATTGTTCCGTCATCATCTTTCCAGTAAAAAGCAACATTTTCTATTTTAGGATTTACTTTAAAAATGACAAAATCATCCTCTTGTTTTATTTTCTTGTCGCAGGATAAAAAACAACAGAGACATACTATAAACAATGCAATTTTCGTCATTTATAAGTTTGCTTAAATCATTTGTGAATTTTGCGGTTCATTTTGAAATGAAATCCCTGTTTAAAAATTACAAAATCCCTCTCGCTTTAATTTCCAGATATTTATTGATGACATCAATGTTCAGATTTTCCGGTAAAGTGTACACTGTGTAAATTCCGTATTTGCGGAGTTCCTGAATGATCAGTTTCTTTTCAAACTCAAATTTTTCGGCGATGATTTCGTCATACACTTCCTGCATACTTTCAGGATTTTTATGAATCAACGTCTGCAATTCTGAATTTTTGAAGAAAACCACAACCAGTAAATGGTTTTTGGCAATTCCACGAAGATATTTTAACTGACGGTTTAAGCCATCCAACGTTTCAAAATTCGTAAAAAGTAAAATCAAACTTCTCTGGTTCAGCGAATATTTAACATCCTGATACAACCTGTTGAAATCACTTTCAAAGAAATCTGTTTTGATGTTGTAAAGGGCTTCCGAAATTTTTCTCAGTTGTCCCGATTTATTTTCTGCCGCAATTTTATTTTCTGTTTTTTTCGAAAAAGTCATCATTCCGGCGCGGTCGCCTTTTTTCAGAATAATATGCGATAAAGCCATCGTTGCATTAATGGAATAATCCAAAAGACTCAGTCCTTTGAAAGGCATCTTCATCGTTCGTCCTTTATCAATCAGCATGAAAATACGCTGTGATTTTTCGTCTTGAAACTGATTAACCATCAATCGGTTTGTTTTGGACGTCGCTTTCCAGTTGATCGTTCTGATGTCATCTCCCGGAACATATTCTTTAATCTGCTCAAACTCCATCGTATGTCCCAGTTTACGGATTTTCTTGATTCCGCCCAACAGAAATTCACTCTGCAAAGCCATCAGTTCATATTTTCTCAAATGAATAAATGAAGGATAAGCCGGTAAATTGGCATCTTTCTGAAAATTAAACCGTTTTGCGACAAAACCTAAAGGTGAAGATATATACACATTTAAACTGCCGAAATTATACTCTCCTCTTTCCTTTGGCTCTAAAATGTATTGAAAAAATGTATTTCTTCCCGGTTCAATCTGTTTTTCGATTAAAAAATCTCTCTTCTGAAACTGAAACGGAATTTCGTCAATTACTTTCACATTAATTTTGAAAGCATAGTTGTTTTTAATATCAACTTTTACAGGATTTTCATCACCATTGGATAATTTTTCGGGTAAAATTCTCTGTGCAGAAATTCCTTCTTTCCTGTTGAAAACAAAAAGATAATCTACCATTGCTGCCAAAAAAATCAGAAGCAAAACGATGTGCGCTACCCACATGAGTAACGGAAAGAAAAAAGCGAAAACATACAGAATCCCCACTCCGATGAGCGTGAAGAAAAAGCGTGTATTGAGGTATAAGTTTTTCATTTTGTAGATTGCAGGTTGCAGATCTTAGGTTACAGTTTAGTAGCCCTACATTTTAATATTATTTCAAAGAATTAATGAGCCCATTCAGCATTTTAGAAATTTCAATAATATCATCATTTAATTTTAAATAATTTTCTTCACTTAAAAAATGAAGATTTCTGGAAATAATCAATTGAGTTTCAACTTCGGCACAACTTCCTCTCGAAATTTTCAGAAATTGCAAATAATCCGGTTTGCTTCTTCTGGAGTTTCCTTCTGCAATATTAGACGGAATAGAAACTGAAGCTCTTCTGATCTGAGATTTTAATCCAAATGTCTCCTCTTTTGGAAAAGCATCGGTTGTTCGGTAGATTTCAGTTACAAAATCAATGGCTTTCTGCCAAACCAGAAGCTCTTTAAAATTAGCCATATATAAAATTTAACATTGAATTAAAAACTACAATCTGCAACCTTCTACCCGCAACCTACCTTGGAATCTCTATTCCCTCTAAAATCTGTCTGATAATTTCATCCGCGGTAAGACCTTCCATTTCTCTTTCCGGCGATACGATGACTCTGTGTCTCAGAACGGCATAACTGGCTTCTTTAATGTCTTCCGGCGTTACGAAGTCTCTTCCTCTTAAAGCTGCAAATGCTTTTGATGCGGTTAACAAAGCCAGACTCGCTCTTGGAGAAGCTCCTAAATACAGGAACTGGTTTTCTCTGGTGTTGATAATAATTTTAGCGATATACTCCATCAGTTGAGATTCAACGATGATTTCTTTTACCAGATGCTGATAATTTTTCAGCTGCTGTGCAGTAATCACTTTGTTAACAACCTCTGTTTTATCCTCCTGCTTGCTTTCATGCTGATTTCTGATGATGGCAATTTCCTGTTCCAGATTCGGATAACCCACATTTATTTTAAACAGAAAACGGTCAAGCTGGGCTTCAGGAAGTCTGTATGTTCCTTCATGCTCAATCGGGTTCTGGGTTGCCACCACAAGGAAAGGCTCTTCCATCGGATAACGGGTTCCGTCCATCGTGATCTGCCTTTCTTCCATCACTTCAAACAAAGCTGCCTGAGTTTTTGCAGGAGATCGGTTGATCTCGTCAATAAGGATGAAATTAGAAAAAATAGGTCCTTTTTTAAATTCAAATTCAGAATTTTTCACACTGAAAACAGAAGTTCCCAAAATATCGGAAGGCATCAAATCGGGCGTAAATTGAATTCTGCTGAAACCTACATCAATGGTTTTTGCCAGTAATTTTGCCGTGATGGTTTTGGCAACTCCCGGAACACCTTCAATAAGAACGTGACCGTTCGAAAGAAGTGCCGCCAAAAGATGTTCCACCATGTTTTCCTGACCGACGATTACTTTTGCAATTTCGGCTTTTACTTTTTCAAGACTTGTACGAAGTTCAATCATATCGATTCTCGACTGAAACTGATCTTCTTTTTTATCTAAGCTGATAGAAAATTCGTTTTCTATATTTGGGTTTTCAAAGTTTTCCATATCCTATAATTTATTAATATTACAGTGCATCCAATTACCAATTACATTGAGAATTACCACACTGTTATATTTTCAGATTGTTACATTTATTAAATAATTTCATCCAAAATTTTATTCATTCTCACAAGATCTTCCTTCATTACGTGCGCGTAAGGATCCTGTCCTTTTTTAATCAGTCCAATGGCTTCATCAATTATTTCCATTGGTTTTCCGGTTTTCAGATGGAGTTTTTTTGCAAATTCTTCATCTAATTTCTGGGTATCGATAAGGAGATCCATTCTTACTTTGTTCAGGAAATACTGTGCTTTTTTCGACATCATATCATGAAAATCGCCTTCCTGAAGATAAAGATTTCCGATACTTTTCACAAAATCCACCGAGTTATTTTTCAGCGGTTCCACAATAGGGACAATGCGCTGTTTTCTTTTGGCATTAAAGAAAATAAACAAAGCCAGACCGCCCAGAAGAACCCACCATGCGTACTTTAAAGCTGGATTTGAAAGGATAAACCTCAGCAGAAACTGCGAAGATTTAGAATTGCTTTCCAGAAACCACAATGTTTCTTTATCATCCAGATAAGAAAAAACATCCTGTGCATATTTTACATTTCCGGGCTTCAGAAGATAGTAATTGGTGATAAAAAGCGGTTCGCAATGAACGTAAAAATAGCCTTCCCCGAATTTTACTTTAATAAAATTTGCCTGATCGTCATTATTTTTTTCTACCGTTTTTCCTAAGACTTCAGATCCCGGTTTAATAAAAGTAAAACCTCTTCCGGATGGAAATTTATCCAGTTTAATGAAATCGTTCTGGTATTTTGTGTCGGTAAGTTTTAAAACATTTTCGTCCCGAAAAGAAATCATAGAATCATAATAACCGATGCTGTCGGAAATTTCTTTCGGCATTTCGCTGATAATCAACATCGCGTTGGAACCTTTGGAAACTTCTTCCAGAATTTTATTCCATGATTCTGTATCTACTTCATGCTCGATGACAAGGATATTATGACTGCCTTTCTCTTTATTATGGGTATAATAATCGTAAGGAGTCTGATCTATTTTTTTAACTTTATTCTTAAAAAGATCTTTGATCTCGTTATTAAAAACATACAATCCGAACGGTGATTTCTGGTAAGTCTTGAAATTCTTCCTCCAATCCGTACTTTCTGTTTTGTTGACTTCAAACAACGCCAGAATAATCATCACCACGACGAAGATTACAGCATATATTTTGAAAGTTTTGTTCATGATAACAATTAATTACGGTTTAAAGGATTGATATTGGTTTTTAAATTTCAGGTAGTTTTCTTCATCAATAGAGAATTCTCCGTACCAGACATAATCGAAAATATAGGCAAGATCGTAAAAACTTTCTTTTAAGTGCGGTGCTTTCAGCTCTGCCGCATAATCTTTATTGGTTTTTTCCGGATTCCAGACGATGAGTTTCTTATCGCTTAATTTTTTTAAGACAAATAAAAACTGATAACGGACTGCCGAACGGAAATCGCCCGATTTTTCAAATTTCAGAATACTTTCCGGGAAATTAATTTCGTGAATATTTTCATGAAGTTCTTCTTCGCGGATATCCACTTTCCGGTTTTTCTTTCCGAAGAATGAAATTCCGCCGTTTCCGATGAGATATTTAATGATGAAATACAGCAGGAAACCAACAAGAACAATCACAAAAAGTCGCATTAAAATCCCTGCGAAATTTCCGGATTTTGTAAATACAGTTTCCCCGAAAATACTGTCTAACAATTCCGCGAGCTTCTTCATCAGTTTCTGCCCGAAAGACATTCTGGGTTTTACCGTAGTATAATCGAAATCTTTGTCTTTGTATCTTGAAGGGATGTTGTCTTTAAATTTTTTAGGATAAACAGTGTTTTCCGTTACCGGATTTTTATACAATACAGAATCTGCACGGTACATATTCCTGTAATGTCCCGTTTCTATCGAGTCTATAAAAACTGCTTCTTCAGGAGGCAGATCGTCCTGCTGCTGAGAAAAAACAGTTCCGAAGCTGAAAAAAAGCAGTAAAAGAAGAAGCCTATTCATTATTTCCTATTGTTTCTATTTCTGCCAGTTCCATTTTCTGATGAAGATCTGTGCGGCTGTCGTAATACATCAATCCTGAATTTACATACAGAACATTCATTAAAATGGTTGAAACCAATGTTGAAAGTCCGTAGATCAAGAATATAACAATTCCGAAATTTCCGGAGAAAGGATTCTGTTCAAAATTCCCATCCGGAGCGGTTGTTGAAAGTTTAAGAATGTATAAAACCATCGGAACTCCGGATAAAAATCCGCTTACAATATAAAAAAGCAGTCCCAAAATAATGGTTGCGCCCCAATATTTCCAGTAGGGAGATTTTTCTCTTCCATTCGGATAAGAAAACTGGGATCTTACGGCATAACTTAGGCTTTCGAAAAAACCTTTATTTCCGTTAAAATAATCGTAGCAGAGAAAGGTAATGATGCTGAATAAATTCGGCAGAATAAAAAGCAGCAGAAAAATTCCAATGAAAAAAAACACCAACAGATAAGAGAATCCGAAAATAGCCGTTGCAACCGGCATTACCAAAAAGGTAAGCCCGAAATAAGCAATGAAAACTTTTTTAGAATTCACTTTAAAATCACTGATGATATCATCTGTTTTTATTTCTTTCTGTCCTTCCGCAGCTCTTTTCACATAAAATACAGGAAAAAGCAGATTAACCGTCATTAAAGCTGTGGAAAGCACAAAAAGTACAATTCCCGCGATGATAATCAGTCCTAAATTATCCTGAAAATATTGCTCAAAATAATAGCTCTGTCCGCTCATATTGGACCCGAAAATGGCTCCGAAGAATTCCCGGAATCCTACCACCATCACAACGACGGTTAAAATAAGCAGCAAGCCGTTCAGCAGAATAAAATTTTTAAAATAATTCTTACCGTATAATTTGAAAAAAGCAAAAGTATCGCTGATGAAACTTCCGAAATCTCTTTTTTTATAAAACTGCATCCTGAATCTGGTTATTAATTTTTTTGCTGACAACAGACGGATAAATACAGTAATAAAACCCGATGATTGCCAAAGACCCGAAAATAATAATTAAATTTAAAATTAAAGGCATTTTCAGGGCGTGTCTTGTTACATATCCTTCAATAATTCCTGCACAGATGGTGAAAGGAACGGTACTCAGGAATATTTTGAATGAATCTTTAAATCCGCTTTTGAAAGAATTAAATCTCGACAGTGTTTTCGGAAATAAAATAGAGGCTCCCAGAATAAGACCGCACATGGCTTCCACTACCATCGCAAAGATTTCAAAAACTCCGTGAAGCCAGATTCCTCTTGCGCTGTCTTTCAGTGCGCCGTAATCGTAAAAGAAATACTGGAAAGAACCGAGCATCACACTGTTGTTCAGCAAAGCCCACAAAGTTCCTACTCCGCCTGCAATTCCGTAGATGTACAGTCTTGCACCTACTTTTATATTGTTGAAAATAATCCCGATCGTACTTCCCCATGTAGAACCGCTCTGGTAAACTCCTACCGCATTTCCTGCCTTAATGTTTTCAATGGTCTGATTGACGTATTCTTCACCCAGAATAACTTTGGCGAAGTCTTTATCGTAAATGCCGGAAAGCAGACCGATTAACGTAAATAATGTAAAGAACAGAAAAGCATATCCCAAATATCTTCTGTATTGGTACACCAGCAAAGGAACTTCGGTTTTGAAAAAATGCAGAAATCTGTTTTCTTCTACCCTTTTGGTTTTATAAATTTTCTGGAAGATCTGTGCAGACAAATGGTTAAGATAAACCGTGGTATTACTTTTCGGGTAATACGTCTGTGCAAAAGAAAGGTCGTTAACAAGGTTGATGTACAGCGAAGAGAGATCATCAGGATTTTTTTTAATTTTCCCCTGAATAACCTGTTCTATTCCCAACC
>APMI01044783.1_pt1 | contig 17796 bp, 16 predicted proteins | sample 667938 | NCBI WGS metagenome assembly APMI01 (sample SAMN01084076, study PRJNA167559) | wastewater metagenome | biome: Wastewater | place: Denmark: Ejby Moelle, Odense | collected 2011-11-28 | reverse complement strand
CCAGCGGTACATACTCTTTTAGAAGATTACCCGGTAAAACCTCCTTCTAAAAAAGAAAATAGAAGAAAGTAATAACAATCATTTAATAAATAAAAATACAACGGGGCGGCTGGAATATTTCAAATCGGTTCAGAAAAAATAACAGGATAAATAATTAAACTATGCTCAATAAAATAATTCAATTTTCATTACGTAACCGTTTGTTTGTAGTTGCCTTTGCAGCTTTATTGATGGTGTACGGTGTAATTACACTTATCAATTTACCAGTTGATGTATTACCTGACTTAAACCGTCCGAGGGTAACCATATTTTTAGAAGCCAATGGTATGGCTCCGGAAGAAATTGAAGCACAGGTAACACTACCCGTTGAAACTTCTTTAAATGGCGCTCCCGGTGTAGAGGTTGTGCGTTCTGTTGCCAGCTCGGGTTTGGGGCTTGTGTTTGTTGAATTTGACTGGAGCACAGATGTGTACCGTGCCCGCCAGTTAACTGCCGAAAAATTGCAAACAGTTCAATTGCCCAATAAAATTGTTCCGGTAATGGGGCCCATTAGTTCTGTGATGGGGCAATTTATGATGGTGGCCGTCACGGGAGATTCTACATCACCGGCTGATATCAGGACATTGAGTGATTTTACTATCAGAAGAAGGTTGATGAGTATTAAGGGGGTAAGCCAGGTAATACCAATTGGTGGTGAAAGGATGCAGTACCAAGTATTGATATCTCCTGAAAAAATGCGCCAGTACAATGTTTCAATTAATGAGATTGACAACGCTTTGCAGGCAACCAATCTTAATTCAACCGGAGGGTTTGTAGATGATAATAAAGGAAGTGAAGTGTTGGTTAGAAATATTGCCAGGGCAAATTCTCTGGAGGATTTAGCCAGTACAGTAATCAGTAATAAAAACAATGCTCCTGTTTTATTAAGGCAGGTTGCTGAATTAAAATTTGGCGGCCCTATTAAAAGAGGGGATGGTTCGTTAAATGGTAAGCCTGCGGTAATCCTGAGTATTGAAAAACAACCGGGTGCCAATACGGTTACTTTAACAGCGGAAATTATCAAGGCTTTGGATGACATAAAAAAGTCAGTACCAAAAGATGTCAAGATTAATACGGATGTGTTTCAGCAAAAACATTTTATCGAAAACTCCCTTACCAATGTGGAAGAGGCATTGAGGGATGGTTTTATCCTCGTGGTCATTATTCTTTTCTTGTTTTTAATGAATTTCCGGACTACTATTATTACCCTTACAGCTATTCCTTTGTCGTTAATTATTACGGCCATTATTTTTAAAATGTTTGGTATTTCCATCAATACTTTAACGTTGGGTGGATTGGCTATTGCTATTGGCGAACTGGTGGATGATGCGATAGTGGACGTAGAAAATGTTTTTCGTCGGTTAAAGGAAAACTGGGCACTTCCTGAACCAAGGCCCCTGTCAAAAGTAATTTATGAAGCCAGCAGCGAAGTAAGAAACTCTATTGTGTATGCCACCATCATTGTAGTGCTGGTGTTTCTGCCGTTATTTTATATGCAAGGTATTGAAGGCAAAATATTTGCACCACTTGGTATTGCCTATATCACATCAATTATCGCATCCCTGGCAGTTTCACTAACAGTAACTCCGGCTTTATGCAGTTATTTATTGGGTAAAAAGAAATATTTACAGCATGTTAATCTTGCTTTCTGGAAAAAGAAAAAGGAATATACTGAGCACCAGATTTTAGACCATACGCCTTCCAGTGATACAGAGGCTGCCATGCTGGCTTCTTCTCATGACGATAGTTCGTTTGTAAAATTTTTAAAGCGACAGGACATTAAGTTGTTGAAACGGGGTTTAAAGCATCCTAAAATAGTAATAGGTATTGCCATTGCTTTAATAGTAGGTGCCATAGCCATTGTACCTTTTTTTGGTACAGAATTTTTACCGCCGTTTAACGAAGGAAGTTTTACTATTAACCTTTCGTTGCCTGCAAGTACTTCTCTTACGGAAGCCAATAATGTAGGCAGCATAGCAGAAAAGGAGATATTAAAAGTAGATGGTGTACTGCTAACAGCACGCCGCACCGGACGGGCTGAATTAGATGAACATGCTGAGCCTCCAAGCAATTCAGAAATTGAAGTTGCCATAAAACCGGCAGACGTTAAAAGAAGAGATATCATATTAGCAGAGATTCGAGACAAGCTTTCTGTTCTCAAGGGCGTAACGGTAAATATTGGTCAGCCTATTTCACACCGGTTAGACCACTTGCTTTCAGGTGTCAGGGCCCAGGTAGCTATTAAAATATTCGGTAATGACCTTGCAGATTTAAGAAGTAATGCTGCACAATTGAAAGAGATTGTAAGCACAGTGCCCGGCGTAGTAGACTTACAGGTGGAAAAGCAGGTATTGGTACCTCAACTCATTGTTAAAATTGACCGGCAGGCGGTACAGCGCTACGGATTACAGGCAGGCAAAGTAGCAGAGGATATTGAAATATTCTATAATGGTAAAATAAGCAGCCAGATATTGGATGGTATTAAAAGCTTTGACATTGTGCTGCGTACTACAGATAGTACCCGGAAAAATTTAGATGAAATAAAAAATACGCAGATATCCCTGCCTGATGGCTCATTGATACCCTTACAACAAATTGCAAAAATAGAAATTGAAAACGGAGTTAATTCCGTCTATCATGAAAATACCTTGCGGAGAATAGTGGTAAGTGCCAATGTACAGGGCAGGGATTTGGGGACTACAGTAAAAGAAATGCAGCAAAAAGTAAATGCTCAATTAAAACTGCCACAGGGATATTTTTTACAATGGGGCGGCCAATTTGAAAGTCAGCAATCAGCATCAAAACTGATAGGCATCTTAAGCATATTTTCTTTCCTGGGAATTTTCCTGGTATTGTTCAGTCACTTTAAATCATCAAGAATTGTGCTGCAGATAATGCTGAATATCCCATTGGCACTAATCGGTAGCGTAATAGCAGTAATGCTGACTGGCGGTGTGTTTTCTATTGCGACACTTGTTGGTTTTATCACGCTCACCGGTATAGCTTCAAGAAATGGAATTATGATGATTTCACACTACATCCATTTAGTACAGCACGAAGGAGAAACATTTGGCGACAAAATGATTATCCGTGGTTCACTGGAAAGATTAGTGCCTGTGTTGATGACTGCATTGGTTGCAGCATTAGCATTGATACCATTAACGCTCGACGCAACAGCACCCGGCAAGGAAATTCTGTATCCGGTAGCCACCGTTATTTTAGGTGGATTAATCAGCTCTACTTTATTAGATATGATTGTAACACCTGTTGTGTTTAAGCAGTTTGGGGAAAAGGCTTTGAAGAAGTATCTGGAAGAACAAGGAAAGAAGGAATTTGAATAAAGATAATGATGTTATAGAAAAAGAAAAACCACATGGGTCGGAGCCCTGCTTTAGTTTCTTTATTTGTAATGAAACTTTTTATAAAGCAGGGTTTCCGTACCCACCAATTGAAAAGTTCAGTTTAGGCAATGGCTATGCCTTATTTACTTATAGAAATGAGTTAATTGTAATGAGTAGAACAAAATACATACCGGCACTTCGTTTCAAATGGTTAACTCCTTTATATGATTTCTTTTTAGGTATTACAATGCCGGAAAGGAAAATCAAGTTTGCATTAATTGAAGCAGCCGAAATTTCACCACGGATGAAAGTATTGGATTTTGGCTGCGGCACAGCTACATTGACTATTATGATAAAAGAATTTCAACCTGGGGCTAACGTTGCAGGTATTGATGTTGATGTACAAATATTACAAAAAGCAATTAAAAAGACGGAGCAAAAAGGGTTCGATATTTTCCTGATTGATTATGATGGCGCCCAGTTCCCGTTCCAGGATGAAGTATTTAATAGAACCCTGTCGTGCCTGGTCTTTCATCATCTTGATCTTGGGACTAAACAAAAAATGCTGGCAGAAATTTTCAGGGTTTTAAATAAGGATGGGCAATTCCATATCGCAGATTTTGGCCGTTCAAAATCATGGGTTCAAAGAACTCTTTTTAATTTAATAAGAGGCCTGGATGGATTTAAATCAACAGATGCCAACGCAAAAGGGTTGCTGCCAAAATTAATCTCAGAAGCAGGTTTTGAAAATGTAACTATTAAAAAACGTTTCAAAACTATGTTTGGTGAAGTTCAGGTCATCAGTGCTGAAAAAATGTAAACACAAATAAATAAATATGATGAAGAAGAAATTTTATTTCCTGCTTTTAATGGTTGCAACTGTGTTTGCAGTAAAAGCACAGGAACAAAAGAAAGAAGAAGTATGCTACAATCCCAATTTAGTAAGGGATACCAGTAAGAAAAGTATCAAATCAATGGCCTTTGCTGTCATCAATGGCGACAGTATCAAAATCAATTATCATTCTCCCGGTGTTCGTAAAAGAGTTATCTGGGGCGGTCTTGTTCCTTACGATGAAGTTTGGGTTACGGGGGCACACGATGCAACCACTATTGAATTTAGTAAAACACTTATTGCTGGCGGCAAAGAAATCCATGCTGGTAAGTATGCGTTCTTTACTATTCCAGGAAAGAATGAATGGACTGTTATTATTAACAAACAATGGAAGCAGCACCTGGCAACTGAATATGATGAAAAAGAAGACGTAGTAAGAATTAAAGTAAAGCCACAGGAGAATAATTATATGGAAAGGCTGCAATATTTTATAGAGCCGATTAAAGACAACAATGCAAAAATTACTGTAGCATGGGAGCAGTTAAAAATTGAATTTGAATTAAAAACTGCGAAACGACTATGATAAAAAATGGCTCTAAAGTAAAAGTCTAAATAAAGATACAAAGGCTATCTATTATGCTTTGTCGGCAGCAGATAAGAGAACACTGCCCCTGCTGCTCAAATTAAAAATGAATACGCTTAAAACCAAGACCAATGCTTTTTAATTCCTTTCATTTCGTTTACTTTTTTATCATAGTTACCTCAGTGTATTTTGCTTTACCCCACCAACAGCGGTGGCTATTATTATTATTGAGTAGCTGTTATTTCTATATGGCATTTGTGCCGATCTATATTTTGATTTTGGGATTCACTATTGTAGTGGATTATTTTGCAGGAATTTATATAGAGAATTCGCAAGGGAAACGACGGAAATTATTTTTGATTTATAGCCTTGTCGCTAATATTGGTATCCTTTGTATTTTTAAGTATTATAATTTTATCAACACCAATTTTTCTTATTTATTACATGGATTTGGCCTGTCAAATCCAATTCCCTACTTATCTATCCTGCTGCCAATTGGTCTTTCCTTCCATACTTTCCAGGCAATGAGTTATACCATTGAAGTGTATAGAGGCAACCAAAAGGCTGAGCGGCATTTTGGAATTTATGCTTTGTACGTGATGTTTTTTCCCCAATTGGTCACTGGCCCAATCGAAAGACCGCAAAACTTGCTACATCAGTTCAGAGAAAAACATCACTTCAATAATGACCGGGTATTTGAAGGACTTAAATTGATGATTTGGGGATTGTTTAAAAAGTTAGTGATAGCAGACAGGCTGGGCATTTATGTAAACGGAGCATACAATTATGTGGATCAACAGGATGGAATGACCCTGTTGTTGGCGACAATATTTTTTTCATTCCAGGTGTACTGTGATTTTTCTGGTTATTCAGACATCGCTATTGGTACTGCAAAGGTTTTAGGATTTGATTTAATGACGAATTTTAGACGTCCCATCTTTGCAAAATCCACAGGCGAATTTTGGAAACGTTGGCATATTTCATTATCTACCTGGTTTAAAGATTATTTATATTTTCCTTTGGGCGGCAACAAAGGCTCTGTTCCAAGATGGTATTTTAATCTGATGGTGGTATTTCTGATCAGTGGTTTATGGCACGGTGCTAACTGGACCTATATTATATGGGGCGGCATTAATGGATTTTACCTGGTGTTTGCAATCATGACGAAAAAGTACAGGGAAAAATTCAATACGTTTACACGTATCAATAAATCTCCCAGGCTGCATTTGTCCTTTCAAATTCTAATAACGTTTTTGCTGATAACTTTTTCGAGAATATTCTTCAGGTCAAAATCTGTTGAAGATGCTTTTAAAGTTATAAAAAAAATAGTAACATTTAAAGGGTCTGTTTTTAATGATGGCACAGCAATACTGCTATATTCCTTTTTTGCTATTTCTTTTTTATTAGCAGTAGAATTTAAGAAGGAATTTTATACCGGCACCTTTACCTTATCGCATCACAAAAATTTCTGGGTGCGTAATTCATATTACTCATTGCTGGTAATCCTCATTATTTTATTTGGCGTTTTTGATGGGGGGCAATTTATATACTTTCAATTTTAAAGCCATTCATGATGAAACTGGTTCAAAACAATTCTTTTAAAATCTTTTTATTAAAAATAGCCGCATTTTTTGCAGTAGTATTCCTGTTAGATTTCATGATTGGCAACCTGCTGAAAAACTTTTATTTCCGCCAGGAGTCAGGCTATGATTTTTTAACAACACATTCCCTGGAAAATGCAAAAGCAGATATCGTAATATTTGGTTCGTCCAGGGCTGTAAACCTCTTCAATCCAGACATCTTTGAGAAAGAAACGGGAATTACCTGTTATAATGCGGGTAGGGTTGGAGAACCAATATTTTATCATTATGCAGTACTTAAAAGTTTTTTAAAACGTTATAAGCCTAAGATGATATTGCTAAGTTTTGATGCTGGTAATTTCAGTATAAAACAGGATGCTTATGACAAGTTAGCTGTTCTTTTGCCTTACTACAAAACTCATCCTGAACTCCGTTCAATTGCTGAACTGAAAGGCCCACATGAAAAAGTTAAGCTGATTTCAAATATATATCCATACAATTCACTTCTGTTGTCGGTGATAACGGGTAATTCGGCCTACGGCAAAATAAAATATAGTAGCCCAAAGGGATTTTTTCCGCTTAAAAAGACTTTTGCCGGACCATTGCCAACGTTTGATTATTCCATTGAGAAGGAATTAGATAGTATTAAGATAAATACCTACATAGCTTTTATTAACGATTGTATTGCTTCCAATATTCAATTATTTATTGTCTGCCCTCCTTACATGATTAATTCCGTTGGTACAGATGCTTCAATCATTGAAGGAAAGAGGGTTGCACAGGAATATAATATCAATTTTCTCGACTATTCAAGGGATACTTTTTTCACCAAAAAAATGGCACTTTTTGCTGACTTCAGGCACCTGAATGAAAAAGGGGTTGAATTATTTACAAAAAAGGTGATAGCAGATATAAATGCAATTAAACGCCCTGCACACTAAAACTAAATTTTATTATGAAGCATCAAATCAGACATGCAAGTTTACCCTTTCTTCATTTTCGAAAGGATCTGCAGTTAGAGTTATGTGTATGTCCTGTTTCAGGTATGGCTTTTTTATTCTTAAAGCTGACTGATATCCTTCATGTATCGCAGTTTCATATTAACATACTTTAAAATCCGAAAAAATGAATGTAACACAATTAAAAAAAATAAAAAGTCAAATAAATCGTTTAGGGTTTTACAATTTTCTTTTGTTCAAAATTCAGAATCAATATCAAAGCTATAGATTTAAAACAAGGGGAATTCAATATCCTGAAGATACTGGTAGCTATGTTAATGCAAACCAGCAATCAGTTCATCAGGATTGTAAAATAAATCAGTCTTGCTCATATTTCTCAATGAAAAAAGGGTTTAAGGCACTTGGGAAAAATTATGCTGAATTGTCTTTACTTGATATTGGTTGTGGTGATGGCAAAGTTTTAAACTTTGCAATGTTGCATAATTTTAAGAGAGTTATTGGTATTGATTTAGATGCCTCAGCGGTAAAAAATGCCATGCTCAATTGTGATATAATGAAGGAAAACGGATTTAAAACCCCCTATAATGTTTATTATGGAGACGCTTCGGAATATACTATAGCAGCAGGAACAAATGTAATATTCCTCTTTAATCCATTTGGCAAACAAACAATGCAAACGGTTTTAAATAACATAATACGATATGGTAATGTTGATAAAACCGAATTATTTATCATTTATGTAGTTCCGGTTCACCGGGATTTGTTTGATGAACATAAACAACTGTGTAAAACATATCAATTTCTGCGGGCTGATAAAACCGCTGAAATACTTGTATATAAAATCATTTACCAGTAAGGAGATTTCTGTAGGATAATATGTTTTAAAATGAAATAGGTAAGCTTTATTTTATGCAACAGAAAATTAAAATACTCTTCTTTGGCCATGATTATATTGGTGGTCAGTTTCTTCGGGAGATTATGGAAAAACATTCTGATAAGTTTGAAGTTGTTGGTGTGGCAACTAACCTGAAAGCACCAAAACTTAGTTTCAAAAAAAAGATAAAAAAGGCGAAAATTCTTTTACGAAAAAAATTGTTTTTTAGTGAATTAAAAGAGAAGGTATTAATAGGAGGCATAATCAACAGGAAAGTGCTTAAAAACCCTCCTCCTGTTTACGATGATATTAAAGTGAAAGATATAGCCAGGCAATACCAAATTCCTGTTTTCGATTCATCTGTAGTATATGCAGGTGATATTGAAAAGATAAATTCTTTCAGGGTAGATTATATAATTGTAGCATCATTTGGACGAATACCAGCTTGTGTTTATAACGATAAACATTCCAGCGTAATTAATTTTCATCCGTCCTTTCTTCCGCAATTTAGGGGTGCATACCCAGTATATTCTGCTATAATAAAAAAAGTTCCACAAACAGGCTTCAGTTTTCATTTGCTTTCGCAAAAATTCGATGCAGGTACATTATTATGCCAGGAGCAAATCCCAATAAAAGAAAATATCACATGCAGAGAACTGGATATTGAAATTGCAAAGGCCGGGGCAAAAAAACTATATGATTTATTAAAGCAAATGAAATATGGTATTGTTTCACCTATAGATATTACAAACAGAAAAGTAACCCATTGTTTCAGGAGCTATGAAATCAGTGCTAAACTCAATCCGTTAACATCCACAACCAGTGAAATACAACAGCAGATAAAAGCATGTACTTCATGGTCGTTGGGCAGCGCTTACCTCAGAGTAGGTTACAGGCATTTTTATATTATAGAAGCAGAACCATTGTATACAGGAAGCCTTTTTTTAGAGACGGATATTGTTTATGTAAACAACTATGGATTGTTAATGAAAGCTGTAGATGGCATTTTGGTAATAAAACAAGTTTATTATAAAGGAGTGTATTTTTCTGGTGCAGGATTAATGCAATTAAAGGGACTGTTGTTCTGAAATCTACATTCTTGAAGGAATCAAAAATTAATTTTTTATGAGAATGATAATTCCAAAGTTTAAGAGGCAAGATGGCAGGCACTACAATGTTACAAAAGTAGCTGCATTTCTTCTTTTAATAATCTCGACTGACTTTATCATTGGGAAAATCTTCCACCGTTTGTACAAAAAGCAAAAAAGTGGTTGGGAGTACCGCACAAGATATTCCGTTGAAGACACTAAGGCAGATATTATCCTGCTTGGTGCGTCAAGGGCGCAGCAACAATACAATCCTGTTTTTTTTGAACAAAGATTTCACCTGAGTTGCTACAACGTAGGACGGGACGGACAATCATTTTTATATGAGTATGCCATTATGAAAGGGATTTTAAAAAGGTATCATCCCAAGGTTATTTTGCTGGAATGCGAAAGAAGAATGTTTATGGAGTCTTCAGCTTCTAATGAAAGACTGTCCTGCCTGCTGCCACTCTATAAAGACCACCCTGAAATGAGGGAAGTGCTGTTGCTTAAAAGTCCTTTTGAAAACATAAAATTGTTATCTCAATCATACCCGTATAATTCATTTTCCTTAAAAATATTATTTGCCAATTTTACTAAAAAGCCTGATGAAGATATTAAAGGGTATGTGCCCTTAGAAGGCTCATTAAATGAACCAAAAAGATTTGTCGACTTTTCTCTGCCTCAATACCAGGTAGATAGTATAAAAGTAAAATATTTTAATTCATTTATTGACCAATGCCGGAAAGCAAATATCAAATTGTATTTTACCTGCTCCCCATTTTATTTTACTTACTCTGGTAAAGACATTTCACTGGAGATAGCAAAAGAAACTGCTGCTAAAAATAGCATTCCATTTTTTGATTTATCAAAGGGCGTCCCTGAATTAGAAGATTCTAAGTTTTATGACGACACTGTTCATGTAAATCAAACAGGTTCAAATATTCTTACTAATATTATTATAGATTCGATCATAAGCTCTCAAAGGTGAGTAATTAAAATGTTTATGGCAAGAATCAAACATCACTTTACTTTTTATTAAACTAGGCAAATAAAACCTACACGGCAATGATATTTAATTCAATGTTATTTTTTATTTTCTTTGTTTGTGTATTTGTAATACACTGGGTGCTGCCTGTAAAATACAGGTGGATATGGGTATTAGTTGCAAGCATATTCTTTTATGCTTTTGCCAAACCGGGATTTATTGTTGTCCCATTCCTGGTAGCAGCCATTAGTTATTTTGCCGGGATGGCAATTGAAAAAGCCAGTTCCGATAAAAAGAAACAGAGGCTTTTTGTTTTTAGTGTCATAACAATAGTATTTATATTGGTGTTTTTTAAGTACACCGATTTTTTTACTAATTTTTTCACTGAACTTTTTAATCGTATCTCTCACGGATCAGTAAAAAATAATTTTTTAATCAATATTGCAGCACCTCTTGGAATTTCTTACATAACGTTCCAGGCAATAGGCTATCTGATTGAAATAAAACGGGGAAATGAACCTGCTGAAAAGAGTTTTGGGCACTTTGTAACTTACCTCTTGCTTTTTACAAAGATCATAGCTGGCCCCGTTGAAAGGGCACACCATTTTTTGCCACAGCTAAAAATGCCCCAGGGGTTTACTTATGAAAATTTTGCTTCAGGTGGAAGGCAGATGCTTTGGGGGCTTTTCAAAAAGATTGTAATCGCAGACAGGCTTTCTATTTATGTAAATGCTGTTTATTCTAATTATGAACACCATTCCGGTATTACGCTGTTCTTTGCAACGCTTTGTTATGCGTTCCAGATATATGCAGACTTTTCAGGTTATACAGATATGGCACTTGGGTTTACAAGAATGCTTGGATATGAACTGATGCCAAATTTCAACCGGCCATTACTTGCAAAATCAGTGACTGAATTTTGGCGAAAATGGCATATATCGCTCTCTTCATGGTTTGCTGACTATTTTTATAATCCTATTGCTATTGCAAAGAGAGACTGGGGCATCTGGGCAGTGATATATGCCTGCTTTGTAACTTTTACTGTGCTTGGCTTTTGGCATGGCGCTAACTGGACATTTATTGTATTTGGGTTTCTGCAGGGATTTATGCTGGCGGTAGAAATCTTTACCAGGAAACTGAGGAAAAATATAAGAAAAAAAATACCCCGATGGCTGAATGATGGTGCAGGCATACTTTTCACTTTTGGTTATTTCGCATTTTCATCTATTTTCTTCAGGGCAAACACAGTCAATCAGGCAATCAGCATCATAAAAAAAATAGTCACGTTTAAAGGACCTATGTTTTTTGACAACGCTTCAATGATGATATTTATATTGCTTGGTATTTTTTATCTTACTGTTTATGAATTCAAAAAGGAATTCTTTAACAGTAAGTTTACATTTTCAGAAAATACATATTGGGTTGTGAGAAATGGATACTATTGTTTACTCATCTTCATTATTATTTTGACTGGTGTATTTGACGGGGGTGAATTTATTTACTTTCAATTTTGAGTTTATCCGAAATGATGGCTAATGATATCGACAAAAAAAACTTCAAAATATGAGAAATCATTGGACAACAAGAATTGACAGAATCGCTTCGGCTTTTTTATAAAAGATCATAATTATAATATTCATTTTTAGACAAGGAGGAGTGAAATTCTCTGATTTAACCCGGAAACAGTAATTTTAATCAAATCAATATTGAATCATGAAAAATTCCTTGCTGTTATTTTTGAGTATCACATTGCTATTTTCATGTAATAAAAACAATAATTCCAGTGAAACTATTGCAGTGGATGATTTAACGGCATCACATGAAATGACATCACAGCTTAGTGAAATGGAAGTATCTCTTAATAGCTTAATCTCGGCATCCACCCTCGATCAGCGGCTTTACTGGGATAGCGCATACCATCATCATGATTCCCTGTTCTGGTATCATCATAATATCTATCACCATAATACTTACTTACATGATGACCATAATCATACCTGGGTGCCTTACGACCCTTCCATTAATCACCACGGTCATCATCATCCTCAGTATCCCGGACACTTGAATGACTCACTTGTCACTACAACTAATAATCATCACCACGTTAACTGTGAACATCATCCCGGGCATCATATCTGTCATCACCATACAATGGATTCTTTACATCATGTTCACAACTTACACCATCCATAATGTCAATATGTTAGTACAAAAGAGGATTACTATCCGGCTATTAAGCCTCTCAGTAGTTTTGTTGTTTATAAGCTGCAAAGAAGTGAATAAAGACAAGCCAGTTGCTATTTTGCCAGATACGACATTTGAGAAAGTAAAATTAGCAGACTTAAAAAGTAATTCGTTCAGCTTAAAACAGTATGCAGGGAAAACAATATTTCTCAATTTTTGGGCTACCTGGTGCAAGCCTTGTATTGCAGAAATGCCAACGATTGAAAAAGCACAGAATATTTTGAATAAGGAAGAAGTCGTTTTTTTAATAGCTTCGAGCGAAGCAATAGAAGAAATTGAGGCATTCAGAAAAGCTCATGAGTTTAATTTCAATTATTGCCAAATCCAAAACAGCGAAGAGTTAGGCTTTCAGGCTTTGCCAACAACTTATATATTTAATGCTGATGGGGATCTTGTTTTTTCTGAATCTGGTTATCGCAAGTGGGACGAAAAGAGCAATATTGACATGATACTTAAAATTAAAAAAACAAATGAATAAACCAGTAAGTGCATTATTATTTATCGTTGCATTGTCTTCCTGCAAGAATTCACCAAAGCAAACAGACAGTCAAAAAAATGAATCGGCAAATATTGCTAACAGTAACTTAAAGTATCTTTCATCACCTGCTGATTCAGTCAGCGCAGAGCCGTATTTATTTACTGATAAAAATGGGTTGGTTTATTTATCCTGGATAGAGAAAACCAAGGAGAAAAGCTTATTGAAATTTTCTGCGTTAAAGAATGAGCAATGGTCTGAACCTGTTGTGATAAGTTCAGGTGATAACTGGTTTGTTAATTGGGCGGACTACCCACTTTTAGCTTCGGATGGTGCAAATAACATGATAGTGCATTTTTTAGAAAAAAGTGAAAAGGGCACCTACACATACGATGTAAAGCTGGTTTCTTCCGCTGACCAGGGAAAGACATGGAGTGCTCCAAAAATCCTTCACGATGATGGAAAAAAAGCAGAGCATGGTTTTGTTTCAATAGTTCCATACGAAGACAATTATTTTATTTCATGGCTCGATGGAAGGAATGCTGCGATGGAAGGCGAAGGAAAACATGAAGAGGGTCATCATGGACAGATGACAATACGTGGTGCAATAGTAGATAAGCAGGGAAAGAAATCCAGCGAATGGGAATTAGATAACCGGGTATGTGATTGTTGCCAGACAAGTGCTGCCATCACTGCAAATGGGCCTGTTGTAGTTTATAGAGACAGGTCAGAAGCAGAAATAAGAGATATATCTATTGTTCGGTTTGTAAACGGCCAGTGGACATTGCCGAAGCCTATTTTTTCCGACAACTGGAAAATTGAAGGATGCCCGGTTAATGGCCCCAGGATTGCTACTATGAACAATACACTTGCTGTAGCATGGTTTTCATCGCCTGATAAAAAAGCGCAGGTGAATGTCGTTTTCTCCACAGATGGAGGTGCTACGTTTAATGCTCCTGTTCGTATTGATGAAGGAAAAGGGATTGGCCGTGTAGATGTTGTTATGCTGGATGATAAGAGTGCAATGGTCAGTTGGATGGAAGGTTCTGTGATAAAAGCAGTGAAAGTTTACAAGGATGGTAAAAAAGAAGCTTCTATAACAATTGCTTCCTCAGCAGAATCGAGGTCAAGTGGATTTCCCCAAATGACAAAATCCGGAAACAATTTAGTTTTTGCATGGACGGATGAAAAAGAGAAAATAATTATAACGGCATACTTGCCGTTATAAGGAGACTTACGTTTTGTCTTCAAAACACCCTCATTAAAGTGATTATTGACACAGCTATTGTATTGTTTGATATTCGTATCATCTTCTAGTCAGCAAAATTAATATACCCCTGCAAAATCATCTTGTATTTAAGTATTTGCTTAAATACTAATTTTTGCTACCTTTGACTCATGGAAAATAATACTTGTATCAGGTTGTTTGCAGACCAGGAGCAAATAAAGAATTGTAAAAGCAAGTTGAAAACTGCACAAAAGTCTTTTGCAAGCCTGTCTAACATATTGGCTTTAGCAGGGAATGAAGTAAGGCTGAAAATTATCTATTTACTGGAAGAAAAAAAAGAATTGTGCCCCTGCGACCTTTCTGATATTTTAGGCATGAGTATCCCCGCCGTATCTCAACATCTAAGGAAATTAAAGGATGGAAATATTGTTGAAACCCGGAAAGAAGGGCAAACAATTTATTATTCTCTTACACAGGATCACCTAAAGATATTAAAGCCTTTCTTTAAACATATTAATGTAGAAACTCAAAAACTGGAAATAGTATGATCAGTATAAAATCATCAAGCACTTTTACAGGTGCAGGTGTCCTTACTGCTATTGCAGCTTCGCTCTGCTGTATCACACCTGTCATTGCATTGCTTGCCGGTGGCAGCAGCATTGCCGCTAACTTTTCATGGATGGAACCAGCAAGACCTTATTTGATAGGATTATCAGTTGCCGTATTAGCCCTTGCATGGTATCTTAAACTAAAACCAGCTAAAGCAAACGATATAGATTGCAATTGCGAAACAACTAAGAAGGCTTCATTCCTTCAGTCCAAAACATTTTTGGGAATAGTAACTGTATTTGCTATTCTTATGATGACTTTCCCACTGTATGCAAAAGTGTTTTATCCAAAACCAAAAGCACAGGCAACAGCACTCGCAGCGGTTGATAACAAACAACAGGTAAAGTTCACCATACAAGGCATGACCTGCGAGGCATGTGAGGAGCATGTAAACAATGAACTGTCTAAAGTAAATGGGGTATTAGCTTATAGAACTTCTTATGCCACCAGGAGCAGCTTAGTCACTTTTGATAAATTAAAAGTTGATGAAAAAACAATTGAAGCAGCAATTAATAAAACAGGATACAAAGTAAAAAGCTATGATTTTATGAGCGCAAATAATACAGGAGTTTCATTCTATGAAGCTCCATTAGTTTGTCATGCAGCACCGTCAATTGGTTGCGGCAGTAAAGCAAAGTTTTTCTTAGTTGATTTAGAAAAGTATAATGATGCAATAGAAGGAGCATGGTTAAATAAAACGGGAACAGTTGTAGCAGTAAAATGGAATACTAAGACCGAAGCAAATAAAAAGACAGAAATCATTAAAACGGTCAGCACCAATCACGATATTGAGCTTACTGCTTTAGACCAGGCAGAAGCAACTGATTATGCTAAAACATTTCCAAATAGCAGTGAATGGTATAAGGGGAAAGAAGTTGATAAACTAAGTAAAGAAGAAGCAGGTATTATTGCAAAAAACACTATTGCCAGTTACAAGGAAAAGAAGTTAATAAAGCCATCATTTGAAAAGCAGTTTCAGGAGGATATTGAAAAGATTTATGCTGACCTTTTTCTTTCAATTTCTTCATACAAAGATTTAACAACAGAGGCATATAATAAAGTAGAGACCCATATACAACAAGCGGGGGAAAAGTATGTAGGTAAAGGTAAAATGCCACATGTAGAACTTTGTATTGCCACTGAAGAAAGTTGTGAGAAAGATAAATCATGTTCGCCAGCAAGCGGTAAATCTTGCTGCGATAAAAATTAATAAAGAATGGAAATTACACTAACATTACAATCTACAATCACTTGCCCGGAATGCGGTTTTCAAAAAGAAGAAACAATGCCAACAGATGCTTGCCAATACTTTTATAAGTGTACAAACTGCGAAACGATATTAAAACCAAAGCTGGGAGATTGTTGTGTATTTTGCAGCTATGGCACTGTTGCTTGTCCTCCTATACAGATGAATAAATCTTGTTGTGCATAGTCTTATTAAAATAGTTTCTTACTTCATTATTCTTCTTGGAATAGTGCATATCAGTTTTGCTTTCCCTCTACACATGAATACCGATACACTATGGTTTGTAGGTGCAGGTATGGCAATTATTTTTTCAGGACTACTTAACCTTGTTGCAATAGACAGAGGTGGTTAAAAGTTCACAAAGGGGATAGCAGTAATAACAAATGCAGTTAATTGTGCAATGTTTTCTTTTGCTTTACCCATACTGAAAGAACCACAGGTGTATGCAGGCATCACTATTTTTCTGATAACTACTGTAGCTTTTATAGTTGGATTAACAAAGCATAAAAGTATAAAGCAATAAGTGTATGAAAAAGAAAAAAAATATTTCTGCCCTTCCGTTTCAGATATAAAGCAACCAATGGATTTTAATACAACTAAATTCGGATTTACCGTTAGTCATCTGCTGGTCGTTTTGCAATAGTAGTTCGTGTTGAAGTTGAAATACATTTATGGCAGTCAGGAGATAAAACCTGGAAAAACAACGAAGCATCCTTAGTATCAATTCCTGTTTGCACTTGTGCAGAAAGTTGCTTAGCCGATACAGCCAATTGCCATATAGAAGTGCACGACATAGATGAATATTTTGAAGATTTTAAAAAAGGCGATTAATTTATAACCTTACTACAGTTTTTGAAGTACAGCTTTGGGGTGATAGGGAGTTTCCTGCGATAGACAATCACAGGAATTTGCTCACCTTTTTGAGGTAAGTTTTATTTATTTACTAACAAGCTATTTGCCACTTTATGGCTTATTACGGTATCTTTTTCATCCTTTAACTGTATTGTATATGTCTGGTCAAACTCTTCAATGGCTTTTACCTTAATATTATTGCCCAAAGAAATGCCAGCCTTATCCAGGTAATTCAAAAATGCAGGTGTATGATCCGTCACTCCGGTGAACGTACCTCGTTAACCAACCTTAAGGGTAGATAGCAAAACAGCTTTTGATTTAGGAAGCACCCCATTTGCATCTGGTATTGGGTCGCCATGTGGGTCGGCTTTAGGGAATCCCAAAAATTTGTCCAGTTTATTAGTGAGATCTTCAGTGTGTATATGTTCCAGTTGTTCGGCCAGATCATGAACCTCATCCCATTTATAGCCCAATTTATCAACGAGGAACACTTCCCAAAGCCGGTGGTTGCGGATAATACCAACGGCCACCTGTCTGCCTCTTTCCGTTAGTTTTACCCCTTTTGACTTTTGATAGGTCACAAGCTTCTTTCCGGCCATCCTTTTAAGCATATCGGTTACAGATGGGGCATGTACCCCCATTATCTGGGCAAGTGCGGAAGTAGCTACCACTTCACTGTTGCTTTCCTGTAATTTATAAATGGCTTTTAGATAGTTTTCTTCTGTAAATGAATGCACGGTTGTAAAATATTTATATGAAGATAATGAAACAGGTAGAAAAGTATAATTAGATTAGTCTAATTATTATATTAAATTAGACTAATTTTTTACTTTTGCCTATGTGGAATTATGAATAAAAGGA
>APMI01009915.1_pt1 | contig 17798 bp, 13 predicted proteins | sample 667938 | NCBI WGS metagenome assembly APMI01 (sample SAMN01084076, study PRJNA167559) | wastewater metagenome | biome: Wastewater | place: Denmark: Ejby Moelle, Odense | collected 2011-11-28 | reverse complement strand
ATGTAGTTTCATCTATGATAAACTTTTTGATAAAAGTGGTGCATATTATTTTTAAAAAATGGGAATTTTTATAAATTATTAGATCATAAGATTCCTTTCCTCAGTTTTTCTAATTATCATTTAAATTCTATGCACTTAGCAAGGAAATTTTGAGCAGAATTTGACTCTTTCTCTGCTCCACCCCTGCTGAGAGCCCGCAAGGAACCAGAAACTTCGAGTTATACTTCAGGTATTCTGTCCTTCCTCTTAACCCTCCTATTCATCTATGTGTTCATCAATGGACTTTCCGGGGTTCTAACATTTTCAGAAATTAACTCAACGCAGACCGAAACAGTACTTTTATATTAACTAAGAAACTCAGCGGTGAAGAAGTAAATGCTAAAAATTTGTTTTTCGCTGTCAGGGTCGGCTATCTCACTATTGAAGATTCTCAACGCAATTTTGACGTAGGAATTTTCGCTTCAGATGCTAATGGCAAGAATATATCTGTGAGTATGTCCCCATGCAAGCTCGAAGATTTTAAACTGGTCGGCGATGAATATTAAAAACAATATAATGAATATCAAATTAGTAATTTTTTCTGTCCCGACAGCACAGAGAATCTAAACATAGACAAAGTCTACTATGCTAATGACTCTGTTTCTTTAAACATATACGTGAATCCTTGTTTAGTAGGACCCCATTGCAGCAATATGAGCCAGCAAAAACAGTTTGTAAAGAATATTCAAGATAAGGAAGGCGCCATTTTTTTGCTAGTTTACTTTCTGGACAGTCTGTTGTTCCCGAGTGAGAGATATCCGATTAAACACACTATCAATACCGATGTGGAGCTAGCATTTACAATGAAACGAGGTATTATCGCCACCATCGAGATAGCCTCCTACAAAATAGATACCGATGTCAGCTATTTCCCAGTTTCCTCAAATGAAGTGGAAGAAGGCAACTTCGTGAACTCTTTCCGTTAGACATCATATTAAATTGTGGACTAGGAGCAAAACTATGCATTGGTCTATATTTCTATGAACAGAAGATTTATTTCCATTGAACGTAAAGTGGGCAAATTTGATTAGCTTCTTTCATATGCAGGTGGTCTTTTCTCAATAATTGTGGGCGCATTCAACATATTTCTGTTCTCTTACAACTAATACAGGTACGAGCTCATGGTGGCAGAGGGAGTCTGTAACAATGACGACAATGGTAATGTTATTCGCGAGGGAGATCTCACCTTCTTTAAGTACATAAAATACACGATTTTTGACTGGATCAAAATTTTGTTCTGCAAAGAAATCGAATGGAAGGATTGCAAGCTAATTGACGAGGCCAGAGAAGAGGCTAGTTCTCACTTGGATGTAACCAACTTGTTCAGAAAAATAAACAGTTTCGAAGTAGCTCTTCATCATTTGCTTGAGGAAAATGAGAAGGATTGTCTATCGCTATTAAAGCCACGAAGCTTAAATCAGACGAGACGCGATCGATTGGTTTTATAATATTACTCTAAGGTGATAAATGGATAGCCTGCAACGACAATTGAGGAATATCGGACTGCTCAAAGTTTGCTTCAATTTAGTCTCAAGATTTACCAGAAATCTCTTAAAACTAATAAAGTTATTAATGCAGATGTTTTTGAGGATGTGCCTCGTTTGAATAAAGGTGTCATTTCGTACCATGCCAGAGATCAAACGGTAGACGAAATCATTCAGTTGTTCCCTGACATTATCCACTCTGCTGAGTAAGTGGTGCTGCCACCTGACATGGAGGAAATTTACTCTGAACTTTGTGAAGCATATTATTAATTGAGCTAGGAAAAGAAGAACAAGTTTTAAAATAGTATTCCTATAAAAATTTTAATTAGACTAAAAAATAAGCACTTAAAACTGATGAACTCGAAAAACCAAGACGATGATGTACTTAATTCAGAATATAGTAACACCTCTAGCATTGCCAAATTTTGATATTTTAAGGTCTTTCTATAACTTAATATTTCATGTAATAAAAAATATAGCAGAAGTAAGACCAATCAAAGATTTGTCATTGGTTGTGAAAGTGAGCGAACTCAACTTTCTCAAAACTCATCCTTTCGGGCATTTCCATGCCTGCTAGTTATTCTTCATTAAAGAATGATGGGGGTCGCTCCTCATTCTCAGGTTGATTAATCGAGTCACAATTTATACAATTTTCACATTGACACTGCTTTGAACATTTAATACCGTTCGCAAAGCAAGAACAATATTTCTTATTGCACTTAGTTTTTTTACAGGTGCAATATTTCCTTTATAAATCCTCTTCTACAATAGCACCATTCTTTAGGTTCTATATAGCTTCGGCTCTTTCCTTTGAGTCTATTTTGTTACGGCAGTCTTCGCACTTGCATAGAGACGTACACACTCCGTTATTATGGAAGCACTTGCAATATGATTTCAGACACTGACTTTGTTTGCAGTTACAAAACTACCCCTTGTCTGCCATGAGTAGCGCATTTTTCATCTGGATGCAGGTCTCGCAGCAGGACTACTTCAAGCAAATTTCAGACCTGGCTAAAAAACAGGGACATTCAATTCCCTTGCAAGTTGGAAAGCAATCGCAGGTGTGATTTAGTGTTCTTCCTTAGTTCGATGCCCTTCTCTCATGCTCGATTATTGTGTTTTTGTTATTGTCGAGAGAGCTACGATTCCAAAGCATATTGTGCATGTGCGAGTATGAGCTCTCATCAAGCATGTTGTCTATACTGTTTGATTTGCGACCGCTATCGATGCTCATTACACTGACTTAAATTCAATAGGTACTAAACTAGACTTGCTTTTTTGCTGAGAGAAGGATTGCGCTGCTCGAAACTGTGTCTGCCCAGCGATACCGATCCCGAATTGCGGGACCTGAGCGACTCGATAGATATTTTCGAATTGAATTTCGATGCACTCCCATCGTTCATTTGTTATTATTGCGTAGTCGCAGATTCAAAGGTGGTAAAAATTAATCTATTTAATTCTGATATGCTCAACAGTCATAATAAACGTTACAGTGATAAGTACTCAACAGTAATATATAGCTTAATTTTTTTGTCTTTGAATGGCTCAGCTATTTTGATGTTGCTTTATTTATTAATAATAGATGTTAGAACCCAATTTCGAAGTAGCTGGAAGTCATCGTAAAGCATAACCAAAAGTGAAAGTCGAATATTCAGCTGGATTTCGTAAACTTCAAGCATCCCAAAGAGAAAGCTAAACCGTTAATGTTGCCCCTCAAGTAATGGACTTTGCTATAAATTGTTTACAGCAAATAGGAGTTGAAAATTTGCCTTAACTTTATTCGCAAACAATAGATGATAACAGTGAGGCTTTGATAGAGCAAAGGAGACAGCAGCAGTCTGAGTCAGTTGTTAGACTTTATAAAAATCTGTATCCCTCAAGGCAAAGCAACGCTGATCCAGAACCGATTGAGCAAGTGGTTAAATAAGTTACAAAATATGCTGATGAGCTATGGAAAGTCGACTAGAAATATAAAAAGCAGCCCTTATAATTTATACTTCAAAAATAGCTCGAGAAATTGCACCGAAAATATATTGTCGAGTTACATTGTGTCACAAAGACCAAAAAAGTATAGCCTCCTCCAAATTTTGAGGACATATTTGTGTACTTCCTTTTATAAGAGACAGACGCAATAAAATAAGTATTAAATAAATCAGACACTCACCAAGATAACTAAGTTTAAATATTTTACCTATGGAAGCGATTTTTGAGCACATTAAACTTTAAGACTATGCGCAAAAAGTATGAGAAAGTAACTATCACCCTCGAGAAAATTGACGATGCCCGCAGCAAAAGTAAATTTTTGTTTACACTGTTAAAGTAGCCTACTCAAGGCTTAAATGAAAAATTAGGGATACAATAATTAGCAAAAATTGTCAATAAGTAGTTTAAAGTAATGGTTGATTAAATTAAAGTGAAGTTTGATGTAAACAAGAACTATACAAGTCCCTTCAGTATTGAGGCTAATCATAAAAGTATTCAGTCGAAATCAAAGCCGATTAAAATTGAATAGCATGAATAAATCAATGTGAACTTTAAAGCTAAACCAGTTCCAAAATCAACGTATGCTCATCCAAAATAGAAAATTAAAGTTGAACATAAACCTATTTAACCCAAACCGTTCAATTTAACTGAGAAAAATGCTGTAATGACTCCTGAGTAATACTATCACTTTGAAAAATAACGGTAATTTAAAGCTTCACCAGTTCCAAAGTCAACCTATCAACCTTTTAAGCCCGAATTGTTGACTGAAGTGGATAAAAAAGCAAGAGCTGTTGTAAACTTGGAGCAAGCGCAATTTCCTAAAACCATGGAAGGTCTTAAAAATTACCATGACTAACAAGAAAGAAAAAAGCAACAATTAGCTAAAAAACACACAAGAATTCAACAAAAATAAAACCGTCACGAAATACCTAATTTCGATCACTTGCATGCTGAGCAAGTAATCATCTTTGAAAATTTGAAATAGAAAAATAAAAAATAGCTAACAATACAACCATTTAAGCTTTCTGTTGGGAAGCCTAGACCAGTCATGGAAGACAACTATTTCGGAGGACTAGATATTCGCCCGTATTCACCTCCTTCCAGACCAGCAAGACCCACAAAGTCAACTAAAAAATTTGATTCGTATGTAAAATTTAGAAATGATCAGAAAAATGATACACTCAAAAAGTAGTAATAGAAAAAAAGACAATAAGAGGCTGAGAATGCCAAAAAAGATCCATACCGAAATTTATTGAGGACTAGAATGGCTTAATAATTTGAAGCTCACCCTAAAAAAGAACATAAATATGATAATAGCGAGCCTATGAAGCTAAAAGTGGATAAATAAAAAATATACAGAGAAAGACCTCTTCTTATGAAAAGTGACCTTCCAGTTGAGGAGCCAAACCTGCCTTGGGATCCTATTTTTTGATGTTTGTTAACAATAAATTTTATAGAATTAATTAGCTTTATTGCATAATAACAAGACGAATAATATATAATTAAGCTGATCAAAAATAAAATAATTTATTCCTTGAATCCCTAATATCATTAGCAGACAGTCTATCAGATTACACGTCTAGGAGTCAATTATTCTATATGTAGATTAACAAAATTTTTTAATGCGAAATAAATGGAAGATATTTTTTCAAATTATTTTCATATGCACAATAAATTATAAGTGAGAAGCATTCATCAAAGTAATCAGTGATATTTTTTCATATTTTAATGCATATAAATTACTAACAAATCCTCTCGATTATATTTATTCGACGTTTCACTTTTAAGAACTATAATTTGATAGTAAACATGCAATCTGTGCTTGTTTCTGTTCACAAAAATGTGTTTTATTTTGAATTTAAATGACGCTTTATTTCTGATGTTTGGCAATAATTATATTGATCGCAGCAGCTATGACCTAAGTTGAGGACAGCGAACAGAAAAACTATTTGAACAATTTAGACGCAGAAGACAAAAGCGAATAGTAGGATCCCAAAGAAACAAGACCGAAGTAGACAAACCCTGAAGATACAACTTTTCCATCTGTGCAATCAACATCCCTGAACACGGACGAAATGAAGAATGCATCATCGAAGTTTCTTACTAAGCAGAAGGACAGATACGAGAATAAAACAATCGAAAAGGGTATGTTTACTAGCCTTGAAGAAAGTGTGGACGAACTGAAGGTGGTCTACTCAAGTCCTCTTAAAAGCGAATAGTCAGACTTAACCATAAAGAAAAGGAAACCATTAAAGTATCATAAATGTTATTTAGACTCAATCCTATCAACAACTCGTCTGGAGTCGAGCTAATAAACCAGAAAGAACTATAAAGCAAATCGAGATCGTTAGAGCAACCAAAGAAAATGACAGCCAGCACTGTTAAAGTGTCAGTGCTTAAGGTAAAATAAATCACTAACTTCCATGAGTTTGTAAAACAATCTATACCAGTGAACAAAAAGTTGGTGGCTATACTTCGCAGAAACAGAGCTGGTACAAACAAGTTATACCCTCAGTTTGATCTCTTCATGAACGAATAACTAAAGTATCTCATGAACAGCAAGAGAAAGCCATTCCACCTAACTTCTAACTATTTTTTGGGTACGAGCATAGAACCAGTTGATGAAACAAACAGCGAGTACGTTGGCACTCTTAAATCAAATTTTTCTGGTTCTTAATTCAGCGTATACGATAACTCTCGAGGTGAGCCTGAGATTCTGGCAACAATAACATATGCAAGCCAATTAACATGCAGTTCATAGCCACGATCTCTGTAAATATATATACTGTCGCCCTTCTACAGCTACGGCGATCTCACAGGTTCAGACCCACAGATCAAGATGGACTTGAAGACCCTCTATGATATGGGCGACAACAAAGAGTACCGCAAAATATTGAAGTTCGTTAACAAAAAGCCTGTCTGGGATGTCGATAGACAGATTTGGTGCATGGATTTCCACGGCAAAGCTACATACAGCTCAGTTAAGAACATGATATTAGTTGATGCTGAAACAGAGAAAAAGTAAGTCATGATTCTGGCCAAGGCAGGCGAAGATGCTTTCAACATGGATGTACTTTATCCAATGTCTCCAAGAATTGCTTTAGCAGTCGCAAGCTCTAGCTTCGACTGGAAATGGGCTTCACAATGATTATATTATAGTTTAATAAACACATTTTTTACACTTAATAAATGAGTACTTTAATTATAAACTGAACCAAGATCAAAAAGGATGAGCCAGCTTGATTAAGGTATGAAGATGATTTTCAAGCTTAAACTGGATCACGATAGTCATTTGCAAGACCTGCTTAATTTCAGAGTGAATCCTATTTCAGTAGTTCCTTACCTCAAATAACGATTGACTAGATTTTCTCAAAGTGACGGCGCTTGCTATTTGTTTTCAGAGAAATATCCTATGAAGGCTCTTCAAATGAAGTAGACATCCTATGAAGCCCGCGTTAAGTAACTGATTAACAATTTGTAAACCAAAACTCCTCCTTTACAGGATCTAGTTTCGCTGCCTAAACTCTAAGAAATTGCATCTAAATTATGCCATACTCTACAACCACAAATGTCTCACCAAATAAAATTTAAGCCATAAACAGCTAGGGTATTACGGGCAATTCTCAACCAGGATCCCGAGTACGAATTTCCCAATTCTGTGATATGCTTAGTATCTTTAGGATTCGATTTGCCTCATGAAGCTCTTGTGAATATGCTCATTGATGATGGACTTGCCAATAGGCCAAATAGAAAATCTCTTCTTGATCCTAATGTAAAATATGTCGGAGTGTCCTCTTTACAAAATCACGAATAGCCTTAACTTCGCTGTACTGTGTATGTCTTGACATAAAAAATAATTCCTAAAGTAACTAGCTCAAACTTCACAACTCAAGGCCCTCCTCAAGTAATCCATGATATACCTATGATTTTTAATAACGAAGTCCAAGTAGTGAATTCAGATGCATCTCAGCCTAAAACCCAGCCATAGAAAATGGATAACGTGCCTTTTTAACGACCAATGACCTTTAATCCAAAATAAGAAGTCTTGCATCAAGGATTTAATATTGATAAAAATCAATAATCAATAAAAGCAAGTAACAACGTCTATCAAAATAGCTTGCATATCGAACCATAGCAACAGGGTTCAGCAATAAAAAATTAATTAAACGATATAAAGCATGATAAAATTGAAGGTGAATATTTAAATAAGCTTAATCAAAGTAGCAGTAAGCTATAACCAAAATCACAAGTTCTTAAAAATTAGTCTATTGATAGTAGTTTTAATTCGAATGAAGTCAACCGAACAAATGATTACAAAAAAACTGATCAAGGCTATTTCCCTTTAAAAAATTATTTTTAGTAAAACCATGCGCTTGAGACAAAGCCACAGAATTCACTACAAACAGAGAAAAAACCAAATGCGAATATGAATAATTCGAGCGATTGGTCAGTTTTGAACAGTTCCCAGCAATTAAATCCAAGCAACATATCAAATAGAGTTGACACTCCAACGCAGCCAATTATCACAGAAGAAGTACACCCGATCCGACAGCACTGATGTGATTGTTTTATGGATTAAAATTAAATAAAATCATTACAAATATTGATCAAGTCGAGTATTTTTATAATCAAAATTAACGCAGAAATATTGCTTTGAGCAAAATTATTTAATTTATTTCTTCCAATTATGTATAGGAAATAGAAAAAGCAAGATCCACTCACCGCGTTACAGGAAGACATAAACGAGCTGGGGCTGCATAAGTACATCAAGGCGAAGAAAGCCAAGGTTAAGGCCAGAAAAGCAAAGGAAGCACAATAACAAGAAAATTTTGCACTTAATGCCAGTAATAATGTATCTAAGTTGCCATCAATATACGAAAATGGCAGAGTGCCTTTAAAATTTGCCAGCTTGCACAACTAATACAACGACTTCCTTTTAACGAGGATTAAAGAGTTTGAAAACAGAATAAATGACTTGTAAACAGAAAATACTATTAAGAAGAAGCAAAATGATAAACTGATGGAACATATTGCTAAACTTAGAGTGGTGTAGAAAAATAGTTCATAGTCGAAGCCATAGATACAGGCTCAATCAATGATGCCACAGATGTTTTCGCATTTTCAACAGCCGTACATGTTTCCGCCGCCATACATGGGACAGCCGCCGTACAACCCTTATCAGCCTCAACAATTTGGTAATTCATCGCCACCGCCCTTTCAGCCACAAAATAAGCCGAGAAGCAACAAACCAGATGGCAAGAGAATAAAACTAAGCTTGCTCTCCAGATTTAGAGTTGCCGGCTTTGTTGTCTACTTTTCGTTGTTTTTCAAAAAGTATTCTAAAAGTTTCACAATTCAACGCTTTGATCTTTTCAAATAAACTTGGCTTGGCTGGAATAGTATTTAAGATGCTCGCGATAATTTAAACCAATATTTTAGATCGGTTATATCACTAGAAATATTTGAGAGATAAAAAATAAATGACCTCGATTCTCTTAAAAATTTAGCTGAATAGAAGAAAAAGATGAAGAAATAAAAGTAGAAGCAGAAACTCAAAAAACAAATGAAGCGTGCAAAAGACGATTCAGATTCAGATTCTGATTCAGACTCCGAAGAGTAGTCAGAGATATCTAACTCTCAAAATACGGATAAAAAGAGTGAAAATAACAGCAAGAATGATGACTCTTCTAAAGTATTTTAATTCTACCTGAAAATCGATGTGGCTGTAGCTTTTGTTGTGGAATTTGCCAAATAAATTAGCAAATGCTTATAAATTGACGAATTTTACTAAAAAAATCCATTCCTGATTTTGCTACTAAGCCGGTCATTTCAGCCTGACTATCTGCATGAGGAGAGTGATTTTGGATATTTGTGTGCTCACCCATCCAAAGGGTATAGTCAATCTGAGAAAGCTTTCATTGAATATCTGTTAATCAAAAATGTGTACTTGTTCGCATTCACTGAAGGTGCTTTGTTGAGCTAATTCGGACGAATGTACTATATTGACAAAAAGAAGGACAACAGCTAAAGTAATGAAAATCGAGTATTTTTTTCATTCTTTATTCGAACATCCATTTTTAAAATTATGATCAAGCAGTACCTTAGCAAAAAACTACAGAAAATAAAAGCGTCTGCTTTGCCTCAATAATAACTTCGACCATTCTCTAAGTCTTAGGGTTCATCAAATTTGGCTAAGAATAGAGTTATTTCACTGGAGAACAATGGGATTGATATGAAGGAATAAAATATTCAAGAAATTTCACAAGACGAAATAAGGAAAAAATAAAGAGATCTCAAAACTGTTTTGGATGAAAGCTGTCAAATTATGTTCAAAAAATTGTTGTAACACAGAAAAAAGGTTTACTTAGAAGTAAAGACGAAAACGCTGAGCTCGGGTTATCGCGAATAATAAGCTTAGTACTTTAGACTTCACACGAAATAGGAACTAGCAAAGGCAATGGAAACAAACAAGAAGAAAAGTAGCTTGTTTGAAAAGACTAGTCAGTCCGTGTACGAGTCCTAAGCAGCATCTAGTTTATTGGATAATGTCTCGATATCTAATAGAATCAAAGAATAAAAAAAGAAGACAAAGGAACTAAAGAAAGTGACTAAGAAACAAAGCAAAAAGCCACCGACTCCGATAAAAGACGAAGAAAGCTAGTCTTAAGAAGATTCAGATTGATCATCGATTTTTCATGTTTTTGGATGGATATTGGTCTATTTAATAATTAAATAATGGATGAGATCCCATCGCTGAAGTCTGCATGGGTGTTCGACAAGAAAGGCGAGCTGAAGGAAACCAAGAGAGAAGAAGACAAAGCTAAGGCTAAATAAATTTATAGCATCGCCAAATAATCGCTACGCTATGCGCCCACAGTGCTGCACGAGGGGTAAAAGTTACGGCGCATCGTATGTAACATTGAGTCTATATAGTTTTGAACGGTACTAAAGAGTGGGTGGTGACGGTCTCTCACAAGCAGGACATTATCGTACTGCTAAAGGAGAACAGCGAATGATATTATTTGATGTACTGCAATATAACTACAAATTAGAACATAAATCAATTAATGCCTAGTGTTTTCTGGTAGTCACGTAGCTGTTTCACAAATCCATTATTGGGTTGGCAGCAAGGTCGTGCTGCTTTGATCTTCTGTAGACAGGTATCGAAGTTCATGTTATACTTTTTCATCATATAGGAAGACAGCAACATCGAGCATCTAGAAATCCCAGCCGCGCAGTGCACCAGTACGTTTGTCTGCTTCCTGTGGTTTTCGATAAACTCGAAGGCTGGGTCAAACGTATGATCTACTTTTTGCCCGTTATAGTCATCTAAATCAAACTTAATGTGTTTGATGTGTTCTGGATACTTGAAACTAAGATCGACGCCTGAGCAGACTGCCTTTATATTGTTCTTCTCCAACTCGGACACATTGTGTGCGAAATCGTACCCGCTGATCCACACTTCGCCTAGCCCTTCTTCAGCTGGCAGCACTCTTTGCCCTTTGTTATAAAAATCGCCAAAGAACATTTAAATTATTGCATATCCCTATATATTAAGTATTAAAATCAACCAGGCAACGAAATGTTTCTAAAATGCTCGCTATACTCTTTGGGATAGCTGTATTGATGGAGTATACATAAAAAATTATATCAGATGTTCCCGAGTAGCTGCGATTGGCTTTGACATTTGTTCTATTTCTTAAGATCTGAACCCTATGTATAGTTGATGTCCGAACGAGAAGGAGATCCTTCAATATACTTATCGCCAACAGTGTACGTTTTAAGTCTTATGTTTTTACCAGCTTCACTCTTTTGCTTGCGTGGAACTGGTCTATTATCTTGACTCAGAAGATCTAGCTTATCCTACAACATCATTTCTATTTGCTTGTGTACACTTTAAGTCTCACTAAAGCTGCTTTGCGCTTAATTTAGTAATCTTTCATACTGTTCAGTTACTAACGCCAATCTATGTTAGATAAATAATACTTATCCTAGAAAGTAGAAACTCGCTTGAGTAGATAAGCAATTTCTTGTTCCTTAGCTGCCATCTTGTCTAGTTCAGTCTTCATTGTTCGGTTCTCTTAAAACAGAATACTATTCTATGCTCTCAAGGACTAGATGTCTTCCCCTTGCTGCATCACGAATTTGTAAAGTTAATCATTTTCCTACCGTAGTGAGTTTAGTCGCTACTAATAAGTTATCTTCTTATTTTACTCAGTCGATTGCTAATCGAGAGTTTGATTATTAGGCAATCCGACCTGCTATTTTTATATGACAGTTAATTTTTGGTCAGTATCTTTACCCTAAGTTTGCGTTTATCTATCGTTTTTTGGTAATTATTTCAATTTGAGTTTGGATTCAAGCTATGAGATAATTTACCTGAGTTGCCAAGCCGCATCTACTTGGTCATTAATCCTCGAACTGAAGTTTTCATTTTCTTCATTGACAGATTATAATTTAGAAGTCAGCTCTACTATCATTCTCTAATTCTTCTGGTTGACAGCCTACAATTAAATCACTTTGGCAGTAAGTTATGTACAATGTTAACATTGATAGGTTCCCTCACTCTTTAACTGATTATTTTATGATTTTATATCCTTAAATGGCATTTCAGCCTATTTTAGTTGACATAGTTAATGCTATAATTTCATTGTTGTAGCCTTGCTATTATCAAGTTAATTAAGCTTTATTTTTAAGATATGGTTAAGTCTCTATATTTACTCACTGCTAATTTATAGCTTCTTGTACAGTTTATCGTTATATTACTTAGTCCTTTGTAGTGAATTTTTCAGTGCTTAATTTTATTATAGACTATCTCCATTTTTAGGAGTGTTAGACATTTGTTATTTTTTGCGTAGTCCCTTGATGGTCTTACTCTGCTGTTCAGCTATAGCCATCATGTTTCTGATTTGCTGTTCCAATTGTTAATTCTGCACGTATATCCGAATATACTATGACTATTTATGCATGAACCTGACCAGCTACTGCTCCCTCTGCTGCAATTCCTGTGTCAGTTTGAGTACGCGTTGAGCTTCACTATCTGAATGCTGGGCTTTATTTATAATTATGCGATGATGTACTGGGTGATCATTTGTTGTGTTTATGTTTTAATCGCCGTTAAATTTCCTCCGATTTGTTGTTAAGTCATTTATCAGTCTGTCTCTTTCATCTAAATATACTCTATTTTTATTCAGTTATTGCTCTAACTCACAAATACGAGCAAGTAAACTTTGGGTTTGGTGCTCGTTTTTGGCATGCACCTGAGATTTGAGGTACTCGTTCTACTTGAAAAATTAATGACATATCTGGGTTAATTTCTACACCTAATTTTGTTCGTTTTTCACTATATTTTATTTACGGACGATGTAGTCGTGCGAACTGTTAAACTTAGCTGATTTAATAGGAGGTTCATGCCAGCCAACTAGCTTAATGTTGGTTAACTAATGTGCATTGTGAGTGCTTTGGCGAGAGTGACGCGATGGTAGTGATCCCCGTGGATTCAAGTTCTTGAGCTGCGACTTCAAGTTGGGTCGCAAATTTTCCTAATTCATTCGGTAATTTTGACTTATTATTGTCGTATTCTTATAATGAAATTGCTCACTCATTAACTAATAATTTGTTATAAATCATGAAGCGTATTATCAAATTGGGGAGTTTTATTGAAGACAGACTCAAAATCTTACCGGTGCTTTAAACGGAGCGAAATTAGAAAAGAGCAAACACACGCTGTTAAAATTTCAGTGAATATTAACAAATTATATAAGTATAATATTACTGTAATTCCTACGAAATGATCACAGTTGCTGGTCTGATGCTAATTACTTTGGCTACGATCAACTGCGCCATCGTGATAAATGGATGTTAGAGAACCACAATGATGGCTTCCGGACAGATGAGATGCGTATAGTGTAAATTTTTTATGGGAGTCACTCAAGATGGCAAGTGCGCATACTGTAAGCCTGGCTAGAGTGTCGTTAATGCAGTATGCATGGTAGTTAGGCCAGTGGTTGATGTACCAACAATTGTAATTATGCCCATACAGCAAACTGTCCCTGATGACAATTCTTCTATTTCGTCTGCTGTCCCAGCAAGCGCTGCTAGTGCATCTAAAAATATTGTGCAATTTACGATAACAAACTCAAATACACAATCATCATATCAAGCACCTCAACCATAATCACAACCACAAGCACAAGCACAAGCACAAGCACAGGTACAATTCAACTCAAACTCTGGTAATGTAGATTCAACCTTATCAGTTCAACAGCAATCATTTGACTCACCTCCTGTGTAAAACTCAAGTAATGCAACTTCATTCAGCAACAACTTTGGATCTGGTTTTGGTGAACTGCAGCAAGATTTCTTTAGTTCTGATTCACTATCATCACCATAATCAGGATCTTCATCAATAAATCCATCTCCATCATCATCACCACCATTTGCATCTACATCTCCATCATCACTATCTCCATCGATACCTGTACAATCTTATGTATCTCCATCAACTGCTCCTCAAACCCAAGCTGACAATTCACAGGTTACTTTTAATGCACCTAAAATTGAGATACCAGCTAATACTATGACTAATACTCAATTTTCGTCATCGCAATCGTTGGCATCATCGTTTTCTATTGCTCCCAGTCAGCAAAGCGTGTAGCCCTCACCGCCCAAAACTAACCCAGTTTCATCATCAGCTAGTAAAGACAAGCCAATAGTGAGTCCCTTTCCACAGTACCCCTTCTGCAGTGACTATGATGGCAGTAACTGCTGGGCATGTCTCAATGGATACTTGCTCAACCTGATCATTAATAAGTGCGTGGCCTATGTGAAACCACCTTCTGTGACACTGACTCCTCCTGCTGACCCTGCCGGCATCAAATCGTCTACTCCTGACTCCAACTGTAACACTTACTCACAATAGGAACAAGTGTGCAAGTAATGCTTCAGGAATTATTATCTCAATAAGAATTCAAAGTAGTGCACGTCAGTCGATGCACTATGCCGCACTTATGACCAAGATGATGGTCATTGTCTTAGCTGCTATACCCAGTACACTCTTCAAGCCGGTAAGTGTGTCGCCGATAATCCATGACTTTATTATTAAATGTACATTGGTTCATATTTTTATTATTCTCTCACTATTTATACATTTATACATTTATACTATCAATAATAAGCAAGTATGAACAATCACGGCATTGAAGAACCAATCTGATATCAATTGCATCATCAATGACGTGACTATAACTTTTAGCAGAATTTATAGACAAATTGCACATCGCTCAGAATTACACATTATATATTATATAAATAAAGCAATATAGATCGAGAGGATGTAAGAACCAACCTCAACAGAGTTTTAATAGCAAGAAGAGCCAAAGAAGCAAAATCCACAGCCCGCCGCTGCCCAAGTGGACCAAACTCATGTTGGCGGTAAGATCAACCAGAACTTTTTGGAGAGAACTCGATGGACTGTCTTCATGCTCCTCATCTTCGTGGTGGTCATCATCGCGGGCCAAATCGGATGTGTGCTGGTGACACTAGCTACTAACTTCTTCATCTTTAAGGAAATTAACTCCATTAAGCGTAATTAGTAAAAATAGGCTAACATCCCGATGACTAAATATCTGAACTGGTACTTTTATGGCCTGGCTAATTACTTCTGCTTTGGTAACTTCTTCCTGCCGGCATACCCTGCGTTTGTCATGAGCCATCCAACTATCCAGACTATGTACAAATATCATGCCTTCATCTGTTATAGTGGCTTCATCATAGGCTTTGTTGCGTTTGTACTATCATTAAAACAGGGTTTCCTCAAGTACCAGTTTAGATTATTCGCTTGGATCATCCTGACCACTATCATGGTCGTCCTGCAAAGCTGGCTTATCGTTATGAACTCGCTCAGAGGCATCATCTGGTTTGTCTTACCTGTACTCCTTATCATCTGCAACGATATATTCGCTTACTTAGTTGGCTATTTCTTTGGCTCACATCAGCTTATCGCACTGTCTCCCAAGAAGACATGGGAGGGTTACTTAGGAGGAGCTTTCTTTACTCTGCTATTCTCTTACATTCTAGTGTCCGCATTCATGACAATACCAGGCTTCGCATGCCCGATGACTTCGGTAGATTTCATTCCCTTCAGGTACCCAGTTTGTGAGACATTTGGCATATATAATGAAGATATTAGCCCAGAGTTCATACCCATCAGTATTACTGCAATTCATTTCCACGCGTTCGTAATTTCTTTGTTCGCGAGCACTATCGGACCATTTGGAGGTTTCTTCGCATCCGGACTTAAGAGGTCAATCAAAATAAAAGACTTCTCCAACTTGATCCCAGGACATGGAGGAATCAGCGATAGGATGGACTGCCAACTAATCATGGGAGGGTTTGCTTATTTCTACCTCAGCGCATTCCTTTACCACAGTGGATTCAATACCAACTTTTGGCTTAACCATTTGAACCCAAGCCAGCAGCTGGTGTTGCTGGAGTAGCTCACAAAAAGATTCGGACAATTAACTGTTTGATTTGACTAGTTTTAAAATTGTTTTGTTATCCTAGACCGCACCATATTAATTCTAATATACTTTAATAATAAAATGAACACACGGAAGTAAACGGCTAAGTTGCACGCCGAGACTAACTACTTCAACAAGCTTAGCACTTCTTTTAAGGAAAACAACACAACACAGTACCAGCTGGACCCCAAAATAGTAGAGCTTAAGAAAAAGTATCAGTTGTAAAACAATGGACAGAATTTGTCAAAGGGAAACACGCATAGACCTCCAGTAGCTGTCGTCAGACAATAAGATATTCTCAAAAGATTATAGAACATAAAATCTTAACTGCAAGCTATATCCGATTGGCAGGACCAAGCGAGATCAATTTTGTTCGACGAGCCACCTCAAAAAAGCAGGCAAACAAAAATAAATCATACACAAAATATTCCTTATCCGAACCATGCGCGAGTGGGTTCTGAATATTTGCAGACTAACAATAATAAAATATTTGACCATAATTTGGGAGTTAAAGTGAATGAAACATCATCAATTTAGAGATCTGATCATAACTCTCGCTACTAATCCAAAGTGAACATGTTCGTCCCCACTAAAAATATCAGCTAATTTAAACTAGATCGAAATAAGTATTAAAAGAAAGACTACAGCTTCAATGTGAATTCCAAAAGCAGCAAATTTGATGAACAAATCAGCGAAATAGAAAGAAAAATAAAATAGTCTGAAACAAAAAAACGAAACTTAGGGGTTGATTTTGTGCCATTCAATGGTAAATCGGCATCAAAACTGGAAAAGCAATTCATTCAATCTGAGTAAAACTTTAGACCGAAGCATTCTGATCATTCAACATATGCTAATAATTCGTCTTCAGTGTAGAAACTTCGTAGTTGGCTACCCCGACCTTCGACATTAACATTTCAAGATCCAACAATAAAATAGGTGTAATAATTTGAATCAGTGAGCCCGAGATTTGCTCCAATTCAATAAAATTACAGCATAGTGAAGTAGAAAAGTAGATAAAACGGGTATGTTAAAAAGAATAGAAGCCACTCTGTTTATTTGAAGCCAAGTAAAGCCATCGACATCTAGACAATTACGCAAAATAACAAAGAAACTAGAGTATTGCTCGATAAGGCAGAGTAAGCACTTAAATAACGCAAGAAAAAAGTTAGCACCACCGATGCGAAGAAAGGAAAATAAAATACTGTCAAACTCGTACAAGCATTCTGTTAACAGGTCAAGCTCGATTAAAAATTTAGAAACTGTAAGCTTTGGCTGAGATCATACAAAAATGATAAAAAGATGTAAAGAATTCGCAGCTTGCTCAGTATGTAAGGCATCAAACTGTCTTAATCAAGACTAGCCTAATAATTTGGAGTAAACTAGAAATAAGACAATCCGTTTTTTTCAGTCACATCTCAAGACTGCGATATCGAATAAGTTGTCAGGTGTTACCTTGAATGCGAACGATACTGGAAAAAAAATCTTATACAAAAATTTAGTAAATCTAGTTTAGAGGCTGAAGACTTCAATTGCAGTTCCATAGATCTTGACAAAAAGGGCTACGTTGTTGTGGAAGATTTTGTGCGGTTCCTCAACATGGAAACAGGCACTTTCTTCAGGAATAGAGATCTTTTCACTATATTCAAAAGACTGGCAAACAAGTGTGATAAGCTGGATTTTCAAAGCTTTGGAAATGTTTTCTATGCCTGATTTATTTTAATAATATCTACATCGAATAATTTACTGGGGTTGGGGTTGGGGTTGGGGTTGG
>APMI01017647.1_pt1 | contig 17803 bp, 19 predicted proteins | sample 667938 | NCBI WGS metagenome assembly APMI01 (sample SAMN01084076, study PRJNA167559) | wastewater metagenome | biome: Wastewater | place: Denmark: Ejby Moelle, Odense | collected 2011-11-28 | reverse complement strand
AAAAATTAATACATTGATATTTACTGCCATTATATTTTTTGTCTATAGACTAAATTTACAAACAATATATAATTGATATCATAATGGTTCTGCCACTTGACTGCAAATTAATCTCAACCTTGCTCATGCTCAGCTTGCTAAAATTCACAAATAGCTTTTCTAGAAATTACGGGGTTTCAATAACGTTTCCCGTCCATTCCTTTAGTGTAAATTTACAATCAGGTTAATAGCTAACTTACATAATAAAACCATTTTCGTCAGACTATTTCAATGGAACGATCAAAATGTACTCAAGTGCAGTACCTACTTCTGGAAAAGAAGTGCAATAAAGTAGATTTAATTTAGCTACGATCAATAGCTAAAATTCTCAGTTTATAGCCAATGCATCAGGCATATATAGTTTTCGAGTTGATGTCAGTACGGATAGTGAAGAATGTATCGAACTTAACTTAACAATAAGTAGCAATTAGCAACTTTTTTAATCTTAGTATTATTTTGCTTATCATAAATTGGATCTGAATGGTTTTGCTGTATGTTATCCGAATTTTAACTAAACTTTTAAAGCTAAATACACGGTAAACCCAGTTCAAATGGGAACTATGCAATACCAGTACACCAGATATTTCAATAATTAATAAATAAAATAACAGGGAGCAGTGGGCCCCAATACCGAAACATAAATATCAATGAATTCTCGAAACTAATTAAAATTGTCCCTAATATTAATATTTAAATCGAACTAAAATTATACTTAAATTACACAATATTACTATAATATATAATTTTATAATGGTTCACTTGAAGGGACTGCTAATGGTGCGATTGTGTTTATGGTGATTACGTGGATATGGTTTACTGGTTGGATTGTGGTTATTATTTTCCTGTGCTATCGAAAATGTAGGAAAAATAATAACCATGGGGAACCTGTTAGGCCTGATTGTATTTCCGGCAATGGTCCAGAACAGATTGAAAGTGTGGAAGAGTTACGGAAAATAGCGTAACGAGCATAGATGAAAAATAAATAATGTATGATATGTCTCGAAGGTGAGTTAGATGCAATTCTACCTTGTAATCATGCTTTCCATTAAAAATGTATAAGGCAATGGTTTAATAAAAACAACTAGTGTCCACTTTGTAGAACAAAAGGTAGCAAATCAAAAATTATTCGTCTTGAAATTTGAAATAATTTAGTGCAGTGCAAGATGATAGATATATTTAAAAATAAAAAAATTTATATATTATTCGATTTTTAAATAATTTAATATTTGTCATAATATTATGAATAACCGCAATAAATAATCACTCACTTTGTTAACTTCTTCCAAGAGCCCTCATAGATAGTTCAAACGAGAAGAAAGCTCCAGCGTTGACAAAAACTGCTCTGATTAGTGTAACTCCGAGTCCCTTATAGAATGTTTTAATGCCACCCTCTTTGTATCTTTGGGAGAAAACATCGCGTAAATTCTTATACTTTTTGTTGGAGAGATCGTCAGTTTGCATCAAAGTTTTCATGTAATCGAAGGGATAACCTGCTAAGAAAAACGATATTCCTGCACAACCACCTAAAATATATTATTTCTATACCTCCAAGAAGTGAAGCCCAAAGTGGAGCCTCTGAAACTTTCTGTTATTTTTTCACAAACTGTCTCACGATGGATTCATAAGTGACAAAATATGCAGCCTGCCCGAACATCTCCCTGCCCCATGTTGGTATAAATCCTCGATAAAATCCACCAATGCCATGATTTTTAATAATTTGTCTACCCGCATCGACTGATCCATTATACAGTTGATTGCCTTCTTTTTGAATCTGTACACGAATTCTTGCATGCTCAACAGGGGCCTAATTTATTAAAATTTATTTACTGCGACCAAAGCGGTAGGTCCTGAAGCCAAAACACCGGCTAAAGCAATATACTGAAGAGGTAGCTTATCCTTTGGATTTTATTTGAATCGACTGAAATATCTTTTAGCAAATTAATAACTGAAGAACATCGCTGATGCTTGGAACCCAATTCCAATAAGTGGTGTCACAGTGCCTAAAATAGAAGCAAATGTGTACCTTTATAAAAAGCAGACATGCCTTACTCTTTAGCGATTCTTTGGAACGCATCAACCATACCCTTGTAGTATGGGTTTTCAGTAGATTGAGTCTGTAGTCTAATTTTAACGATTTCAAAAGGTTGCATGATGATAACTTGACACCAACCAGAGATGAACCCAGATATGATATCTTTCAGATTTTGATTCATTTTTGTGCTGCTATTGAAGATATTATTGGCTATTTTATTATTTAATAATTCGTATAATTGTAGATTTATTCGCCAAATGTATGTAAATCATAGAACAGATAGAAACAGTTTATCATAAGCATACTACATTTTATAATTGAGATGCCGGCATAAAATATCTATAAATAACAAAATTTGAATTGAATTTATTTATATAACTTAAATTTGACTATTGAAAGCGCATGGACGATCCAGATTCGCCAACGAAGCAGCTATCAGAAAGTCAGTCTCCTGTAAAAAGTGCTCAAGAAGTGGAACCAGAACAGAATTAGTACTAAGACATACCTGAAGAGGAGTATCAAGCACTTGTTAAATAAATGGAGGAGAAAAAAGCTAAAGATTAAGCAGATCAAGTTGAAGGACGAGAGAATTTCAACTATACTGTCGAGAGAAAGAGGAAGAAAGTTCATCTCTCGGAGTCAGTGGTCGAGTAAAATAAACAGTTGAAGGACCATTAAAAATATGGGTACACTGTTTAACCTGAAGTACTTGAATGGGTAAAGTAAAAAATTGAAGCTAGTCTGTTAATGTTTGACTAATCGAAACATTGGACCAAACCATTAGAAGAAGCTGTTCGAAAGCTCATACTTCGAGATGGAGATATAAAACTATATATTTGGATCAAGAATGACAAAGTTGTTTTTTAGCACGAAATAAATGAAGGTGAAGATAAAGAAGTATGTTTGATTTATAACTTCTCCAAAAACTTTGTTAGCTCGGTCGATAAAGAAGACAAAATACTCGTTAGATCAATTGGTAAAAATCATCTCAAAGCGTTGGTTTCATTCATGAATACGAATTTCATTCCAGGTATTATTGAATAACGCTCATGGCCAGAAAACGTCCGCAAATAATTTTTGGCTCAGCTTCACAAATTCATGACTTCTATCACTGAAGTGTGCTACCAGCAATAAGGATACACTGAACTTTACATCCCACGATAAGATCTTTCGGCAAGTGATGGTCAAGACAAGGATCTTATCCAAAGATTGGACTCGATTATCATTCAATGGAAAAGACAGATTAAGGAAATTGTTTCCAACACTGACAGTCAGCAAGAAGATGAAAATTGTGGTCCTTTGGATTAAATCAACTATTGGAGAAAACGACGATAAAATCTCAAGCATATTAATGAACAACTTGAAAATGCAGAACTGAAGGAAATTGTCAGTTTCTTAAATAAGATGGGCGGTGATGAGGCTAAGGAATTTGGAACTCTCGTTAATGACATTAAAAATAAGTCTGAAGAAGCAAGCAATAACTTAAAATTCTTGGAGTCTCTATATGAACCATGCAAAATTCTCGAAAGTGCTGAACCAAAAGACATTCCAAACATATTACCTGGCCTCTTAATGCGGGTTCGCATGATTTGGGAGCATTCAACTTATTACAACTCCAATGAACGCATTTCAGGTTTGTTACATAAAATCTCAAACGAAATTATTCAAAGATGCAAAGCTAAAATAAATGTAACTGATATGCTAGATGATGATGTTGAAAAGTGTATCAGAGATTTAAATGATGCTATTTAATGTGGAAGAAAGTGGAGAGAAATCTATGATAGAAATATTGAAATTATTAACAGTTTTTCAACTAAGAAGTGGGATTTCCAGGTCAACTCTATATTTGCATCAGTCGAAGCTTTCGTTCAAAGATGCTCTTAACTTATTGAAATCTGTCAAGGTCAATTGCAGTTTGCTTTAAAGGGCAACGACACTCAGATTCCTAAATTTGGAGGCAGCCGTTCTTCTTAAATTGTCGGCATATTACTAGAAATAAAGGGAGCCTTCAGGAAATTAATTGACAAGTTTAGAGCAAGCAAGAAAGAGAAAATTCTTGATGTTAAAGCTTCAAACTGGCATGATGAATACAATAGTTTCAAAGCAGGCGTTAAATAATTGGATGTGATGTATCAAAATGTTATTGACTACTCTTTCAAGCATGTGACAACCGTTGAGCAAGGCGTAGAGATGCTTGAGGCTTTTGACTATCTTGCTAAAAGAGATTCTATTAAAATTTGTGTTAAAAAGAAAGCCATTGAAGTCATGAATCTATTTATCAACGAAATATAAATGGCTAAGCAAGAACTTGAGCAGAAAAAGATGATCAACTTCCCACTTCATCACGGAAAATATTCAGGATTTGCTATTTTAATCAGATCTATTATCTTCAGACTTGAAAAATTCAAATAAAAAATTGAGAAACTGTACTTCATTGATGATTCAATCAAGCAGCCAGCGATGTAAAAATATCTCATCACTGTTAAACAGTTAGAGTCAATTATTAAATAACAAAAACTTGCTCAATGGAAGGAGGAAAACAAAATATTTGAAGACCCTACTAACCTAAATCGATCTATTGAAGCAATTACTCTGTTATGCAGGCCTGATGAGCATCACGAAGATGAGAAACTTCAAGATTTACTAAAGCCGAAGCCTCACCATATTGAATGCAATTTCGATAGAAAACTGTTGAAATTAATATATTAAGTGAGCGCATGGAAAGTCTTGATTCCTTTTAATGTGAGAATACCTAACTAGGCTGATGAATTTGTGATGAACAATAAGGAAAATTTGAGGGTACTTAGATAGTACGCTATGGTTGTTGTTAGAGAGTACAACCAGATTATTGACTACATGGACGATAGTGAAAGAAATTTATTCGCGGAGCATCTTGCTGCTACTGATAAAGTCATTCAACCTGGTATTAGCAGGTTCAAGTGGAGCTCAAAGACTAACATTGATTCATTTTTGGGTAGAAGTTGCAGAACAAGTTGTCATGAATTATACCATAAACTGAAAGTCTTTAAAGCTAACACTGAAAAAATTGAAGCCAAATGTACTGAAATTTCATCTCATATGTTCTTGAAAATTGACAAAAAAAAACCTTATCTTATTGAAGATTTCGAAGAAGAGCAACAAGCTCAACAGAAATTCGTTAAAGAAAAACTTACTAAAATTTTATCTGACATCTTCCAAATTTTATCAGAATCCTACTAATTTTTCACTTACGGTCGCAAAGAAACTCAACTTTTCTGGTTTAACTATATCAAATAAATCGACAAAAAAATATAAGACGCTTTAAAGAAAGGCATAAAGAACAGTTTGATCTAATTCTACATGGTGATCGGTGATCCAGATAAGAAAATCCAACCTATCCCAATTTTCACAATTTCCACAATTCTTTAACGAGAAGATCCTCCAAAATTAGCATACAAACCTGCAACAAATGACCTCATTGAAAGTATCAATGAAATTATTGGGTCTGTGCATGATGTTGTCAGTGGCTTTGTGAAAATACAGAATAAAATGTATGATGTGTATCGAAAGAAGAGAGAAGAAATGTTGATCAGAATGGAAAAATAGAAAAACCCTATGAAGAAGACTATTGAAGAGTAAGAAATAAAAATGCCTGAGACTGTTTCATACTATAAAATCAGTGATGATCTCGATATTCAGAAATACTCGGTTAAAATCAATCACAACTTGAACAAAGTTTGCAGTGAAGTCACAAAAGACAGCACAAAATAGAAATGGGCAAACACACAACTCTTCTGGTAAAACTCAAAAAGATCTAAATTTATTAATGCCATAATCGAATAGCACTGGACAGACATCACAAGAATTAGAGATCAAATTGATCATTTAAACAGCTTGAGCGAACAAATTCAAGGAGCCAAAAGTTCACACCCTGTTGGCTGCATCACACTTGATGATTCTTCATTTAAGCAAACTTTGTCTTAAATTGTGATCATTTGGTTGAACATGTTTATGGCCAATCTGCAACAAAGATGTGTGAATGAGCTCAAAGATCTACATGAAATGTTTAAATCTACTGCAGCAAAGCTCGGACCAGAACCTCAAGATTTGCCACAGCTGTCAGAAAATTTGAAACTTTGGGAACAGAAAATGAATAGCAAATAATAAATTGAAGGCAAACTACAACCTCTTGAAGATAAGTTTGCTTAACTGGATGCTCATTCGATTCAACTGAAAGAAGAATAAACTAAACTTAGAGTGACACTTATGGATTAATGGCTCAAGTACAATGAAATGTTGCTCGAAATCGAGAAACGAAACTAACGAGTAAGCTCTAACTTCCATTACGAAGCAACCAAAAATCTCTAAGAATTCCTCAAATAAGCTTCATAACTTAAACAGAATTTCTAGGCAAATGCGCCAATGCAAGCCAGCTACACTAACGAAAACGCATTCTCTATTCTTAACGATTATAATGACATCGTCCAAGGTTTGATGACTAGATGGAATAAGATGATTTATGGGTTTGAAATGTTCCAAATTAGTTATTCGTCGCCTGCAGATCTTGATCACGTCGACAAAGAAATTAAGAATCTGGAGAAACTTTGGGGTCTTAAATAGGAATGGGATCAGGAATATCAGAAAAATATTAAGGATATCAAATTTAGGGAAATTAACTGCAATCAGCTAGAAGAATATGCTGAAGATTATATGTTCAAGCTTAAAGCACTTAGCAAAGAACCACATATAGCGAAATGGGGCATTGTCACTGCATTGAAAACATTCATCGAAAATTTCAAGTCTGTGCTACCTTTGATAGATTCATTGAGGAAACCTTACATGAGAGCACGCCATTGGTAGGAACTTCAAAATAGCTTCGAGTTTGATCCCGAAAGCCCGACATTCACCTTTGATGAAATTTACATTCAAAAGAATTTCCTTGGCTATGCTGAAATCATCAACAATACTTGCGATATTGCTAAAGAAGAATACAAAATTGAAAGCGCTCTTTAAAAAATTAGAAAAGAGTGGTAATCCTTACAAATGCAAACTGATCCTCACAAGAAGACATTCAAAATTAAAGGAACTGAACCTATCTTTGCAGTATTATAATAACATATGGGAACTCTCTCCAACCAGAAGACTGGTCTTTTTTATGATAACTTCAAGGATGAAATTGAAACATGGGAAAATAATTTACAAAAGATCTCAGAAACGCTATAGATGTTGATTCAAGTTCAAAGACAATGGATTTATTTATAGGCTATTTTTCAGTCTCAAAAAGATCAAGAACGACAACTTCAAGGAGACATCAGCAAATTTGAAATCTTGAACAGTCGTATTGCTTCTCACATGGACCGCATAAATTCTTAAAAATACATTCTGACTGTGCTTCTCGTAGACAACTTCTACAATGACCTCGATGATATTTCAAAGAAATTAGACTAATCTCAGAAAGTATTATTCAGTCTTCTCGAAACAAAAAGATCAATGTTCTCCAGATTTTATTTCTTGGCTAATGATGACTTGTTTTAACTGCTTGGTAACAGTAAAAATCCAGACAAAGTGAACACGCATATTAAGAAATGTTTCGAAGGTATTAAGAAATTGGGATTCTCTCAGACTGCAGGAACAGGCAAACGAAATTAAGCCTCATCATTTGAAGTGAGATAATTAATTTCTCCTGAAGAATAAGTCGTCAAGCTTGTTACTCCTATTGTGGTTGAAAATGGAGTGTAGAACTGGTTAAAGGAAACTGAAAAACAAATGAAATAATCATTGAAGAAATACTTATATGAAACCGTCAACTCATATTGTAGAAAGAAAGATCCTAAAGCCATCTCAGAGTGGATTGAGGGCCATCATGGTCAGTTAATTATTACCGCAAGTCAAATTCTTTGGACTGACGACTGTGAGAAGATTCTAAAAGGAATCGGTGGATCCGAAAAATCTGACAAAGGAAAAGTATGGAAGCCACTAAAGTAATAAAGATCTTACTTCTTAACATAGCTCACAAAATTAGTGCGAAAAGCTACAAAATATGTTAGCAGATTAAAATTGATTGCTCTGATTACAATTGAAGTCCACGCAAGAGACATCACAGATCAGTTACAAAAAACAGCATTCTCTGAAAAATCATTTGAGTGGATGAAACAACTTCGTTTTAAAATAAATCCTGAAGGTGATATGGCTAACTGTGACGTTGAACAAACTAATACTTCATTCCCATACGGATATGAATATCAAGGCAACAATGGTAGACTTGTGGTCACAGCTTTAACAGATCGATGCTATATGACATTAACGACTGCTATGCATTTAAAGAAGGGTGGAGCGCCACAAGGACCTGCTGGAACTGGTAAGACTGAGACTGTTAAAGATTTGGGTAAAGGTTTGGCAAAGTTTGTGCTTGTTTTTAACTGCTCTGAAGGTTTAGATTACAAGAGTTTAGGCAGAATGTTCTCAGGTTTAATGCAATCAGGAGGATGGGGATGCTTTGACGAGTTCAATCGTATCTAATTGTAAGTGCTCAGTGTGGTTGCTCAACAGATGTTGTTGATACTAAATGCACTCAAAGTTATGGAGAAGAAGAAAACATACGATTTTATGTTTGAAGGTGTTCAAATCCCTGCAAATAAACAATGTGCCATCTTCATTACAATGAATCCTGGCTATGCTGGTAGATCAGAACTACCCGATAATCTTAAATCTCTTTTCAGACCAATTTCGATGATGATTCCTGAATCAAGCATGATTTGCGAAATTATGTTGGCTTCATAAGGATTCAAATTCGGTAAAAAACTATCCAACAAAATTGTCGTGTTGTATCAGCTGATGTCACAACAGTTATCGAAACAGGATCACTATGATTTCGGTCTAAGAGCTATTAAATCAGTCTTGACTTGCGCTGGTGCTATTCGACGCGAATCCAATACTGAAAGTCAGTTGGACAAAGTTGACAAAAAAGACAAATAGCTAATTAAATAATTAGAGGTAGAAGAATAAAATCAATAAACTTTGTTGCTCATGAAGGCTATTAATGATATGAACTTGCCAAAGTTCGTCTTGGAAGATATCCCATTGTTCTCTTCACTATTTAATGATTTGTTCCCTAATTTCGAAATGCAAGAGTCTAGAAATTAGCACCTTAATAAAGCACTGTAAGCTTAAGTGAAAGCAGCAGGCTTAATAGTCAAACCAGAGCAAATTAAAAAAATGGTTCAACTTTATGACAGTAAAAATACAAGACACGGCAACATGTTGGTTGGTACATCCATGAGTGGCAAATCAACACTATGGAAAACTCTCAAGAACGCGATGAATACTCTCAACAAATCAATGTCTTAAAAATTTCCACCTGTACTAACTGAAACATTAAACCCAAAATCAGTTGATCTGAAATAACTTTTCGGTTACGTTGATGCAAATTCTGAATGGCATTAAGGTGTTCTTTCTTCAATGATGAGTAGATTGTGTAAAGAAAGAGAAAAATAATCAGAGAAAGGTATGCAAAGATGGATGATTCTTGATGGTCCTGTCGATACACTTTGGATTTAATCTATGAATACAGTGCTTGATGACAACAAAGTTCTAACATTGTTAAACGGTGATCGTATTTCCTTGCCTTCAGAAGTCGGACTCGTGTTTGAAGTTGAAGATCTTGCAGTCGCATCACCTGCTACAGTCAGTCGTGCTGGTATGGTCTTTGTCAACTTGAGTGACCTTGGATGGAAACCTTATATCCAAAGTTGGGTTTTGAAAATTAAGGAATAATCTGTACAGGAATTCTTGAATGAAATGATTGAAAAATGGATTACCAGACTATTTAACAAAAAGAAACAAATGAAAGATTAATTTAAGTAGCATGTTCCAGCTCTTGAAGTTAGCATTGTCATAACTTTTACAAAATTGTTAGATGCATTCTTGCACACTGATGGAAAAAGCTCAGATTTTAATCTTCAAAATAAGCCTTAGAACTATTGGAGTGGGCTTGAGAAATGGTTCATTTTCTGTTTCATTTGGGCTTTCGGAGGATCTCTCGATTAAAGTGGAAGAAAAGTGTTTGACTTAGTGTTCAGAGACATCTAATCAATTTTCCCAGGTAACAATACAATTTATGACTACTACATTAATGCAGACAAAAATGAATGGCAAAGCTGGTAATAAAAAGTCAATAATCTCAATTGGAAACCTAGCCCACATGCAACTTATCACTCTCTCGTCGTCCCAACAGTTGATTCCCAAAAGACTAAATACATAATTCAGACCTGTGTTGCGAGTAAAGTTCATACACTCAGTGTCGGTGTAACAGGCACAGGGAAGACTGTCCTCATTAATCAAATATTATCAGAGCTAGATGAAAGCAACTGGAAGACCAACAGCATTATTTTCTCTTCACAAACCAGCTCTATAAAAACGCAAGACACAATATAAGGTAAAATGGCGAAAAAGGGAAACAATAAAATGTATCCAGAAGGCAAGAAGATGGTCGTATACGTTGATGATCTGAACATGCCTAAAAAGGACACATTTGGATCACAGCCACCTCTTGAGTTAATTAGACAGTGGATGGACTATGGTGGATGGTTTGATAGACAGAAAAGTTAGCTGTTCAAGAAAATATAAGATATTCAGTTTATTGCGTCAATGGGTCCACCTGGTGGAGGTCGTAATGAAATTTCACGAAGAGTACAGACTAAATTTGCGATGATAAATTTCACATTCCCTTCAGAGACCCAAGTACGAAGAATATTCCATTCAATATTGTCTCACAAATTCTTTACCCAAGATTTCGACGATGAGATTAAGCAAACTTCCTAATTGATCGCATTGGCAAGTTTGAACGTATACAATGCAGTCGCATAAAACTTCCTTCCTACTCCTAAAAAATCTCACTACGTATTCAATATGAGAGACATTAGTAAAGTTATCCAAGGTATCTATATCTTCGATAAGTTCTATTGCGATTCAAAGTTGACAATCTTCAGACTATGGGTGCATGAGTGTTTGAGAGTTTTCCATGACCGACTTATTTCGACAGATGATCGTATCAAAATTAAGAAAATAATAAGCGATCAATTGGAGCAAACATTGACTTCAAGTATGAAATAATGTACTAATAACGAAGAAACAGATGCTATTTTTGTTGATTTCTTTGATGAGACTCAAAACAGACAAATTTACATTGAAGTTCCTTACAAACAACGAGCTGAGTTAACAAAACTTATTTAAGATAAATTAGGTGAATTTAATGAAGCTTTCAAGGCCGCAGCTATGAACATTACACTTTTCGAAGAGGCTATTTCATATGTATGCAAGATCAACAGAATCATTAAATTCAGCAAAGGTCACGGTATGCTTGTCGGATAAGGAGGCTCAGGTAGACACTCCTTGACTAAACTTGCCACTTTCATTGCAAAATATGACCTCTTGCACATGTCAATATCCAAATCTTTCAAGCTCAAAGAGTTCAGAGAAGGAATTAAATAAAAGAGTATGGAATTGTGTGCATTCAAGTAAATTCCATGCGTATTCATGTTCTCTGACAACCAAATTACCGATGAATCTTTCGTTGAGGATATCAACACAATTTTAACAATCGGTGAAATCCCTAACCTATTTGGCAAATAAGACATGGGTCGAATTAAAGACAGCATGAAATCAAGCATGATCAGAGCATTGAAAAGTCAAGGCGCTTAAATCACAGCAAAAGACAAAGATATCAAAGATTAAGTGCTTCTCGCTGAATTCTACTCAAGAATCCAAAATAATTTCCATATTGTTTTCTTGATGAGTAAAACAGGCGATAACTTGCGAAATTATGGCAGAATGTATCCTGGTCTCATTAACAACACAACAACTATTTGGTTTATGCCCTGGCCAGCATAAGCTTTGATCGAAGTTGCAAATAATTCGTTGAAGAAGTTCGATTTTGATGATGAGTTGAGAAGCAACATTGCGACATATTTTGGAAATGCTCATACGAAAGTGATCGAACTTTCAGAAAAGATGTGGAAAGAGTTAAAGAGAATTTATTATGTGACTCCAACAAACTATATTGAGTTGGTTAAAGGTTATGTCTAGCTTCTAAGGATGAAGAGACAATAAATTGGAAATTAAATTGAAAAATTAACAGGAGGTTTAGACAAACTCAACGAAGCTGAAAAGAGTTCGCAAGAGCTTCAGAAGAGCATGACTTTGTTCCAAGCCGAACTTGACAAGAAAAATAAAGATTGCGCTGAGCTTTTGATTACTATCGACAAATAAACTCGTTAGTCAAAGAATCAACAATTGAGCTTGTCCCAACAAGAAGAGCAAGTCAACTCATAGAGTGAAAATGTAGAAAGATTAAAAGCCATTGCTGAAGAAGATCTTAAAAAAGCAGAGCCTGCACTTTTGGCTGCCGAGCAAGGATTGGCTAACCTCACAAAAGATAAGCTTTCAGTCGTCAAATCTTATGCTACTCCTCCAGGAGGTGTTGATGTGGTGCTGAACGCTGTCATGATTTTGTTAAACAAAGAGCCGAGTTGGGCCGTCGCTAAAAAAGAGCTAGCTGATACAAGCTTTTTGCAAAGATTACAAACTTTAGACAAGGGTAGAGTACCTGTTAACACACTCAAGAAAATAGAAAAACTTACTCAAGATCCCAACATGAACATTCAAAGAATTGATACAATTTCTGAAGCTGCTGGTGGTCTATGGAGATGGGTTCTCGCTGTTGAAGGATTTGCTAAAGCTTTCAAGGATATTGAACCTAAGAAAATTATGGTAAACAAATTGAGTGAAAAACTGAAGAAATCCAAACAAGATCTAGATGAATTGAAGGCTGAGTTCTCCGTTGTTAAAGAGAAACTTGAAAAGTTAAATAGAGATCTTCAAAAGGCAACTTCAGATAAAGAAAATTACAAACAACAAACTTAATAGCTTCAAATAAAGTTATAAAGAGCTGAGAAACTGATTACGGGTCTAGCATCAACGAGACAAGGCTGGAGAGATCGTAAATAAAAACTCGAAGAAAAATATGGTTACATCATTGGTGATTCTCTAATCACAGCTGCTTTCCAATCATACGCAGGACCATTCCCTTCAGAGTATCGTGACTACTTAATGAAACATGAGTTAATTCCAAAAATAAAACAATTAAAAATAAGTTTCTCTTCAGACTACAGTTTCCCTTAGTTTTTGGTCAAGCCCGTTGAGTTTATCAATTGGGGATTGAAGGGTTTACCCGATGATCAATTCAGTAAATAAAATGGTGTTCTAGTCCGAAAAGGTAGAATGTATCCACTCATGATTGATCCTCAATTGCAAGGTAACAGATGGATCCGAGAGATGGAAAAATAAAACAAAGATAAGTTTGTGATCATTGACCCTCAGACTGAAAATTTCATCAAAGTTATTGAGACTTGTGTTGCTAACGGCAATATTGTTTTATTACAAAATTTGGAATAAGAAATTGACACTGCTTTAGAACCATTATTGAATAAGACAATTAAGAAAGTTGGTGATCGTTTCTTAACATATATTGGAGGAAGATAAGTCCGCTATAACTAAAATTTCAGATTCTTCATGACAACTAAGTTACCAAATCCTCGATATAAACCTGAAGTCACTACGAAAGTTATTTTGGTGAACTTCACTGTCAAATAAAAAGGTCTTGAATAACAGCTTACAAGTGTGGTTATCCAAAGAATGGAAAATCAATTATAAACAAGCAAAAACTAATTAATTAAAAGCAAGAGCGATAATGAGAGAAAAATGAAAGATATTGACGATGGAATTCTTGAAAGTTTATCTAACACTAAAACTAGTCTTATTGATGATGAAACAATTATTGATAAGCTCCACAAATCAAAATAGACTTAAGAGAAGGTTAGACATCAAATTTAGTCTTCAGTAACTCAAATGAAGAAAATATTAACTGCCCGAGAGAACTATAAAAAGCTTGCGAAAGTTTCATCCAAATTGTTCTTCATTATAAACGATTTCGCAATGATTGACACGATGTATCAGTTTTCACTTGATGCGTACATTGGTCTTTTCTCCAAGACTATCAAAGAATATATTGAAAAACCTGGCCTGAATGACTCTCTTAATTAGAAATTAGATGCTATTGCTGAAAGGTTAAAGACTGGAATTTATCGCTATGCATGCCGAGGGCTTTTCGAAAAAGATAAATTGCTATTAGGATTCATGATGACTGTCCGTCTTAAAGACGTTGATCAAGATTAATACAACTTCTTGCTCAGAGGTGGTAGGTAAATCGTTGACAGAAAGAATCAACCTTTAAACCCTAATGATTGGATTGAGCCTTCAAACTGGAACATGATTTGTGACTTGTAAAAGCTTCCAAACTTCCCCAACATCGTTGGCGCATTCATCCACAATGCAAAGTAGTGGAAGAAATGGTATATGACTGCAACTCCTGAGAAGTAACCATTGCCAGGTGAGTGGAACGAGAAGTGCGACAGCATGAGAAAATTACTAATTACTAAAATTATTCGCCGAGATCGTGTTTTGCCTGCTATCGTGAACTTTATCGTAGACAAAAATGGAAACTAAACATTCGTTCATCCTCCAAACTTCTCCCTTGAAAGCATATATGCAGACTCTAACAAAAACACACCTATTATCTTTGTGCTTTCACCTGGTGTTGATCCGCACACTCAACTTGAAACTTTTGCCAGGTCTAAAGGTTTTGAGCTTGTGCCTGTTTCATTGGGTCAAGGTCAAGCTAAAAAAGCTAAAGACAAAGTCAATTAGGGTGCAAAGAATGGTTCATGGTTATATCTGGCTAACTGTCATTTGTCTCTTGGTTTCTTGAAAGATCTTTAGAAAATGCTTGAGGCATTCGAAATGAACAAAAACGATATTGATGATCGGTTCAGATTATGGTTATCGACTAACCCTCATCCTAAATTCCCAATTTCAATTCTTCAGCGCTGTGTAAAAATCACGACATAACCCCCTAAAGGTGTGAAAGCCAACATGCTCAGATTGTTGTCTAACTTACCAAAATAACTTGGGCCTGAAATTAAGCCTGATTATCGAACTGCATACAGAAGAATACTATTCAGTTTGTGCTGGTATCATTCACTCATCATTTAAAGAAAGCGATTCAAAACTTTGGGTTGGAACATTATCTATGACTTCAATGATCCTGATTGGGAAACTGCTGATAAAATATTACAGCTTTACATTAACTTAGCAGAAGAAGTCAAAATTCCGCCAGTTAACATTGGTGATCAACCTGTAATCCAAAAAATGCCGCCATGGGATGCTATTCGTTATCTAATTGCTGAAGTCACTTATGGTGGTAGAGTAACTGATGAATGGGATCGAAGATTGTTAATTGTTTACGCTAACTAATATTTCAACCAGAGTGTAATTGACGAATAAAAGCACAGACTCGGCAACCCTAACAGCAACGAATATGTAATTCCAGACTAACAGCCGGTAAAATAGAGAAACCACGAAACTGAAGCAAAGTACTACAGCAAGAAAATTGAGTAATGGGCATCAACTGAGAAACCGGATATATTTGGTCAGCATATTAACGCATAAATTTCATCTCAAATTGCCGACACTAACATCCTCATCGACAGTCTTGAAGCTCTTGAAGCAACTCAATCCCTTGGAGGAGATGAGTCTGCTGAGGCAAAAGTTAAGGAGATGATATCATAATTGATGGGTCAGCTTGATGATCCTATTGACGAGGATGATGCTTATGAGAAAGTTAAACCACAAGATCAAAATCCATTGAAAATTGTGCTTCTTCAAGAAATTTCAAGATATAACAAATTGCTTAAATTTGTCAGAAAAAATTTAGTTGATTTGGAAAGAGGTATTAATGGTTTAGTGCTTATCAGCTAAGACTTGGAGAAAGTTATGATTTCACTGTTCGAGAACAAAGTACCTGAAAAATGGAAATTCGCATATTACTCGTTGAAACCACTATCGATGTGGATGTCTGATTTAAACAAAAGAATAGATCAATTGAAACAATGGGTAGCGAAAGGACAGCCAAACATATTCTGGATCTCTGGATTCTCATTCCCTACAGGATTTACTACTGCTCTTCAACAACAGGCTTCACGTAAAATTAACATTCCTATCGATCAATTTTTCTGGGAGTTTTCATTTGAAAAAGATAGTGGAGCAATTACTTCGCCAGCTAAATAAGGAGCCTTTATCAGCGGTCTGTTCCTTGAAGGTGCAAAATGGGACAGTGACAAAAACTGCATTACCGAACCAGAGCCCATGAAGCTCTTCTATAGAATGCCTGTGATTCAGTTTAAGCCAACCTATGTCGAAGGAGGCAAGCAAAAACCAAAGAAAGGTCAAAACTTATACACATGCCCAACATATATGTACCCGATCAGAACAGGAGTTCGAGAGAAACCATCATTCATGTTTTCAGTCATGTTGCCGATAAAACCTGGAGTTAACAATACAAGCTCAAGTGATCAAGATTTCTGGACTAAAAGAGGTACTGCTTTGTTGATGTCTCTGGCAGGTGAATAACTTTGATTTACGTAAATTCATAAATTTATAATTCAAGTATTATAACTGTTCATCATTAATAAAATAAACAAGATCAATCAATGTAAGCTGGAGAATACATCTTTTGTTATGATCCAAATAATTCTGACACTCTTGTCATGCTAAGAAAAATGAGTAAAATGAGCTATATTGACCCAACTTCAGGTGAAAATTTTCCTAATTATTTGTTTTTGACTATCTCGGAAGATGCCAACATTAAAAAATACGTTCTGAAAGCAATAAAATAGGGCCCAGTTGCAAGAGAATAGCTTGTTAAATAATTTTGTAATTTAGCTAAAATGTACTACAGTAATAGTATTTCTCAAATTATTGCTTTTTAGAAGAAAATTTTAGGAACTATTTCAACAGGCGATTAATAAATTTTGAGATAGTACACAAAAGAAAGCTTTTTTCACAAACTTTTAAACAATCTGTTACGATCGGGGAGAGATTGTTTTTAATTGTATTACGGGCAATATTTTATAAAAATTATTCATAATGCTATTCAAAATGGTTATCGTAAGAACAAAAAATTAAAAAATTTTACTTGTTATCGAGGAGCTTGCTTAAGGAAAGAAGAAATTAATCAATTTAAAAATTGTGTTGGCAAACATATTGAAACGTTAGGATTTATGTCAACAAGCCTTAGTAAATAAACGGCAAAATTCTTTTCTGATAATGCGTTCTTCTAAATTGAAGTTATTGATTAGTAAAGAGATCCTTAAATTGATTACGGCTATATTATGCCAAAAAGCTAGTATTTTAGCTAAATGTAAGTTCTTTTTAATGCACTTAACTCTTTTAAAATCATCAATGTCTAAACTAGAGATAAAAAGACTTATATTAAAATGCGTTATGGCAGCACTGCCAATCTATTAGCTAAATTTTCTCGGTTGAAAAATAATTCGCTTTAATTAAGTAAAGAAGACGAAATGGTTGTCACTATGATAAAAATGCAAAAAAATAAAATACTTAGCTATCAGGGATAAGTATGTCAAAATTCCTTATAATTTAACATATAGACTAACATGTATTATGAGGCTTATTTAGCTATCATATATAATTCATAAAGATTCAAGATATTCAAAATGTCAGCAGTTTTTCTTAAAATATATAAAGCTTTGACATATTCTGTTAATTTGACTAAAAATCAAAAATAATTTATGGACTATTATTAATAACAAATTTTTTAATATTAACAGGAATAATTAA
>APMI01067899.1_pt1 | contig 17811 bp, 11 predicted proteins | sample 667938 | NCBI WGS metagenome assembly APMI01 (sample SAMN01084076, study PRJNA167559) | wastewater metagenome | biome: Wastewater | place: Denmark: Ejby Moelle, Odense | collected 2011-11-28 | reverse complement strand
TTTCTGTACATCACAGTAGCCAAAAATCAATAGCCATTTACCTTATCTTCTCATAACAGGACACGGATGGTTTCTCTGGCAGCCCGGGTTTTCCCGGGTTTTTGCTTTTCTGCAGGGCTGATTTTACGCACCTTTGGTCTGTTAAAGAAAGCTATTTTTGTAAAGTTATCTGGACCTTTATTCCCTTATGACATACCTGCGGGGTAAACGATAATATTCATGCCGGACAACCTGAGAAAAATAAATAGCTGGCACCTGCTCAAACCTGTTACTATGGGGCTGCTCGTATTTCTGTTGCTCGGGTTGCTGAGCGGGTTCCTTAGTTACCTGCGTTACCAGCTGCTAAAAAGTGAAGAACGCCAGGCCGCTCATAACGTGGCAGAATCGGCAAAAGAGAGATTGCAACAATCCTTACAATACAGTCTTTCCGCCACACAGGCGCTGGCATTAACCATTAAAGACAAAGGTTTTCCGGATGATATTGATTCTATAGCTGAGGCCATATTACAGGTCAATAAACATATTGATGCACTTCAGTTAGTGCCGGATGGGATTATCAGGTATATATACCCGTTGAAAGGCAACGAGCCGGCACTTAATTATAATATGTTTGCTGATTCCACCCGTAATAAAGAAGCCTATAAGGCCGTCACAGAACGGAAATTATATTTTGCCGGACCTCTTCAATTGAGGCAGGGAGGTATAGGGGTTGTCGGACGGCTACCCGTTTTTATCGGGAACCGGTTTTGGGGGTTTTCAGCTGTATTGATTAAAATGCCAACCTTACTGGATGCGGCCGGAATAGACACAACCGGCAAAAGCGGGTATTATTTCCAGCTGTCGAAGATCAACCCCGATACAAAACAGGAGGAGTTTTTTCTGAAGATAAAGGAAAAATCAGATAGCCAGTTTGTGGATGTCGTGTCAGTCCCGGACGGGGAGTGGAAACTATATGTAACCCCGGTGAGGAAATACCGGGCATTTTATGCGATTCTGCCTGTTGCATTATTATCATTTCTGCTCTCCTTGGTGGGAGGGTATTTTACAGCCTATGTAATAAAAAAGCCGGCTGAGCTGCAAAAGCTGGTATCAGAAAGAACAGCCAAACTGGATCAGAGTGAAAAAAGAAATAAGGCTATTATCAATGCATTGCCTGACCTGGTTTTGGTAATAGATAAAGAAAACAGGTTTTCTGATTTCATTAAGCCGAAGGAAATGGAAACCTATGTGGCCCCGGAATTGTTCATCGGTAAAAAGGTCAATGAAGTATTGCCCGCAGATCTTGCTGAAAAGACAATCATCAACAAACTTAAAGCATTAACCACGGGAGATGTTATAACTTATAGCTACCAGCTGAAGGTTGGAAAAGAAGATCGGGATTACGAAGCCAGGTATGTTATCCATGGAAAAGAAGAGGTATTAGTATTGATCCGGGATATTACAGAAATGAAAAGGGCAGAACGGATGCTGAAAGAAAGCGAGGGGAAATACCGGACATTAGTGGAGCAGGCTTCAGACGGTATATTTATCGCCGACTTTAAAGGCTGTTTTATTGTTGTAAACCCGGCTGGTTATAAACTTTCTCAATACACAGAAGAAGAACTGAAAGCTCATACCATTTATGATTTTGTTTTTTCGGAAGACCTGAAGGAAATGCCTTTCCAGATGGAGGAACTGGCTGCCGGCAAAACGGTTACTTCTGAAAGAAGGATGCGCAGGAAAGACGGATCTGTTATTGATGTGGAGATTACAGCCAGGATTATTGCGCAGGATCGTTTTCTTGCTTTTATCCGGGATATAAGTGAGAGAAAAAAAGTGCAGCAGGAATTATTGAAATCAAGGGAAGAGCTCCGCCAGTTGTCTAACCACCTGGAAAATATCCGCGAAGAAGAAAGGATTCATATAGCCCGTGAAATTCACGATGAGCTGGGACAACACCTGACGGTTATCAAAATGGACATTTCCAGGCTGGGGAAAAAGATAGCAGGAAATGAAATGCTGGAAAAGGAAGTGCAGGAAATACTGGAAATGATCAATACAATCGTGGCAACAGTAAGGAAAATCTCATCAGAATTGCGTCCGAGTATGCTGGATGATTTGGGCCTGGTGGCGGCATTGGAATGGTATAGCCGGGATTTTGCCAAAAGGACAGGTATCAAAACAAATTTCAGTACCAGCGTGGGAGAAATGGATTTACCGGATAAGACAAAGACAGGCCTGTTCAGGATCTTCCAGGAATCACTCACCAATGTGGCCAGGCATTCCGGCGCTACTGAAGTAAATACTTCGCTTTACAATGAGGGTAATAAATTGTTTATGATCGTTCATGACAATGGGCATGGTTTTGATACGGCTGAAACTATCGGGAAAAGAACCCTGGGTTTACTCGGGATGAAAGAAAGAGCCCTGATGATGGGGGGAAGGTTTATTGTAGATAGCGGACCAGGAAATGGTACAGAGATAGAAGTGTCTGTATCCCTCGAAAATATCCTGTGATGTGTTTTGTAGTGATAACTACGGGACATATTGGTATTTTATATTTTCGTAAACACTGTTGCAGGAAAGCTGTTATAAATTATTAACCGAATGTTTTGACTATGGGAATCTGGAGCCAGATAGCTGAATACTTATACCTGAAGAAGAAAGACCCCAACCGCCCGAAAAGTAAATGGATCGGTTATATGCATGGTATTAACCGGCTGAGCTTGCTGTTGTTTATACTGTGCCTTATTATACTGGCTGTAAAATTATTGCGATAGAAAATCAACTATTGAGCGGGCTGCTTTGGAAGAGGCGTCTCCTCCTTTACTTAACAGGTCTTTTAATTCGGCATAATCTTTTTTCAGTTCGCTGATCCTTGTTTCATTCGTTAGTAATAGTTTCAATTCTTTTTCTAGGTTGACAGCTGTGAGATCATTCTGTATTAATTCCCTTACAACCAGTTTATTCATGATCAGGTTCACTAGAGAAATGAACTTTACCTTTACCAGCCGTTTGCCAATCTGGTAAGAGAGATAAGAGCCTTTATAACAAACCACTTCAGGCACCCCGAATAATGCTGTTTCCAATGTGGCTGTTCCCGATGTAACCAGGGCTGCTTTTGACTGCAACAGCAAGTCATATGTTTGGTTAGAGACATAGGAGACATTGGAATAAGGTTTCAGCAGTTCATCGTAAAATACTTCTTCCACACCCGGAGCTTTTGCCACTATAAACTGGTATCCGGGAAAAGAACGGCTTACTTCCAGCATAATGGGCAGCTTCTTAAGAATTTCCTGTTTACGGCTGCCCGGTAATAAAGCCACTACTGGTTTGCCGGAAAGCTGAACTTCTTTATTATATATTTTATGGCTTTCAATGACTTCCACCAGCGGATGACCGACATAATCCACCTTCCAGTCCCATTTGTTTTTGTAATATTCTTTTTCAAAGGGCAGGATGACCAGCATTTTATCAATGGTCTGTTTCATCATCTTCACCCGGTTTTCTTTCCACGCCCATACCTGCGGCGAAATATAATAGATGACTTTTATGCCCTGTTCCTTTGCCCACCTGGCTATACGAAGATTGAAACCGGGGTAATCAATCAGGATAAGCGTATCCGGCCTGTTTTGGAGAATATCTTCTTTGGAAAAAGCGAGGTTCCGGAAAATGGTCCGGAGGTTCATCAGTACTTCGGTGAAACCCATAAAAGCAAGGTCACGGTAGTGCTTAACAAGGTCAGCTCCCGCCTGTTGCATCTTATCACCGCCCCAGCAACGTACAGATGCCGAACTATCCAGTTTTTTTAATTCTGTAATAAGATTACTGCCATGCAGATCACCCGATGCTTCGCCAGCGATGATATAGTATTTCATACCGTATGCAAAATACTAATTCAAAATCTTCAGCAGTAAAATACCTATGCCGTAGATAAGTGTAATAATAAAAATGCCTTTGGCAGTATTGTCTCTTCCGGTATTTACATAGAGCGTAAAGAGAATCACATTGGCCAGCAGTGAAAGAGAACCGATTGAGGTTATTAAACGGTTGGTATTAAAGAAAAGATCAAGGAATTCCCCAAATCCAAAACCTGAATATTGGATCAGGTAGATTACTACTAATCCGAGTAGCGGACCAAGTAAGCCGAGCACCAGTCCGAGTTTGAGATTATCCTTTTTAAAAATCATGGTTGCCATTGTTTTTCAAGTTGCGTCTTAAGAACGTAATTAGTCAGGTCAAATTGTACAGGTACCACGCTTACATAGTTATGAGCCAGTGCCCATACGTCGGTGTCCTTTCCTTTGTCAAAATTCACAAATTCACCAGTCAGCCAGTAATACTGTCTTCCATGCGGATCGGTCCTCTCAATAAAATCCTCTTCATATTTGGCATTTGCCTGCCGGCTGATCATAATTCCTCTCAGCAGCTCAACAGGCACAGAAGGTATATTCACATTGAGAACTGTGTTTTTACCCAATTTGGTGGACAGCATTTTCTGCACCACCATTCTCGCATATTTTCGGGCTCCGCTGAAATCGGCTTCGATATTATAATCCAGCAACGAGAATCCGGCGGAAGGAATACTCTCAATAGCTGCTTCAACAGCTGCAGACATGGTGCCGGAATAGATAACATTGATACTATGATTAGCACCATGGTTAATTCCGCTGAGGCAGAGATCCGGTTTGCGATGTAATACTTTGTCAACAGCCAGCTTTACACAATCGACAGGAGTGCCGGTGCAGGCGTACGCTTCAATATCACCAAACATATGGACCTTGTGCAAACGAAGGGGCTGACCAATTGTAATGGCATGTCCCATGCCTGACTGTGGTTTGTCGGGGGCCACCACAATGATTTTTCCAAGGTCTTTTACGGCTTCCACCAGGTTCATGATTCCCGGTGCTGTTACACCGTCATCATTGGTAATCAGGATAACGGGCTTGTCTTTGCGTTTTGTAGCAGCATTTTTTTGAGGAACAGGTTTCTTTTTTGTCATACGAAGGCAAAAGTGTTTGTTTTTTCCGGCTTAACCAAAATCAACGTATTACTAAATTCTTTTTGAAATTCTAATTAAATTAGTATTTTGCATGCTAACTTAATTAGTTTGGTATGGCAATTTCCAATCAAAACCTGAAATACCTGCGCAAGCTCCGTGGCTGGACGCAGGAAGAGTTTGCACAAAAGTTAAGGATCAAAAGGTCTCTCCTGGGCGCCTATGAAGAAGAAAGGGCAGAACCCCGGATTGATGTATTAGAAGTGGTTTGTGATATTTTCAAACTTACGCTTGATGAGATTCTCCGGAAGGATCTGAGTGATAACAAAACAAATTACCTGGCGAAACGCAGGGCTATTAAATTAGCAGCCGGTCGGCCTGATATTCCATTTGTTCCCATAAAAGCAGCTGCCGGTTACCTTGCCGGTTATGGAGATCCTGAGTTTATTGATGAACTGAATACATTTACCCTCCCCATGCTTTCAGGAGGTAATTACCGGGCTTTCGAGATTATCGGGGATTCTATGCTGCCCACACCCAGCGGTTCAGTAATAGTGGGGGAAAAAGTAGACAAAATCGATGATATCAAAAATGACACCGCCTGCGTGGTGGTGTCGCGGCATGAGGGGATTGTTTATAAAAGGATACAAAAGGATGGAAGAGCCCGGAATAAGCTGACTCTGGTAAGCGATAACCCTGTTTATCATCCCTATACCGTTAATACAGAAGATGTGTTGGAAATGTGGCAGGCGCAAGTTGTAATTGCTAAAGCCAATGCCCAGCATCGTTGGGACATGGGTCAATTGGCCAATGTGGTTTCAGACCTGCAGCAACAGGTAAGTTCTTTAAAAAAACGTATGAATTAGAGGGAGTTAGCGAAAAACTGCTTCGTAAATATATTTCCTGCGGCAGCCTTCGGCTCATGGAAACTGTCCGTTATATTTGTCCCTTTGAACTATGACATGCTGCTGAGAAAATTTGTTGTTTTTCCACTCCTGCTGATTACTGTATCCGTCTTTTCCCAGGGAAAGGTTCTGGATGCTGTTAAGATCGTTCAGGCCCCTAAAATTGATGGGAACCTGGATGATGAAGCATGGATTAATGTTGTTCCGGCAGAAGGGTTTATACAGAACTTTCCTGCTGTAGGGCAGCCTGCCACACAGCGGACTTCTGTTAAGATTGTTTATGACAATAATGCCATTTTTATCGGAGCTTACCTTTATGATGATCCTTCACAAATAAGAAAACAATTAACGGCACGGGACGATGAGCAGCAAACCGATGTTGATTATTTTTCTGTTTTTTTTGATACCTATAATGATCACCAGAATGGTTTTCAGTTCCTGGTTACTTCTGCAAACGTGCAGACGGATGCCCGGCTGGGTCCCAATCTTGGCGGAGATTTTGGCGAATATGGAGATAAGACCTGGGATGCGGTTTGGGAAAGTAAAACATCCATAAAGAATGACGGATGGGTGGTGGAGATGAAAATACCGTATATCTCATTGCGGTTCGCCAAGAAAGACGTGCAGGATTGGGGAATACAAATACTGAGGTTTATGCGCCGCAATAATGAAAGTGATTTCTGGAGCCCGGTAAATCCTAACATTAATGGCTTTGTTAACCAGTTTGGTACATACAGAAAACTGGAAAAGATATTACCTCCTTTACGGTTAAGTTTTTCGCCTTATGTGTCCGGCGGCTACAGGCACTCACCACAGCCTGACGGCACATATCTGAAGGATTGGTTAGGCAGTGGTGGTATGGATGTAAAATATGGAATTAATGAAAGCATGACGCTGGATGCCACCCTGATACCCGATTTTGGACAGGTAATATCCGATAATGTGGTAAACAACTTAACTCCCTATGAGATCAGGTTCACAGAAAATCGTCCTTTCTTTACAGAAGGAACAGAGATATTTAATAAAGCGGGTTTGTTTTATTCACGCCGTGTGGGTGCAATGCCTTCCAGGTATAATGCGGTCAGGAATTTTGTAGCTGCCAACAGTGATTGGCACATTGTGAAAAATCCATCGGTAACACGTTTATATAATGCTGCAAAATTCTCAGGCCGTACAGAAAATAAATTAGGCATTGGTATTTTTAATGCAGTTACCGCTGCTGCACATGCAAAGATCAGAAATACGGTTAGTGGCAAGGATTCAGTAATCGAAACAGAACCCCTTGCAAATTATAATATTGTTGTTCTTGACCAGGCTTTAAAGGGAAGATCTTACCTCACGTTTACTAATACCAATGTAATACGAAGCGGAGCCGCAAGAGATGCTAATGTGACAGCGGTTGACTTCAGCCTGTATGATAAAAAGAACATCTTTAATGTACGGGGAACCGGCCGTTACAGTAAAATATTCTCTACTGCACCTTATGATGGATATAATACCACCTTAAGGGCAGGGAAGGTAAGCGGTAACTGGCAGTATTATTTACAGGGCAATATCGAATCAGCCAACTATGATCCCCGGGATCTTGCTTTCCTGCAATCACCTAATGAAGTGGCACTCTCCGGTTCATTTAGTTACCGGCAGTTTCAGCCCACCCCAACTTTTTTGAATTACACATACAGGATTAGCGGAAGGTATGGGCGTCTCTATAAACCCGGAGCGTATACAGATTATTCTGTCTATGCAGAGGGCTTTTGGTATTTCAGAAATTTCTGGGATGTGAACCTGAACGTGGGTATATGGGGTGATCAGCATGATTATTTTGTATTAGGAGACCCTTCCACATACAAGCGGTTTGTAAAACGGCCGGCATATGGATATGCGCAATTACAGGGAAGCTCGGACAGCCGGAAAAAATTATTCTTCAGCTATGAATTTTTAATAGCTGACTTCTTCAATGTTGATAACAAGGATTATCATATCGCTGAAGCGGGTTTGCGTTACAGGTTTAGCAATAGATTCAGTCTTGATCTTTCTTACCGTCACGAAGGAGAGACCAATTATATTATTTCAGCCGGCCGTGGTACTAATAATGAGCCTGTCGTGGCCTTTGTGAATTTTACGGATGCCACTTCCGTCTTATCAGGTATTTATAATTTCACACCCCGTATCAACCTGACCATGCGGGCAAGGCATTACCTGAGCCGTGTAGATTTCAAACATTTTGCTGATGTTGATAGTAAGGGGAATACAATAACCCGTGCAGGGACTACTGCCTACGATAACGTAAATGTCTTTAACCTTGATGCATTCCTGACCTGGGACTTCCGGCTTGGAAGCCGTGTAGTGCTGGGTTATAAGAACTGGCTGGGTGATGAAGAAGTGGTGAACCTTAATGGAGGAAAGAATTCGTACTTCCGTAACCTTGGCCAGGTTTTCGATCTCCGCCATGGAAACGAGTTTACACTCCGTTTTATTTATTTCCTGGATTATAACCAACTGCGCAAAAAACACTAATTCACTTTTAGTATAGTGTCTTCTACAATAGCAAATACATCATCCTGCCGGGCAGGATCAATGCCGTGCGTGCCGGTAAACCGGCTGAAGGCGGGCAACACTGCAAAATGGCTGGTAAAATAAAAGCAGGGGAAACGAAGTGATTGCTTGCCTAAGCCTTTAATACTGATGCCGGGATGAATATGACCGGAAAAATAAAATAAACCAGTGTTAGCTGCGTTTGTGTTAATAACAGCCAGGTCGTGGCAAAAACAGAAATCACTAACTATAAGTTTTTCATTGCAGACATTGATGTCTGCTTCTTCGTACCAGCTGCCGGGCAGGATATCATGATTCCCTTTTATTAATTGTATTTGTAAAAAGGAAAGATCTGATCTCCATTTTTTGAATAAATCCAGTTCTTTATTTGATTCACTGTGAAACAGGTCACCGACAATGATCAGTTGCTTTGGTTTAAACAACTGTATCAGGCTGACAAGCCGTTGAAGATCTTCTTTATAGACATTTTGCGGAATGGCAATGCCTGATTTGCGGAAATGACCCGTTTTGCCAAAATGAAGATCACTCAGGATCAGGGCTGATTGTTCCTCCCAGAATACCACCCTTCCCGGGTGTAATACCAATTGCTGTCCTTTAATTATGTACTGTTGCATCGGGGCCGGCAAATTAACTTGTTTGCTGCCAAAACGGAAGATATATTTTTCCGTTTTTAAAAGGATTGAACTATTTTACTATACTTGTGCTACTCTAACTTTGCCAATGTAAACACCACATATGAAACGTATCTTATCCCTTTTCCTTATCGGAATCATCAGCCTGTCTTCGTTCGGGCAGGCAAGTTTTAGTAAGACCCTGGATCTGTTACTAAAAGAAAATAAGCGAACACAGGCCGCCAGTATGCTGAATGATCTTATCAATTCCCCGGCTGATGGCCCGTCTGCCCTGTTAACACTCGCCATGATGGAAGCAAGTAATGAACATTATGGTCTTTGTTTTGAATACCTGCAACGCTTTTTTGAAAAATCGGACAACCCTTATCCGTATATCTATGCCTTCTGGTCATCCGGAGCATTTGGATCAACTGTCAATGGTAAGGCTTACAATAAATTCATGGAGGACCTGTTGAAGGACCGCAAAGCACCTTCAACATTAAGGGCTATGGCGGTTGGCAACAGGGCTTCGGCTGTTTTTCGTGAAGGAGATATTAAGGAATGCAAAGAGCTATATAACCAGTATGGTGAAATTTCTAACTGGAGCACCGTTGGTGTTTTTGAAAATGTATCAGGCAGCGGGTTCAATAAGGAATTTGGCGTGGTGGAACATCCGCATAAAACCTATGTGTTTAAAAATAACAAGGGGGCTGATGTAAAATGGTTCCCGATGGATCATAACCTGGGCCATTGGTACGACTTTGAATACCATTATGATATTACTAATGCACTGATCTATGCACAGAGTTTTGTAAATAGCCCCTCTGCCCGTCAACTGGTTATGAAAGTGGGAGTGTCGGGATCGTTTAAAATATGGGTCAATGATTTCCTCGTAGCTTCCGAGACGGAGGAACGTAATACCAATATGGATGTATATAATTACGTAGTGAACCTGAAAAGTGGTAATAACCGTATCCTGGTACAAATGGGCTCCGCCGAGATCACAAATAATAATTTCATGGTCCGGTTTACAGACATGAACGACCAGTTAATAACTGATCTTACTTCACAGGCAGATTATATTTCTTATTCCAGGGAAGCAGGATATGAAGTGAAGAAGCTTCCTTTTTTTGCTGAAGAATATTTTGAACAGCGCCTTGCTAAAAACCCTGATAGCTTTATTGATTTGATGCTGCTGATAAGTATTTATAACCAGAATGACAAGAAATACGAAGCCAGGAAGATTGCACAAAAATTAAAGGACAAATATCCAATAAGTACTTTGGTGGCTGAAAAGGTAACAGAGTCATATAGCCGCGATAATAATAACACTGACCTTACTCGGGAATTCGAATCGATCAAAACAAATGACCCTGAAAGTTTGTACGGTCTCATTCTGAGGTTTGACGATGCTATGAATAAGGAAGATTACAAAGAGGCCTGGCAGTTACTGGCGAAAAGAGAATCATTATACGGGAACAGTAAGGCAATCGTTAACGGACGTATCAGGATACATGCGGAGAAAAAAGAATACGAAGAAATGCTTAAACTGCTGGAAAAAGCATTTAAAGAGTATCCGTCTGACGCAGGATTCACCCGCTTACAATACCTGATCACCTACAATGCCACTAAGGATGCCAAAAAATCTTCTGCCATCCTGAAATCATACCTTGATGATTATTTTGATGAAGATATCTACGATCTCCTGACCAGCAGTTATCTTGAAAACGGGAAAAAGGAAGAAGCTTTCAAGATGTACAGGAAGTATATGGAGTATTTCCCCTATGCCACGAATAAATATGTAACAATTTCTGACCAGTATTTTGATATGCAGGACTATAATAGTGCACTGGAATGGATAGACAAAGCCATTGAAAGAGCTCCTTATATCGGGCGATACCACTATAAAAAGGGGAGAATAGTGGAAGCACAGGGAAAGAAAACAGTGGCGATGGGGCATATGCAGGATGCAATCCGTTATACACCGGGAAATTTCGATGCCCGGAAAAGAATAAGGGAACTGCAGGGAAAAAAGGACTTATTTGAATCCTTTGCCAGGAATGATATTGAAAAAATTATCAAAACAGCTCCCCAGGCTGCTGATTATCCGAATGATAACAGTGTTTACCTGCTGGAAGATATGCAACAGGTAGTTTATCCTGAAAACGGTGCTTCCGAAGAAAAATATGAACTGCTTATCAAAGTACTCAATAATGCAGGTATTGACCGGTGGAAAGAAATATCATTGCCGTATAACTATTACACAGAAAAGCTGATTGTTGAAAAAGCGGAATTGTTTAAGAAAGATGGAACCAAAGTGCAATCAGAAAGCAATGACAACGAGATCGTTTTTTCATCTCTTGAAGTAGGCGATATACTTCATAATCTTTACAGGAAGGAAATTGTCTATTCCGGGAAGTTGGCAGAACATTTCTGGGAGGAGTATACTTTTAACGGGGGACTGCCTGCAAAGGAATGCCGCTACAGCCTGATTGTTCCCAAAGACAGGAAGTTCAGCTATCGTATGTATAATTCCGATCTGCAGCCGAAGATCACGGATGTCGATGACTATAAATTGTATGTATGGGAAAGAAAGGATCTGACCACTATCAAGCCGGAATCGTATATGCCGGCTTACACGGATATCAGTGAAAGAATCGTGGTTTCCAGTATTCCCGACTGGAATTATGTCGCTAACTGGTACAGGGATCTGAGCAGTGTTAAGACCAAGGCTGATTTTGAAGTGAAAGAAAAAGTAAAAGAATTGCTGGCAGGTAAACAGAACCTTACAGATTTGCAAAAAGCAAGACTAATCTATAATTATATCGAGGAGAATTTCAGTTACAGCGATGTGCCATTCCTTCACAGTGCATTAACGCCGCAAAAGGCTTCGAGAACATTGCGCACCAGGCTTGGGGATTGCAAAGACCTTTCTACCATGTTTGTGGCCATGTGCCAGGAAGCAGGCCTTAATGCAAATCTTGTATTGGTTGATACAAGAGATAATGGCGATAAGAACCTGGATCTCCCAACAATCGGGTTCAACCATTGTATTGCACAAGTAAAGGCAGATAATAAAAATTACCTTATTGAACTTACTAATAAATACCTGCCATTCGGATCAATGGGAACAGAATTGCTGAATGCAAATGGCCTGTTTATCCCTAAAGAAACTGAAACAGCCACTACTGCTTCGCTGGTGAAACTATCCACGCCGTCCCGGCCTCTCAATACAATTGACCGTGCGACTACTGTGACTTTTACCGGGAGTAATGTAACAATGGAGAGGAGAACAAGGCGCTCCGGTTCAGAGGCATCCACAATCCGTGAAGGGTATAAGGATAAAGGTGATGAAGACAACAGGAAAGATCTTTCAGAATCCCTGGCCAGTGAGTTCAATAAAAAAGTGACACTAAAGGATCTTAAGATCACTCACCTCAATGATCTTTCTGATACGCTTATCTTCCAGAATTCTTTTGTGGTTGAAAATTTCAGCAGCGAACTGGTGGGTATGCAGGTATTCAAACTGCCCTGGTCGGATAGTTATAATTCGCTTGATTTTATTTCTGCTGAGAAAAGGACTTTTCCGTTCAGTTTCTGGAAATTCTCTTCCACACCTTATGATAAAGAAGTCATGACAATTGTTTTACCAGCCGGAAAGAAACTGGCGGAAATTCCTGCCAATGTTTCTTTCAGCTGCCCGGCTATGAGCTACAGTCTTACATTCCAGGTGAAGCCGGATAGGATAATCGCTACGAGGGAAGTGAAGTACCTGAAAGACCAGATGGATCCATCTGAATATGCAGCTTTTAAAGAATTTATTACAAAAATGAATGCGGCTGACGGAAAGCAGTATGCGTTCAAATAGAACAGAGAGCCCGGTAATTTATAAAAGGCAGGCTTTGGGGTCTGCCTTTATTTTTCTAACTGCGCTTGCATTTTTCGAACCCTGTCTTCCAGTTTTTCGGATGAAAGGTCTTCCCGCATGCTGTCTACCTTGATAGGGAAACAGAAAGGGGTTAATTGTCCCGGAAAGGTGAGGACAATCTTTGAATGCTGTATTCGTTGCAGCATATCCCGCAGGCGGGCTTCTTCCATTTGCTGATCAAGTACTTCCTGGTAAGCTTGTCGTAGTAATAAATTGCCGGGTTCATATTCTGCAAAAACTTTAAACAGGAGAGAGGCAGATGATTGAAGGTGCCGGGCTTTTTTATGCTCTCCCGGGTATCCCTGGAAGATCAAGCCGCCAATCACGGCAATATCCCTGAATTTTCGCTTGGCCATTTCGGTTGAGTTGACACTCCGTTGAATATCTTCAAATAAATTATCCGGCGAAAACAATTCGTATACATTAGTATCATCTACCGGGATCGGTTGATCGCTTAGTAATTCGAACCCATAATCATTCATGGCAAATGAGAAAGTAATAGGCCTGATACGGCTGATGCGAAAGGCCAGTATAGCCGCCATTGCTTCATGTACTAACCTTCCTTCAAACGGGTAAACAAATAAGTGAAATCCGTCTTTTGTTTCAATTTGCTCGATCAGCAGCTCATTAGCGTTTGGAACATGCGATAAATCTTCCTGCAGGTCAAATAATGGTTGTAATACTCCCAGTTCCGGCTCTCTCTTCACTTTCCCTTTCTGAAAAGCTTCATTAAACGATTCCCTCAGTTTTTTTCCCAGGTTGGCGCTCAGAGGCATTCTTCCTCCTACCCAACTGGGGATATTAGATTTTTTAGCCGTAGATTTCTTCACTAATACTGTCATGTCCTTAATCATGACCAGTTCAAGTGTTCTTCCTGCAAGGGTAAATACATCACCCGGTTCCAGGCGGGAGATAAAATACTCTTCAATGACACCGATATATCCGCCGGAGAAGAATTTTACTTTCAGCATGGCATCGCTGACGATGGTGCCGATATGCAAACGGTGCCGCATGGCCATACGGCGGCTGAGTATCCTGTAACGGCCATCAGTGATTTCTACTTTTTTATATTCATCATATTGTTGTAAGGCAGTTCCCCCTTCTGTAATATGCTGCAGCAGCTTTTCAAACTCTTCACGGGTGATATCAGCATAACAATACGTTGATTTTATTTCTTCAAATAATTCATCAGGTGTAAAACCTTCCGAAATGGCCAGCGTGCAGCAGTATTGGATCAGTACATCAAAGCATAACAGCATCGGGACCCTGCTTTCTATCAGTTGTTCCTTAATCGCTGTTTTTAAAGCGTCTGCTTCCACCAGTTCTAAAGAATGTGTCGGAAGAAAATAGATCTTGCTTATTTCATCAGGACTATGGCCGCTTCTCCCGGCTCGTTGCAGAAATCTTGCCACACCTTTTGGAGAACCGACCTGTATCACGGTTTCAACAGGGCGGAAATCAACACCAAGATCCAATGAAGCGGTGCAAACAACCGCTTTCAGTTTCCCGGTATGCAGGTTATCTTCCACCCATGTTCTTAACTCCCGGTCAATGGAGCCATGATGCAATGCAATAGCACCTGACAGTTCGGGAGCTGCAGTAAGCAGGGCCTGGTACCACATTTCACTCATACCCCTTGTATTAATGAAAATGAGTGTTGTCCGGCTATTATTAATAATAGGAATTACTTTATTCACCAGTTTGATACCCAAATGACCGGCCCAGGGATACTTTTCAATTTCATCCGGGATTACAGATTCGACTTCGGTAGCTTTTCGCATGTCAGCTTTAATAATTACCCCTTGTATTTTCAAAGATGAGAGGAGTACTTCTTTGGCTTCTTCCAAATTTCCAATGGTGGCGCTGATTCCCCAAATGGCTGCTGTTTTATTTTTAGCACAGTTAATAATTCTCGAAACCGCTAACTCTGTTTGAACACCTCTTTTACTTCCTAATAGTTCATGCCATTCATCAACAGCAATAAGTTGTAATGTTTTAAATATGTCAGGATAGCCTTTTTGTGCTAATAACAAATGCAGGCTTTCCGGCGTAATGATTAATACTTCCGGCATTTGTCTTTTTTGCCGGGCTCTTTCATTTATATCCGTATCGCCATTCCTGATACCGATTTTCCACTGCATACCCAGTTCGCTGATCACTTCTTCCATCGCCCTCCCAATATCTTTTGCCAGGGCTCTCAGCGGTGTGATCCACAACAGCCGGAGACCATTGTTTTTTTTGGTTTTATAATTTCCGGGATGCTGGTCAATGAAGTCAATCACTGCACCCAGAAAGACGGAGTATGTTTTGCCACAACCCGTAGGCGCATTAACAAGGCCGCTTTCCTTATTAATAATATGCTGCCAGGCTTTTTCCTGGAAGGAGAAAGGGCTGCGGCCTTTCGATGAAAGCCACTCACTGATGATCGTATATCCTCTGGAAGATCGTAGTTGCACAGCTGTAATAGTTTCTAAAGTTACAGAACAGCTGTCTTAACCGGAGCACTTAGTTAACTGATTTGATAGTCCCGCTTTGCCATTTCAGGAAATACAATTTCTTATTCTCGAAATAATCAAGTGTCATACCGGGACCGCCAAGGGATGGCTGGATGTCAAAATCGGTAAACACTTTATGCTGTTTATTGCCGAGATTGGAAGAAAGGTCTTTTCCATATTGCTCCAGCAGTTTGGCATATTTCCAGGTGACTTCGTAGCCGCGAAAGACCATATCGCTGGGCCGCGCATACATCACAGTATTAAAATAGTTAGTGATGCCGGCGCTTACTTTATCAGTTTTTGCATTATAAAAAGGCGTACTGTAAATAATTTCAAGGTCCTTGTATTCTGGCTTTGTAAAATCTTTGATGGCGTCCCAGGTGGGCATTCCCATTACGGTAACCGGGTATTGTTTTCTTATGGAAGCCAGTTGCAGCGACAATCTTTTCCCGAAATTATCGTTCAGGCTGCCGGCGATGCAAAGTGTATGACGGTTACTATCCAGTTGTGCTTTCAAATGGGTAACGGTGAAACTATCGGGAAGATCAACATATTTTAACTTCAGGGGAACTGACATAGTGCTTTTGCCATAGTCGTCGAATATCTTTTTGATCATATCCTCAGCCTGTCCTTTTCTCCTGAACACGATCACCGGGTTGGTGGCGTAATTCTTTTGTACGTATTTATAGATGCCTTCACACTGTGTTTTTAACGTAGAGTTCAGCATCACAAAAAAGGGATTGCCCCTGATGCCGGCATCACTCGGGAAATTGGGGTTGATGACCGGGATATTCCTTTTAAGACCTGCTTCAGCAAAAAGACGTACATCACTGCCGCTGCAATGAGCAATGATCAGCCCGACATCATTCATTTCAGGTTTTTCTAATTGCTCTGCTACTGTTTCAACAGAAGATTTTGTATCATACACAAAGACTTCCAGCTGGACGCCTTCTTTTTTAAGCGAATCCAGTGCTAATTGAACTCCTTCATAAAACTCAAGACCGGGATTGATAAAAGCCGGAAACTGATTCTTTTCATACCGGTAGTTTTCCATGGCATCAAAAGCTGAATCAAGGTACAGGGGCGCAAAGACGGCGATCTTATGCCTGCCACTTCCGTTCTGCGCAATAATGCCAGTTGAAAAACAAACAGAGATAAGGAGTAAAAAAGCAATCTTCTTCATACTAAAGGTTAAGGTCAAAGTCGGGCTTATTCCCATTCGATGGTAGCCGGTGGTTTACTGCTGATGTCATATACCACCCGGTTGATACCTCTTACATTATTAATGATCTCGTTAGAAATATTCGCCAGGAACTCGTAGGGCAGATGAGACCAGTCGGCTGTCATGCCATCCACACTGCTCACAGCCCGGAGGGCAACTGTGAACTCGTAGGTTCTTTCATCTCCCATCACGCCCACACTTTTTACCGGCAGTAAGATAGCACCGGCCTGCCATACCGTTGCATACAGGTTGTTATCTTTCAAACCTTTTATATACAGGTCATCTGCTTCCTGCAACAACTGTACCTTTTCTTCCGTAATCTCACCTAATATCCTGATGGCTAAACCTGGTCCGGGGAAAGGATGACGGTCGATCATTTCTGACGGAATCCCTAATTCTCTGCCTACTTTTCTCACTTCATCTTTGAACAGGTTGCGGAGTGGCTCCACTAATTCCAGGTGAAGATGATCTGGCAGGCCGCCTACATTATGATGTGACTTGATGGTAACAGAAGGCCCGTGTACTGAAACACTTTCGATCACGTCCGGGTAGATGGTTCCCTGGCCCAGCAAACCAATACCTTCAATTTTTTTTGCTTCTTCCTGGAACACATCGATGAATAAGCTGCCGATCACTTTTCGTTTCGCTTCCGGGTCTGTTTTACCGGCCAGCCTGGTATAAAAACGTTCTTTGGCATCAATACCCTTTACATTCAATCCTATTTTAGCGTAGGTATCCAATACATTTTGAAATTCATTTTTGCGTAACACCCCGTTATCTACAAAAATGCCGAACAGCCTGTCGCCGGTAGCCCGGTGGATCAAAGTAGCAGCAACGGTGGAGTCAACACCGCCACTTAGCGCCATAATCACTTTGCGATCACCGATTTGTTTCTTTAATGCTTCAACAGTGTCGGTAATAAAATGGGCTGGTGTCCAATCCTGTGAACAGCCGCATATATTGACCAGGAAACTATGAAGTACTTTTTTCCCTTCTGTGGAGTGATATACTTCCGGGTGAAACTGTACGCCATACAGGGCTTTGCTGTCAGTTCCATTTTTCTTGAAGGCAGCTACCGGGATGCTTTCTGTCGTAGCCAGTAATTCAAAACCCTCT
>APMI01001886.1_pt1 | contig 17817 bp, 17 predicted proteins | sample 667938 | NCBI WGS metagenome assembly APMI01 (sample SAMN01084076, study PRJNA167559) | wastewater metagenome | biome: Wastewater | place: Denmark: Ejby Moelle, Odense | collected 2011-11-28 | reverse complement strand
TTTTGCAGATGCAGCAGCAACAACCGGAGCGGCTGTAGCACCGGGGGCCTTGCTTTCGGCAGGAGCAGCAGCGGGCGCCGGTGCAGGGGCCGGGGTTGCAGCAGGAGCCTGCTTTCCAGCATCGCCTCCGTCCAGCAAACTTTTATAGTCTTCCCCTTCTTTACCTACAATGGCAATGATCTGGTTTACTTTGGCAGCTTCACCTGTAGGAACACCAATGTACAGCAAGGTTCCGTCCACATAACCATTCACCTCCATCGTGGCCTTATCTGTTTCCACATCGGCCAGCACGTCATCGCTTTTTACTTTATCGCCTACTTTTTTATTCCAGCTAACAATTTTGCCTTCAGTCATGGTGTCGCTTAACAGCGGCATCCTTATCACTTCTGCCATATTTGATAATTTCTAAGTATTTATAATGAGGGTCGAAATTAGTGCAAAAAAAGGAAAAGAACAGCTACAAATACCCGGGAGCCCTTCTATTTTACTGCCAGGGAGCGATCTTCTTTTTTTTAGGTGGAAAATACCAGGGTACAGTGCTTGAGCATTCTTTTTAAAAGCCAGGGAGAAAAAATTATTCCAGTTCCAGTTTCAGCCTTTCTTTTAACTCCTTTACCAGGGGGTATTCTTCAATTATTTTAAGGTACTGTTGCTTACGGCTCAGGGTTTGTTCCTGTGGCTGTTCTACCTGTTCTTTTTCAACTACCATCACCTGGTAGGTAAGGGTACGGTTGTTGAAATAAGTCTGCAGGTGTTCCACCAGTTCGGCCCGTTGCGTTTCTACAAATGCTTTTTGAATATCTGTTTCGGTGATGATCTCAATACTGTTATTGTCGATGATCCGCAGTTCAGCACCTTTCAGGTTATTGGTAACGGCGGAATTGTTGGCTTTCAGCCTGAGTTTTTCCAGCAATACATTCCAGGCTTTCAGCAGTTCATCTTCGGTAATGATTTTTGCCTCGGCGGTGCCGGTTTTATTTTGTGCAGATATCTGCTGTCTTAGTTTTTGAAGAGAAGACAGGCCCATAGAAACAGGGGCTGCGGAGCCTGGAGCAGCAACCGGTTCAGGCCTGGGCTTAATGGGCTGCAATGTTGCCGCTGGCTCCTGGATGATGAGTTTGGCTGCTTCCCTTTTGGGTTCAGCCACGGCTTTGTTATCCTCCACCTTGCCGGTTCCACCCCCTTTCAGTACAGGCAGTGCCCTGAATGCAACTGTTTTTATACCCTCAACTATTTTTTTTTTACTTACAACGCCATCGTTGTTCACCAGTTCCAGCGCCTGCTGCAGGTAACTGAGTTTAATGATGGTCAATTCTACATGCAGCCTTTTATTGCGGGCCTGTTTATAATTGATCTCGGCATCAGTTAAAATATTAAGGGCGCTTACGATCCATCCCGCCGCTATCTTACCTGCCGTTTGCAAATATTTTTGTTTAAAATCCTCCGCTACTTCCAGCAGCATGGTTACTTTGGCATCACTGCTCACCAGCACATTCCGTAAAAATTCTGCAAAGCCATTCAGTACCGTATCGCCTTCAAAACCCTTGCGGTTGATCTCGTCATACATGAGCAATGCGCTGCTCAGGTCCTGCTGTTGCAAATAATCCAGCATCCTGAAATAATAATCTTCATCCAGTATATTCAGGTGCTCCAGTGTATTGGTGTAGGTAACCTGCCCGTTGGTAAAACTTACGATCTTGTCGAGTATGCTCAATGAATCCCTCATGCAGCCTTCGCTTTTTTGAGCGATGATGTGCAGGGCCGCTTTATCGGCTTTTATTTCTTCCTTGTCACAAATTTCCTGCAGGTGTTCAACCGTATCGTTATTGGTAATGCGTTTAAAATCGAATATCTGGCAACGGCTTAAGATAGTGGGGAGTATCTTGTGTTTTTCAGTTGTAGCCAAAATAAAGATGGCATAAGGTGGTGGCTCTTCCAGGGTTTTCAAAAAGGCATTGAAAGCCGAAGAACTCAGCATGTGAACCTCATCCACAATATACACTTTGTACTTACCGGCCTGGGGGGCAAAACGTACCTGCTCCACCAGGCTCCTGATATCATCAACAGAGTTATTACTGGCGGCATCCAGCTCATGTATATTCAGTGAAGTGCCGGCATCAAAAGACACACAGCTATTACAGGTATTGCAGGCTTCCCAGTCGGGTGTTTTGGTTTCGCAGTTGATGGTTTTTGCCAATATCCTGGCACAGGTGGTTTTACCCACACCCCTTGGTCCGCAAAATAAGAATGCATGCGCCAACTGGTTATTCCGGATGGCATTTTTTAATGTGGTGGTGATGTGGCTCTGCCCTACCACGGTGCTAAAATTCTGTGGCCTGTATTTTCTTGCTGAAACGATGAATTTATCCATGAGATCGTGAATGGTTCATGGTTAATAGTTCATTGTTGTACCATGAACTATGAGCTATCCGCTATGAACCCTTATTTTGGCAAATCTAAAATCTTAAATCAACAATCTCAAATCAAAATGGGGTGGCGTTTGAACTCCCTGCTCCTGTCGAACAAATAACGGTAGGTAGCAAGGTTCCTGCTGCGGAAAGTGTCGCCGAAATTCTCTGCCACATTGATCATTTTGGGATTAAAATCGCCGATCCATTGCATTTCGTATTCAAGGTATGGTTTGGAAGGTACCTGCACCTGGCGCTGGCATTCACCGATCAAAAAAGAATCTACTCCCCTGCCCTGCCATTCGGGTACAACGCCGAATACAAGCCCGGTAAATTTCCTGGACGGTTTCATTTTTTGCAGATACACGAAATATAATTTCTGCAATAATCCAAAGCGGCCGTTCATGTGCCGGAAATATTGATTCAGATCGGGCAGGTTCAGGAACATGCCCACCGGTTCTTCTTTATAGTAAGCGAAATAAATAATACGCTCATCGATCACGGGTTTCATTTTTTTGAACATGATCATCACCTGTTCAGTTGCCAGTTGTTTTAAACCTCCATGTCCTGCCCACGCCTTGTTATACACCGTTGTAAAATCTTTGGCGAATTTTTCCAGTTGATCTTTATCGATCAGCCTGCCGCAAAAATCGGGGTCAGCAGACAGCACAGCATGCCGGTCAAATATTTTTTGGGCGATGGGTGTTTGAGGATCGATCCCAAAACATACCTGGTTGAAAAAAACCTTGAAACCGTATTGCTCAAATAACTGCAGGTAGTAAGGCGGGTTGTAATTCATGCAGTAAAGTGGTTCGGTAAAGCCATCCGTTACAAGGCCCCACCACTTATCTCTTTCGCCAAAATTAATGGGACCATCCATGGCTTCCATGCCTTTTTCGAGCAGCCATTGCTTTGCCGTATCAAACAACAGGTTGGCAGCCTGCTGATCGTTGATGCACTCAAAAAAGCCCATTCCGCCAACGGGAACTTCATCTCCCTTATTCTTATATTTTTTGTTGGTAAAAGCGGCAATGCGACCAATGAATTTTCCCCCGGCATCTTTCAATATCCACCTCGTAGCTTCGCCAAAACGAAAGGCTTTGTTCTTACTTTTATCAAATACTTCATCGATATCCTTGTTAAGTGGACGGATCCAACGGGGATCATCTTTGTACAAGACTACCGCTACCTGCAAAAACTGGCTGGCCAGTACTTTGTTGTTTACCTCGATTAATTGCATGTTTAAAATTAAAGATGCAAATGTAATAGTTTAGAAGAGAGTTTAAAGATGTATGGGCGCCTCTCAATAACTGCAGTCATTTACAGTGCAGGATGAGTAAAGAAAACGCCGACAGGAACTTACGAATGACAAATTCCGGTTAACCAAGGTATTTAGTATGAATGTTGATTTTACTGCAGGCGAAGGGGCATAAAAAAAGAACCATCAAGTTTTGTTTGCATTTAGCCTGAGCTTTTTGCCTACTAACCCGATGGTCCCGTGGTTGCATGTCATTATCGTTTTACCGATCTTCCTGCGAACCTTCAAAAACTTCTTTTTGTTTCCAAATTTCTGTTTTTGTTTTGTGATATAAAGATAGTTTCCTGGTACCCCCTTTTCCAAATTTTCGGTTCCGTTGTTTTGCACCTGTTTGGCACATTTTTATGCACAATTAATTTTAATTTTTATGTGTGCCCGGAGCAGCTTTTAAGAAGTTTCAGCATTGCACTAATCCTACATCAAAACAGGTAATCGCTAAATAAAATCTTTAAAACTCCTGCAAAATCCAACAAGCTATTTGATCAACCGGAAATTGATCGGGTAACGGTACATTTTATTTTCACTTGCCTTGATGGTTGCCAGTATGATTAGTATAATGGCGCCAATGCCCAACACTGCCATCAATAAAAATCCGATCAGAATAAAAGCGAGTATCCAGCAGCCCAGGTAAAGAATAAACAGCGTAATCTGGAAATTGAGCGACTCTTTTGCATGCTCCCGAACGTACGCAGATTCATCCTTTTTAATGAGGTAAATAATGAGGGGCGCAACAAATCCTGCAACAAAGCATAAAACGTGTGATAAGATCGCCATCGTTCTTTCATCTGAAGTCGGTGTGGTGAGTGGAGTTTCTTCCTTTCCCATCAGTTGTTGAGTGTCCATGGTGATATAGTTTTAGTTGCTATGAAGATAAAAGAATTTATCGGCTTATCATAGTTCTTACAATACGATTACTGCATCTGTCTCGATGGGATAAGCCTGGCAACACAATATTCTTCCCTTTGCGATCTCTTCATCTACCAGTACCTCATTTCTTGCCATCCAAACTTTTCCTTTGATACAAGTGGCTGCACAACTGCCGCAACTGCCGGCTTCACAACTATAGGGCAACCGGATGCCATTTAATTTTGCAGCCGCCAGGATGGTTTGAGGATACTGCACAGCAATATGGTATGTTTCTTCATTAAAAAAAATCTCTACCTGGTGCAAAGCAGTATCAGGCGGTACAGACTTTACAAGCTGTGGAAATGAAGTAAAATTTTCTTTGCGGACATGATCAGGCGGGATACCGACACTTAACAAACTGATCATTGCCATTTGCATGTATTCAAAAGGTCCGCATAAATAAAACAGTGCATCAGCACCGGGCGAATATTTTTTGAGCAAATGCTGCATCAACCAACTGCTCAAACGGCTTTCATAAATATCGATGTTATCGCTAAAGAGAAATTCCACCTGCAATTTTCCTCCAAACTGCTTTTCCATTGATCGCAGTTGCCCCAAAAAAATGGTTTCCTTCTCCGTTCTATTGCTGTATATCAGCACCAACTTTTTATTCGTCGTTTTTAATAAGGTTTTGATAAGGGCATAACAGGGTGTAATGCCGCTGCCGGCGGCGATAAAAAAGAATTGATCATTTCGGGAGAGGTCAGCAGGCAATACAAAGAAACCACTGATGCCGGATGTGATCAGTACATCTCCCGGCTTTACATGACTGAGCAACATTCTTGAAAATTCGCCATTCTCAACCCTTTTGATGGTGATGCTCAACGGTTCATTGCAGGCCGGTGATGACGAAATGGAATAGCTCCGTCGCTTTTCACCATGCCTTGTATTGAACACCAGCGTCAAGAACTGGCCAGCCTCGTATTCCGGTTGCCAGTCTCCCAATGGCTGCAGTACAAACGTACTGGCAGTAGTTGTTTCAGGGATGATCTCGGTAACCAGGAGTTGTTGATAATTGCTATCCATCTTTATAAAAATACGCAAAGGCCTACAGGGGCCTTTTCGTTAAATGGAAAAATAATGGTCGTTTATACCTGGAGTATAAAAGTTTAAAATGCTGACTGCATCAGTCCCTGTAATTCAATGCCGGCTTTCTGTCGCCCAATAACGCTTTGTATTCGTAAGTACCCCTTGCCTTTAAAAATTCGTTCGTCGCCTGCTGTATGATGGAGGCATCCAAAAAAAGATCGATGGCAGTGCAGGCCATGGTTTTGGCAGCTACCATCATTCCCTTTGTACCTATGGAGGTGCCACCGGCGGCAATGGCCTGCCAGCTATGTGCAGCCGTTCCCGGCACCCAGGTAGCAGCCTCCAGGCCAACCGTAGGAACGGTATAACTTACATCTCCCACATCGGTACTTCCACCACCAGCAACAGTAACTAATTTAAGAGGATTGATCAAAGCTGCCGCATCCGCTGCTGCAACAGGGCTTGTAAAGGTTGACTGTATCTTTCCGGCAAATGCTTTTTCGGACGTAGTATAACTTACGCCACCTGTCCGCTCCAGGTTTTGCTGCATCACTGCAGCGAGGGTTTGATTGATCAACAGGTCGTGTGTGCCACCGATCAGTTCATAATCAACCCTTGTATCCGTACCCAATGCAGCGCCTTTTGCTGCATTTACCACCCGGTCAAAAACGGCTTTGGCCATATCCCTTTTGGGATGTCTTACATAATAATATACTTCTGCAAAATCAGGTACCACGTTGGGTGCCTTGCCACCATTGGTGATCACGTAATGTATCCTTGTTTCCTGCGGCACATGTTCCCTCATCATATTTACCATATTGTCCATAGCCTCTACGCCATCCAATGCCGAACGGCCACGTTCCGGCGATGCGGCCGCATGTGCCGACAATCCATAGAACCTGAATTTGGCAGAGATATTCGCCAGCGCACTGGTGGTAGTTACTTCATTTTTATCACCGGGATGCCAGTGTATGGCGATATCCACGTCTTTAAAAAAACCATCCCTAACAAGATACACCTTTCCGCTTCCGCCTTCTTCTGCCGGGCATCCAAATACCTTAATGGTACCTGTTAGTTGCTTTGCCTGCACCAGTTTTTTGATGGCGATGCCCGATGCAACGGAAGCCACTCCAAATAAATGATGGCCACAGGCATGTCCTGCCTCTTTTCCCGCTGATCTTTTTTCCGGATCTGCGGTTTGTGAGATCCCGGGCAATGCATCATATTCTGCGAGTATTGCTATCACGGGTTTACCGCTTCCATAAGTTGCTACAAAAGCAGTGGGCATGCCGGCAATGCCTGCTTCAACGGTAAAGCCATTATCAGCCAGGGTTTGCTGCAACAGGCCGCTGCTCCTGGTTTCTTTATAACCCACCTCTGCAAAATCCCAAATCTTCAACGCCAACTGTTGATATTGTTCATACCCGGATTCAATTGCTTCAGAAGCCTGGCTTTTGATGGCTGCTGCTGTTGACGACACCGGCTTTTGAGCAGTCAAATTACCCGGCAATACAAAAGCGGCAAAGACCAATATGTATTTTCTCATCAATAAAAATTTACAGATCGAAAGTTAGAACTATTTGATCGAACCGGGCTATCAGTGTAAGCTGTCGTTTCGTGTGCATTAAAAAACAACAATCAATAACAGCAGCCCATTGTTGTTGCCTCACTTAACAAGCGGATAACAAGCATTGTAGTTCTTTTAACTTCATAACAGGCATAGAGGTACGATTTTTGTAATATTAAAATCGTTAGTAATAATTTATCCATCAACCAGATTCTAATGAAATTCCTGTTCCACTTAATTGCACCCTTTCTATGTTTCACCGCTCCGCTTCCGCATTGGCAAAATAATTTTGAACAGGCAAAACAAACAGCTCTTACCGAACATAAATATATCCTGCTCAACTTTTCAGGTAGTGATTGGTGTGGCCCCTGCATAAAATTGCACAAAGAAATTTTTGAAAATGATGTCTTCAGCAAATTTGCGGAGGATAATCTTGTGATGGTAAATGCAGATTTTCCCAGGCAAAAGAAAAATCAACTCACTGCTGCACAGCAAAAACTAAATGATGCGCTGGCAGACCGTTATAACAGCGGAGGATCTTTTCCGCTCACCTTATTACTTTCCGCAGATGGAAAAATAGTTAAAGTATGGGATGGCTTTCCAAAAGGAAACGCAGAACAATTTACGGATGAAGTTAAACTGGCCATCCGTGGAGGTTATTGATACCATACTGCTCCCGGAACTTTACAAAAGAGTCGCAAAACTAATGGGCAACCGCTTTGAAATTTCGGTAGTTGCTGATGATGAAACCTGGGCTAATGAAATGATCGATGCCGCAATTGCAGAGATCCGGCGCATAGAAAAACTGCTGACCACTTTTGGAGATGACAGCGAAACAAACCTGGTAAACGCCAATGCCGGCATACAACCGGTAGCGGTAAGCAGGGAAACCATCGAACTGATAAAACGCTCCATCCGTATCTCAACATTAACGCAGGGAGCTTTTGATATTACCTACGGCTCCATCGACAAAAAGCTCTGGAATTTCGATAGTGGTATGACCACCTTACCCGATTCTGCGACAGCCCGAAAAATGGTGCAGTTGATCAACTACAGGAATGTACTGATTGATGAAAGAGCCGGTACGGTTTTTTTAAAAAAGGCAGGCATGCGGATAGGGTTTGGGGGTATTGGTAAGGGTTATGCTGCTGAAAAAGCAAAGCTGTTGCTGCAGCAGGCGGGTGTAAAAAGCGGCATTGTAAATGCATCCGGTGATCTCTCGGCCTGGGGCGTTCAACCCGATGGCAAACCCTGGACCATCGGTATAGCGCACCCTGATATGGCGGGTCTTCCTTTTTCTTATCTCAACATCAGCAATATGGCGATCGCCACATCCGGCAACTATGAAAAATTTGTGCTGATCGGCGGAAAAAAATATTCTCATACCATCAACCCCAGGACAGGGCTGCCGGTTACAGGCATCAAAAGCGTTACCATCATTTGCCCGAATGCAGAAATGGCCGATGCCATGGCAACACCGGTTACCATCATGGGCGTGGAAGCCGGGCTGCACCTCGTGAACCAGTTAAAGGGAATGGGCTGTATTATGATTGACGACAACAACAGGTTATTCACCTCTAAAAATATAAACCTCACATGAGCAACTCCGGTAAAAATCTCAGGCACTTAGGCCTTGCAGTGGCAGCAAGTGCCATCGCTGCTTCCTGCACCACTGTTAAAGAATACCAGAAAAACCGTTTGAATGATGGCGAAATGGTATTGGGCAACCGCAAGGTGGAAAAAACAGAGAACAGTTTTGAAACCTATCGTGAAGGTGCCTCCGGCGGCAACGGCGGAAAAACCGGCGGTGGTTGCGGCTGCAACTAAACAGGATGATTGCTGCCAGCGGTCACAAGAATGTTTATCACCAATCATCCATCTCATGAAGAAAATATGTTTAACTGTTGTAGGCTTGTACATTGGCCTGTTTGCAGGCTTTGCACAAACCAGTTACGACTCATCAAAATACCGGCCCCAGGAACTTACTTTTGAAGAGGCGAATATTGTTTCCAGTTATTATCACCAGGATGGCAATAACTCTGCTGTTACCGGCGGCATCGGCACAGAAAAACTGACAGATATTTCCAATAGTTTCGACCTCAAATATTATATCTACGATAACTCGTACCGAAAGCATACCATCACCGCTGAGGTAGGCATAGATCATTACACTTCTGCTTCATCAGACATGGTAGACCTGAAGGCTAATTCTTCTGCTTCCCATGCAGACACCAGGATCTATCCTTCTGTTAACTGGACCATGGAGAATGAAAAGAAAGGTACTACCATTGGCGTCGGCCTTGCTTTTTCCCGTGAATTTGATTATGCATCCTACAGCGCCAACGTAAATTTTGCCGTCAAAACCAACAACAGGAGTGGAGAATTCAGTGCGAAGGCGCAGGTGTTTTTAGATAAGGTAAGCCTCGTGCTGCCGTCAGAACTCGTTGCAACTGTCGCAGGCACCAGCGGTGCTTCCAGCGGAAGGGAACATGACCGTTATCCAACCACGGCCAGGAATACTTTTGATCTTTCATTGTCCTATTCGCAGATCATCAATAAACGCCTGCAGGTAATGCTGCTGGGAGATGTGGTTGCACAAAGTGGTTATCTCAGCCTGCCATTTCACAGGGTGTATTTAACAGATGGAACCGTACACCAGGAACATCTTCCTTCATCAAGATTGAAGATTCCCCTGGGACTTAGAGCCAGTTATTTTTTGGGTGATAAGATCATCATCAGAACTTACTACCGGTACTACACAGACGATTGGGGATTGACGGCTCATACTGCCAGTATTGAAACGCCGGTTAAGATCACGCCGTTTTTTTCTGTAAGCCCTTTCTTCAGGTTCTACACCCAACATGGCACAACATATTTTGCACCATATGAAAAGCACACTGCAGCTGAAACATATTATACGAGCAACTTTGATCTTTCTACTTTCAACAGTAATTTCTTTGGTGCAGGTTTCCGTTTTACACCACCCAAGGGTGTATTCGGTCTTGAAAATTTTAGCATGCTGGAAATAAGATATGGTCATTATCAAAAGAACATTGGTATGAACAGTGATGTGCTTTCACTGAACTTAAAATTTAAATAGTAATCGAACCCACCAGTTTCTAAGGCTGGCCGGTCATAAACCACATTGTTACGACCGGCCATTTTTTTATTTTGAAATGATCCATCAACGCTTATTCTTCCTGTGCATTCTTTGCTGCAAAAAAGACGATGATAGTTTGCAGGAGTAGTTAAGCCAAATTTCCAGTCCATTCAAATCAAACCGTTTTCGGGTAACAACTCCTGATGCGTTAGCTTTGCAGCATGGCAAATAACCAGGCATTTGATATCATCATCATCGGGGGCGGTCCCATCGGACTTGCATGCGGCATCGAAGCAACAAAGGCAGGCCGCTCTTACCTCATCATCGAAAAAGGAGCATTTGTAAATTCGCTGTACAATTATCCTGTGAACATGACTTTCTTCTCCACTTCAGAAAGGCTTGAGATCGGTAATATTCCTTTTGTAAGCAACAATCCTAAACCTACCCGTGTTGAAGCGCTGGAATATTACAGGAGAGTGGCAATCAATTTTTCATTGAACATTCATTTGTTTGAAACGGTACAGGAAGTAAAAAAAGAAGGGGATATATTTGTTGTTACCACTTCCAAACAACAGTATGTTGCAAAGAATGTCATCATCTCTACCGGCTTTTATGATATCCCGTTTTTACTGAATGTTAAAGGAGAAGACTTACCGAAAGTAACACACTATTACAAAGACCCCAATTTCTACGCTTTTCAAAAAGTACTCGTTGTTGGTGCCAGCAATTCTGCGGTGGATGCAGCGCTGGAAACCTGGCGCAAAGGTGCCACGGTAACGATGGTAATAAGAGACAATGTCATCAGCAGGTCGGTCAAGTATTGGGTTAAGCCCGATATTGAGAATCGCATACAGGAAGGATCTATTAAAGCTTATTTTAATTCCACCATACAGGAGATCAGGGAACAGGAAGTGTTGATCAACACAGCAGAAGGCACTGTTTCCATTCCCAATGATTTTGTAATAGCAGCCACCGGTTATCAACCTGACCTGGATTTTTTAACCCGTACGGGTGTCAATTTGTGTGAGGACAGGAACCGTATACCGGAGTATGATTCGTCTACCCATCAAACCAATATCAAAGGCATCTACCTCGCCGGCGTTATCTGTGGAGGAATGGATACGCACCAGCTTTTTATAGAAAACTCGAGGGAGCATGCGGTGAAAATTATCCGGGATATTGTGAAGTGCTGAGCTTTTTTACTGCTCCTTTATTTCATCCTTTGTTACAGGGTTGGAGAATGCATTGCCGATACTGTGCATCAGGCTTGAAATAGGGCCTTCCATTTTATTGGTATTATCATCCAGCGTATCATCTTTCAATAATTCTCCCATGTGTAAAGCTGCAGGTAAGTACAATAAGATATTGTTGCGTTGATTGCTAAAAAAAGTTTTTACGGCTTTTATATCCGCATCTGGTGGCAATTGCTGCTTCGTTACCTTTACTGCTTCCGCCGCTATTTGATTTAGCTTTTCATCCAATGCCCCATCTTTATCTTTCGAATAAGAAGCGATGATTGACAGGAGCTCATTTTTATCTTCAGTAAAGATCTTTTCTACCCAATCCGTAGAACTATCTCCCCGCAATACCAGGTTTGCTCCTTCATCAGTTTGTACATATTTATACAATGCCGTTAATACCGCAGGTATTGCTGCCTGGCTGAACCGGTCTTCATCGGCGGTCGTATCATCTTCTTTAACAGCCTGTGTATTGGGATCTATCTTTTGCAAAGGAGGATAGCCCAGGTTTTTTTGTACAGCTTCTAAAAGATCTGTTGTCATAATTATCAGTATTTAATAGTTGGAGAAATAATTGCTTTTGTTAACAGGTAATAAAACCATGCCAACGGAACCATCCATAACATTTCAAACAGCTAAGGAGCTTTAGACAATAATGACAGAAAATGATGGCAACCTTTTAAAAATTTCACTCGTTTACAGGAAGCACTGCGAACTAACACTACTAAATAAAAAAAAACATTATGAAAAGAACTGCTACACTCTTCCTGCTTTTGCTGGTTGGCTTTTTTGCAAAAGCAACCGTATTTAATGTGACCGTAACCAATTTCCAGTTTTCACCTGCCAACATCCCCAACGTACTGATCGGTGATGTGATCAGATTTAATTTCGGCGGCGCTAATTTTCACAATGCTACTACCACCCCCCTGGGCATGGCACCTGCAGGCGCAGCGGCCATACACAGTGGTACACCCGGCCAGGTAACCACCTCCTATTCTTACACCGTTACAGTTGCGGGCAGCTACCGTTACTATTGCGAAGTACACAGCGGTGATGGCATTACTGGTATGGTAGGCACTTTTACTGCAAGCGGCGTGGTACCTGTACAATTAAAAAACTTTGATGTATCCATTTCCGGCAAAACCGTAACAGCATTGTGGCAAACTGCGTCAGAACAAGACCTCAGTTATTTTTCTTTACAAAAAAGCAACGACGGAAAAAATTATAAGGAGGCCGGCCGGGTGAATGCAGCAGGCAATTCAAACAACCTGCAGTCGTACAGTCTCAAAGATGAGCAACTGGATATGAATGCGAGGTATGTTTACTATTTATTGAAGTCGGTAAACCGGGATGGCAGTTATAGCTTGTCGCCTGTTAAACTTATCCGCAATGATGGCGCTGTAAAAAAATTGATCACGCAGATGGGCGCCAACCCTGTGAGTAAGGCCATCGGCCATTTGATGTTCCAGTTTAATGCAGACAGGAACAGCAGCATGAGGGCGCTGGTGATAGACGGTAACGGCAAAACACTGATGAAGCTGGACCTTTCTGCCAACAAAGGAATTAATAACGGGCACATCCACATGGCGGAACTACCCACCGGCATCTATACGATCCTGTTCTCACTGGACGGGCTGAAAGAAACCCGGAAAGTGATGCTGGTAGATTGACCGCTCAGATAAAAAATTTAAGAAAGGCTGTATCAAAATAACCATTGATTATAGTACATACAGTCGAACTGTTACAATCAATGGCACCAAATCTCTAAGCATTTCAAATAGGTTTGATCGCATTTGATACAGCCTTCTTTTTAATCCTGCGCAATTTTGTAATGGCCGGGGGTCTTGGTTGCAAAACCCTTTCATGACCATTCAACACATCCGCATTCTCAACATCATTTTTGTTGCGTTCATTTTTGCTACCGGCACGGTAAACTTTTTATGGTACATCATTGCCATGCATGCTTCGCTTGAAATATTGAACAGCTGTTTGCTTTACCTGCGGCATCAATATAAATTATACAATTGTATCTTCTGGGCCTATAGTCTTGTGCTCCTCGAACGGCTTCGGCCCGGGCATTTATCAGCCACAGCAGAAGTTGCCATCAACTGTGCCGAACATTTATTTTTTGGGATCATCATTTGCATCAAAGTGTATATCTATACAGCGCTCTTCTCAACAATAAGTACTGCTGCCCGTATCAAAAGAGCGCTGCTTGCCTTTGTTGTATTTAATTTGATCGGCATTTTTAATGAGGTATTTCAGAACGACCTCGGTGGCCGAAGTTTGTTTGTATTTATACCAGACAGCATCAAAGACATGCAGATGAATTTACTGGGTGCGGCTGTTTTTATGGTGGCAGTATTTGTCCGCATAAGCAGGTTGAAAAAGCATGCGCTCCTAAGGGCGGGCCAAAGCTTTTGATAACAAAAAGTAAACTCTACATCGTTGTATTGCCCGAAGCAATAAAAAATTAAGCAGTTCTTAAGCAGATCCAGTTTGCTTCTTCACCTATATTCCAATCTGCTGCCTCCAACCATTCATAACCATTTACGCCCGTTGTTTCCGGAACAGGGAGCTGTGCTGATATCTAAAGGAGATCGCAGAAACCTATTGCTGACTACCTCGTATTACATTCGTCGTGAATACATTTTTCCCAGGTGCCAACTTTCATTTATCTTCAAAACAAAATTGCTGCCATGTCCAGATTCATTCTTGCCCTCGACCAGGGCACTACCAGCAGTCGTGCCATTGTATTTAACCAGGCCGGCGAAATAATCTCTGTAGCCCAAAAAGAATTTACGCAGATCTTTCCGCAACCCGGATGGGTGGAGCATGATCCCATGGAGATATGGAGTACCCAGTTGGGCGTGGCAGCAGAAGCCATCAGCAAAGCAGGATTGGTAACGGCAGATATTGCAGCCATCGGTATCACCAACCAGCGGGAGACCACGGTTGTGTGGGAAAGGGCTACGGGTAAACCGGTGTATAATGCGATTGTTTGGCAGGACAGGAGAACGGCAGCTTTTTGCGATGAATTAAAAGCAAGAGAAGTGGAGAACGTGATCAGGCAAAGCACCGGTTTGGTGCTAGACGCTTATTTCAGCGGCACCAAAATAAGGTGGATACTGGACAATGTACCCGGCGCAAAAGAGAAAGCCGAAAAAGGTGCTCTGTGCTTCGGCACTATCGATACCTGGTTACTATGGAACCTTACTAACGGTGCCGTACATGCTACCGATGTAAGCAATGCCAGCAGAACAATGCTCTGCAATATTCACACCGGCCAATGGGATGGACAGTTGCAGGATATCCTCGGTGTTCCGGGCAATATGCTGCCTGTCATTAAAAGCAGCAGCGAAATATTTGGTTATACATCGGGCAACTTCAGCAATGCAAAGATCCCCATCGCAGGGATCGCCGGCGATCAGCAGAGCGCTTTGTTCGGGCAGTTATGCACGCAGCCGGGCATGGTAAAGAACACTTATGGAACCGGTTGCTTTATGCTGATGAATACCGGCGAAACACCGGTGATATCAAATAATAACCTGCTTACCACCATCGCCTGGAAGATCAACGGCATTACCCAGTATGCACTGGAAGGCAGTGTGTTCATTGCAGGAGCAGTCACCCAATGGCTGAGAGACGGGTTGGGTATCATCCGCAGCGCTGCAGAAATAGAATCGCTGGCAGGCCAGGCAGCTTCTAACGGTGGCGTGTACATGGTTCCTGCATTTACCGGCCTCGGTGCCCCTTACTGGAGGCAGGATGCCCGTGGCGCTATTACCGGCTTAACAAGAGGCAGCACCGCTGCTCATATTGCCAGGGCTGCGTTGGAAAGCATTGCCTATCAAACAATGGATGTATTAAAAGCAATGGAGAATGATGCTGGTATTTCGATAAAAGAATTGAGGGTAGATGGTGGCGCTACTGCCAATAACCTGTTGATGCAATTTCAAAGTGATATCCTCAACACAAAAGTGCTGCGGCCGAAGGTTACAGAAACAACCGCCCTTGGAGCAGCCTACCTGGCCGGGCTTGCAGTTGGTTACTGGAAAAGTGTAGAAGACATACAGCAGCAGTGGCAGATCGATCGGTCATTTGAAAGCAGGATGGACGAAGCAGAGAGGGAAGTGCTGACGAAGGAATGGCACCGGGCAGTGCAGGCAGCGATCAACTACTAGTGTTTATTCAAAGAAAAAACGGACAATGAAGCAGCTATATTTTGTCTTTGCACCTTTTCAGCTTAGCGTTTTTGCGTGAATTAGTAATGAACCGCAGCCAATCCATACAGCAACTTACCAGCACTTCTCAATGGGACATCATCATTATTGGTGGTGGCGCTACCGGCCTGGGTTGTGCTGTAGATGCAGCAAGCCGTGGATACAAAACTTTATTGCTGGAAAAATATGACTTTGCAAAAGGCACATCCAGCCGGGCCACCAAACTGGTGCATGGCGGTGTACGATACCTGGCACAGGGAAATATCCGGTTGGTAAGAGAAGCATTGATGGAAAGAGGCAGGCTGCTGAAGAACGCACCACATGTTTGCCATACGCTTGCCTTTGTAGTTCCTTTTTATAAATCCTGGCAGAAATGGTATTATGGATTTGGCCTTTGGTTATATGAATTACTGTCGGGCAAATTAAGCTTGGGACCAACAAAATTCTTATCAAAACAAGGCGCTTTAAGAAACCTTCCCAACCTGCAGGAAGAAAAGCTAACTGGTGGCGTGCTCTATTTTGACGGGCAGTTTGATGACAGCAGGCTCGCCATCAACCTTGCACAAACAGCAACAGAACAGGGTGCCACTGTGATCAATTATTTTGCAGTAACGGATTTTATAAAGCAAGGCAGCACCATCATGGGCGTGATCGCAAAAGATGGACTAAGTGAACAGTCGTTTACCATCAGTACCAAATCGGTGATCAATGCTACCGGTGTGTTTGCCGATGAATTGCTGCAGCTTGCCGAAGGGCACAGGGAACAAACCATTACACCATCGCAGGGAATACACCTTGTGGTTGACAAGCATTTTTTTAAGGGTATTGCCGGGTTGATGGTGCCAAAAACTGACGATGGCCGGGTGCTGTTTGCGATTCCCTGGCATGATAAAGTATTATTGGGTACAACAGACACAGCCGTTGAAAATATCAGTACCGAACCAACTGCATTAAAAGAAGAAGTTGATTTTGTGATCGGCCACTTTAACCGTTATGCATCTTCGGCTATTGGTTACCGTGATGTAAGATCAGTATTTGCCGGCTTGCGGCCGCTTGCAAAAAGCAGCGGTAAAAAACAAACAGCGGTAATGCCCCGGGATCATCATATTGAAGCACTGCCGTCTGGATTGATACATGTAACCGGTGGCAAATGGACCACCTACCGGAATATGGCAGAACACGCAGTTGACAAAGCTGCAGCATACGCTGGATTAGAAAAGATAAATTGTAAAACAAAAACATTGCACCTGCATGGATGGCACGAAGGCGATGAACATTCGCATTGGTCTGTTTACGGCACCGATGCAGCACTGATAAAAGAAATGATGGCGGATGATAGTGGGCTGGCAGAACAAATCCATCCCCAATATCCCTACAGCAGGGCCGAAGTGAAATGGATGGCAGAACATGAAATGGCGATGACGGTGGAAGATGTGCTGGCCAGGCGAATACGGCTTTTATTCCTGGATGCAAATGCTGCAATGGAAGCGGCAGCAACTGTTGCACTGGTTATGGCAAGAGCTTTGAAAAAAGAGCAGGACTGGATCGACGAACAAATTTCAACATTCATCAATTTAGCAAAAGGCTACCTGCTGAAATGAGGAATTGCGAAATATAGATTTACAGTCGTTCCTGAATTGAATTCATAATTCTTAATCCATCATTCATAACTCAAAACTAACAATTCATGTCTCCTTTTATCTCAGAATTTATTGGTACTTCCATTTTTATTTTACTGGGCAATGGTGTAGTGGCAAACGTGGTGCTTCACAAAACAAAAGGTAACGGCAGCGGCTGGATCGTGATTACTTTTGGATGGGCAATGGCCGTGTTTGTAGGCGTGTATGCCAGCGCCGGAACAGAGGGCGCTCATTTGAACCCGGCGGTAACCCTTGCATTGGCTTTAAAAACCGGGGATTGGAACAATGTGCCTTTACACATCACTGCACAAATGCTGGGCAGCATGATGGGTTCTTTATTGGTTTGGCTGACTTACCTTCCACATTTTGATGCCACTGAAGATGCAGT
>APMI01005207.1_pt1 | contig 17827 bp, 11 predicted proteins | sample 667938 | NCBI WGS metagenome assembly APMI01 (sample SAMN01084076, study PRJNA167559) | wastewater metagenome | biome: Wastewater | place: Denmark: Ejby Moelle, Odense | collected 2011-11-28 | reverse complement strand
GGTGCCGCCGGGCGGCATCCCCCCTGGTGCTCGTCCCGCACCGCCGGAGGTGGCGGGGCCGGCGAGGACGATCGAGCCGGTGTGGGGAGTGGCCACGGTCGCCACGCTGTATGCCGCGGGGCCGAGCAACCCGGCCGCGAGGGCCACTCCCAGCACGGCGGGAACTGCCTTGGCGGGCAGTCGATCTGCGAGCAGGAAGCCCGCGGCGGCGGCCAGGCCGAGCGCCAGGACGACGACACGAAGCCAGCCGTTCCACGAAGTGACCCGCGAGAGCAGGACAAAGCTCCAGACGCCGGTGATCACCGTGACCGCAGCCAACGGCACCGAACCGATCCACCGGTCGCGGCGCTCCCACGCCTCGGCGCCGCCCATCGCCACAAGGGCCGCGATCGCTGGAGCTAGCGCGACGGTGTAGTAGGCGTGATAAATGCCGGCCATCAGCGAGAAGACGAGGGTGGTGATGACGAGCCACGAGCCCCAGACGAGGTATGCCGCGCGCCGAGCGTCGGTGCGCGGCATACGCGCGCGGTAGGCCAGCCCGACGAGCAGGAGGATGAGCGCCGCGGGGAGCAGCCACGAGATCTGGCCGCCGTTCTCGGAGTTGAACATGCGGCCCAGGCCGATCTGGGTCAGGCGGGCCGAGGCGTTGCCGACCGAGCCGGTCTCCTCGCCGTTGATCCGACCGAGTCCGTTGTAGCCGAAGGTCAACTCGAGGAACGAATTGGTCTGGGAGCCACCGATATAGGGGCGCACGCTTGCGGGAAGGAGCTCGACGACCGCGACCCACCAGCCAGCTGACGCGACGATCGCGAGGCCCCCGATGACGGTGTGCCAGATCCGGCGCAGCAACGGGGGTCGGGCGGCGACGAGGTAGGCCAGGGCGAAGCCGGGGACGACGAGGAAGGCTTGGAGGGTCTTGGTGAGGAAGGCCAGGCCGATGAAGACGCCGACGAGGGCGAACCACCTCGGGGACGACTCATCGATCGAACGCACCGTCGCCCACGCGGCTAGTGCCATGGCCAAGACCAGCAGCGCGTCGGGGTTGTTGAAGCGGAACATCAACACCGCAACCGGGGTGAGGGCGAGGATCCCCCCAGCGAGCAGCCCTGCGGCAGCGCCGAATTGGCGCTTCACGGTGGCGTAGACGACGCCGACAGTGGCGACCCCCATGAGCACTTCAGGCAGCAGAATCGCGAAGGAGCTGAGGCCGAAGATCCGCACCGACAGGGCCATGAACCACAGCGACGCGGGCGGTTTGTCGACGGTGATCGCGTTGGCGGCGTCGGAACTGCCGAAGAAGAACGCCTTCCACGAGTCGGCTCCGGCCTGGGCTGCGGCGGAGTAGAAGGCGTTCGCGTAACCGCTGGAGCTGAGGTTCCACAGATAGAAGACGGCGGTCGCCGCGAGGAGGCCGAGCAGGGCGGGGCGGACCCAGGACGGGTCACGTGAGGAGGTTGCGGCAGTGGTGGCGGTGGTCTGGTCGGGCCCGGTGGTCGAGGTGGGGGCCATGGCGAGCTCGGTCATTCGACCACGGTGATCGTTGCCGCTATGGGCTACCTGTGTGGCTGCAAGGACTGGTCCGTGAGGACGAGGCCACCGGTGCCACGCCTCGCGCGGGGGGAGGCGTGGCACCGGATGCGTCGGCCCGGATTGGTGGATCGATCAGGGGGTGACCCGACCGGCCCAACGCGGGGTCGAGGAGGCGTCGTCGGGCGCAGGCAGCACCACGGAGAAGACGGTGTCGCCCGGCGTGCTCGTCAACTGCACCGACCCGCCGTGGGCACTGGCAACAGCGGCCACGATCGACAAGCCCAAACCAGTGCTCCCGCCGGTGCGAGAGCGGGCCGAGTCGCCGCGAGCGAAGCGTTGGAAGACCTTGGCCTGCTGGGCCTCGGGAACCCCAGGCCCGTCGTCGTGTACTGACAACCGCACGGTGCCTGGCTCGCGGCTGATGCTCGTGAGCACCGTCGTGCCGGGCAGGGTGTGCACGCGGGCGTTGCCCAGGAGGTTGGCGACGATCTGATGCAGGCGGGCGCTGTCTCCGCGCACAAGCACCGGCTCGTCGGGCAGGTCCAGGCGCCACTTGTGCTGCGGCGAGGCGGCGTGGGCGTCGCTGACGGCGTTGACGACGATCTCGGTGAGGTCGACGTCTTCCTGGTCGAGGGGGCGGCCGGCGTCCAGCCGGGCCAGCAGGAGGAGGTCGTCGACGAGCGTCGACATCCGCTTGGCCTCGGACTCGACCCGGCTGATCGCGTGGACCACCCCCGCGGGGACGGGCTCGCGCTCCTTCCGGGTCAACTCGGCATACCCTCTGATGGAGGCGAGCGGGGTCCGTAGCTCATGCGAGGCGTCGGCGACGAACTGGCGCACCCGCTGCTCACTCTCGTGACGCGCGTTGAGGGCGGAGTCGACGTGGTCGAGCAACTCGTTGAGGGCGAGGCCGACCCGGCCGACCTCCGTGCGCGGGTCGGTGTCCTCCTCGGGGACCCGTTCGGCGAGCGCGACCTGCCCGGACGACAGGTGCAACTGCGAGACGCGGGTGGCGGTGTCGGCGACCCGGGTCAGCGGGCGCAGGTTTCGCGTGACCAGCCAGGCGCCGCCGATGCCGACGGCGAGCAGGCCGAGCACCGAGGCGAACAGCGCGGTCCGGAAGGCGTTGCCGACGGTGCCGACCTGGCGGTCCCGGGGGAGGCCGACGTAGACGACGGCGCCGCTGTTGCGGGCCGAGGTACCCGCGAGGACCCGGTATTCGCCGAGTTCGCCGCCGAGATCGATGTTCCGGGGCTGGTTGCCCAGCCCGGCCTCCTGCAGCAGCTGAATCTGGGCGACCGTGATGGCGTCGCGCTGGCGGGTGTAGGGGGTGCCGTTGGCGACGACCACGACGAAGCCCTCATCGCCGGGCCCGCGGCCGAGGTCCCCGTCGCCGTCCCGCAGGGAGGTCGACGACGCGGTCCCTCCGAGCTGGGGCGGGATCTTGCTGAGTGAGGAACGCAGTTGATCGTCCAACTGGGCGGTGAGGGAACGGTCGAGGGAGAGCACCGATGCCGCGGCGATGACGAGGGTCATCACCGTGAAGAGCACCAACATCGAGGCGACGAGCTTGCTGCGCAGGGTCCAGGTCGACGGGTGCCACGAGCGGGCCGCGGTGGTCGGCGCGGGCGCGACGAACTCGGCGGGTGCGGCTGCTACGGCCGTCCCGGCGGCTGCTGCGGGGGGTTGCTCAGACATCAGCTCGCCGGCTTGAGGACGTAGCCCACGCCACGCATGGTGTGGATCATTGGCTCGCGGCCGGCGTCGATCTTCTTGCGCAGGTAGGAGATGTAGAGCTCGACGACGTTGGCCTGGCCGCCGAAGTCGTAGTTCCAGACGCGGTCGAGGATCTGGGCCTTGGACAGCACCCGCTTGGGGTTGCGCATGAGGTAGCGCAGCAATTCGAATTCCGTTGCCGTCAGCTGGATCTGGGCTCCAGCGCGGGTGACCTCGTGGGAGTCCTCGTCGAGGGTGAGGTCGCCGACGACCAGGCGCGAGTCGTCCTCCTCGGTGGCCACCAGGACGGTCCGACGCATGAGCGCGCGCAGTCGAGCGACGACCTCCTCGAGGCTGAACGGCTTGGTGACGTAGTCGTCGCCGCCCGCGGTGAGCCCGGCGATGCGGTCTTCGACGGCGTCGCGTGCGGTGAGGAAGAGCACCGGGAGGCGGTCGTTGTGCTCACGCATCCGGCGCAGCACCTCCAGGCCGTCCATGTCGGGAAGCATCATGTCCAGCGCGACCGCGTCGGGCTCGAACTCGCGCGCGGCTCGGACAGCCGCCATGCCGGTGCCGGCCGAGCGCACCTCCCAGCCCTCGTAGCGCAGGGCCATCGACAGCAGCTCGGTGAGGTTGTGCTCGTCATCGACGACGAGCACTCGCGGCGGGGTGCCGTCGGGGCGCTCGAGCTTCTGCGGCTTGACGGGGTTCGTGGTCATGGTGGAAGTCTCTCCGCGGTGCGTGTCGGCCTCGTGTGTGTTTGCTGTGCGCTTCCTGTGAGCGATCATCGCACTCACGGCGCAGCGACAGGAGGCCAACAGCGTCGACACAGTGCAGCGTGGCAGCGTGGGCAGCCCGCAGCACCCCAGGGCCTTGATCGGTCCGACGTTGAGATCAGCCGCGAGCGGCCAACAGTCCCAACGGAATTGACAGCACGACGAGGGCACACAAAAGCCCGAGCAGGATCGTCGTCCAGTCACGCATCCGCGCGGCCTGATTGGCTCCGCGGCGTCTCCCCACATATGCCGTCATGGCACCTAGCCCCCTTGACGCTTTGCTTGATCCCCAGTTGTGCTGCCTGCCCCGCGACCCCCGCGGAACCGGCGTGGCCGACCTGCGTCGGCGGCATACCCCGTGCGGGTTCCCTGCCCGCGGAGGAGATTCTACCGCCGTTGGCGCCCTTCGGACAGAGCCCTCAGACGGCGGGGCTGGACGGCGTGCGCTGGCAGGCGATCCCGTGGCTGATCGGGCGATAACCGAGGAGGTCGTTGACGGCGATCATGTGGGTGTTGGACTCGGCGTTGCTCGTCGTCAGCATGCCGCAGGCCGGCTCAACCTCGCCCAACCAGCGCACCATGTCGGTCTTGAGGAGCACTCCGAGGCGGTGCCCGCGGTGGGCGTCCACAACGGTCGTGTCGTGTTGGTCGCCGAACGTCGGCCGTTCGGGATCGACGGTGACGACGGTGTGACCGGCGAACTCCCCGGTCTCGCGATGTCTGGCGATGACCCGATAGAGAGTCTCGCCGCGCACGGCGTGGCTTCGCTCGTAGGCGCGCACGCGCTCGGCGTCGAAGACCTCGTCCTCCTGCTCGAGGTCGTCAGTGGGCGCGTCATTGATCGCCGCGACGGCCTGCACATAGCCGGCCATGAGGTCGGCCGGGAGGGCTCCGACGACGCGCAGGTGGTCGTAGTCCGCGGCATACGGGAGGGCTTGGGCGTATGCCGCCTCCGTCGCCCCCGCGGGAAGGTCGGCGAAGGTGACGCGCCGCGTGACGCTCCTGGAGCGCACCTCGAAACCGATCGCGTCGACGAACCCGCGCGTGTGTGGCAGGTCGACCCCGAAGGTGCCCAGGACGGTGCGGCCGGCGTCGGTTGCGAGCCTGATGAGCTCGGTGTAGGTCCAGCGGCCGATGCCCTGGCGGCGGGCGTCGGGGTGGACGGCGGCGTAGATCCAGCCGCTGTCGAGGTTGTCCCGGCTGGGGAGTGCCATGGCGCCGACGGCGACGAGATCGCTCCCGCGGTGGATGAGGTAGAACGGCTCCGGGTCACCGTCATAGCCGAGCAGGTGCTCCTGGCGGATGCTGCGCCGGGTCGCGCCGTGACGCCACGGCGCATCGACCGCGTCGGTGGCGGCGAAGAGTTCCACGATCGCGTCGAGTTGTCGCTCGTCGTCCGGGTCGAGCAGCTGCAGGTCCAGGGTCATGCCTTCCAGGGTGACCCTCGGTCGCGGGCCGCGTCACCTGGTTTTCCGTCGTCGGTGGCTGGCTCGTTGTGGAACCGGTCAGGCCGCAGGAAGCCATCCGTTGCGCCGCAAGGCCTCCCACGCCACTTCGACATGGTCCGTCGTGAACAACCGACCTTTGCGAGGGCTCCACTGCTGGACCGCCGCAGCGGCGATCTTCGGGTCGCGGGCAGCCCGGGAATCGTGCAGAGCCACCCAGTGGGTGCTCGCGAGAAGCTCAAGGCCATAGGCGCTCTCGAAGCCGTCAGCGAGGGCTAGGACGCGGCTCATCCGCTCGAGGGTCTCCTCCTGATGGGTCAGTGCGGCATCAATGTCGGTGTCGTGGCCCGAGACAAGGGAGAGCGGCTCGGCCTCGTTGACTCGTTGAGAGCCGTCGCCGAAGCCCACGATGTACTGCCCTTCCAACTCGCGAAGCACAGCGCGCAGGTTGTCTGCGTATGGGCCGTAGTGATGCCTGACGAACTTCAGTTGCAGGGCTTCCCCGGCGGCCTGAAGGAAGTACATGAGCTTCTGGACCTCGATGACCGAGGGAGCCTCGAACGTCGCCTCTTGATACCCGCGCATCATCGCGAGGAGCGCCGCGCGGCCACGTGTCAAGGCGGCGACGGGTCGGTTGTCGATCATTTCCGCAGCCGAGGGTGCCCCGGCTGGGGGGTAGACCCGCACTTCGACGCCATCGAGGTCACCTAGCGCACCGATAATCATGGGCCGTACGTCGGCCCAGGCGAGCCCGCCGTTACCGCACCCGAGCGGCGGCACCGCGACCGAGGTGATCCCGAGCTCGCTGATGACCCGCCTTAGATCGGCCAGGCCCTCAGCCACGTCGTCGATCCGCGACGGGCTCCGCCAGTGCCGCTTGGTGGGGAAGTTGATGACGTAGCGAGGGCCGTCGAGTTGGTTGGTCGGCCAGACGTGCATGTGTCCCGGCTGCAGCTCGCCGGCCTTCGCGGCCTTCTCGTATGCCGTGAACATCGCCGGGTAGGCGCGCTTGAACTGCAGGGCAATGCCTTTGCCCATGACGCCGGCCGTGTTGACGGTGTTGACCAGGGCGTCGACGTCCGCGGTGAGCAGGTTGCCCGATACCTCGCGGATCATCGTCGTCTCCATATGGCTAGAAATACCAGTCGGGTCTGACAGCCGTCTGTACCCAGGTGACGCCCATGCTAGCCAGGACCCCAGCGGCCTCGTCGCGAATGGCGCCCGATTTTGCCACGAGGCCAAGGATGGCGTGAAAGGGGACGACCTGGTGGACCAGGCACTCGGCCATCCGTCGCTCCCGTCGGGAGAGGTCTTCTGGAGTGTTCGCCCAGTAACGTGCGCTCATCAACGGCCAGTCCGTCATGGCGGCGATGTCCCCGTCATCGTCGGCGAACACGGCAACGGACTTTAGGGGGTGACGGTCCGTTCCAAGAACGTTCAGCCCGAGCTCCCGGAGTCGTTGTGTGGACGTCACCACATAGATGAGCCGATCGCAGCCGTCAGTGTAGGTAGGGACTCGGCCGTGATGGATGGAACTCATCATGGGGCTGCGAGGCGCGTAGTAGAACGGCACGTAGTCGGCGACCACGCCCCCGGGCCCAACGGGGACGACGCGTCGACCCCGTCCCTCCTTGATTCCGGTGTTGCCCACCTCGATCTGCAGGACTCCCGGTTCATGAGCTCGCGAGTCACACACCAAACCGTGCTGGACTATCGAGGCGAGGTGCTCGACATGCGTGAAGTGGCAGACCCATGTGGGCTCAGGACGGGGCATGGCCCTCCGCCTTGCGCTCGGCGGCATACCGGGGTGCGAGGGCCTCCATCTGCTCCATCACGAGGGAGATGGCGCCCTGCTGCTGGTCTGGGGGGTAGTCATACTTGACGAGGAGCCGCTTGATCGACGAGCGCAGCTTCGCCTTGACGTCGTCGCGAACGGTCCAGTCGGTGCGGATGTCGCGACGCATGACGACGACGAGTTCGCGAGCGATCTGGGCCAGGGTGTCCTCGCCCTGCAGCAAACGGGCGGAGTCGTTGGCCTCCAGCGCATCGAAGACCGCCAACTCGTCGTCGCCGAGCGGTGGCGTGAATTTGGCCCCCCGTGCGGCGTCGGCCGTCACCTCCTTGGCCAGCTCGATGAGGGCAGCCATAACCTCGGCCGCGGTGAGCTGCTGGTTGGTGTATTTCCGCATCAGCTCATCGATCCGCTCCGAGAACGCCCGACCGCGCACCAGGCTCCCGGCAACCATCGACCCGGCTTCCTTCAGCAGCAGGTTGCGAATCTGTTCGATCGCCAGGTGGGCCTTGTCGGCCTGCTTGGCCGCAGTTCGCATTGCCTCCATCGTTGAGGGAGTCAACTCGGCAAGACTCATCCGCGGCAGACCGGCTGCCGCATAGATGTCGAGGATCTCGCCGGCGTCGGTCGAGTCGTCGAGCACCTTGCCCAGCAACAGCTGGATGTCCTCAGGGATCGGCTCGCCGCGACCCCGTCGGGCCTCCGCGTCGAGCTTGGCCATCGCCACCCGGACGTACTCGCAGAACTGGACCTCCCGCTGCTGCTCCGGGGTCAATGACTCCTTGCCGCGCGCCAGGGCCCACAGTCGACTCAGCTGTCCCGCCAATCGACGGAACCGCAGCCCGACCGGCTCGGCGTCCGCCCCGTCGCCGTCCGCGCCGTCGGACGTGCTGTTGGCCGGGCTCCGCAGGTGGTTGGCCGCTGCGACAACGGTCTCGACGTGAGCTCGTGGCGTGCCCACAGCCAGTCGGGTTCGCCATGGGAAGCCAACGAGGCAAGCGTCGAACTCGCTCAGGAGGTCGATCATGGCGTCGGCCGCCTCGGCGATGTTTCGACCGACCGGGCGTGCTTGCTGGTCATCCACGGTGTATTCACCGAGCGCGTGCTCAAGGCTGTCCGCGATCGGAGCGTAGGCGACGAGCAGCCCGTCTCGTTTGCCCCGGAAGGTCCGGTTGACCCGGGCGAGGGTCTGCATGAGCAGCGCGTCGCGCATTGGTCGGTCCAGGTAGAGCGTATGCAGCGATGGCGAATCGAAGCCGGTGAGCAGCATGTCCTTGACGATGATGAGCTCCAGCTCATCCTGGGCGTTGGCCGCGCGCTCCTTGACGGCCTTCTCTTGGCTGGGGCGCCGGATGTGCGGTTGGTATGCCGCGGGGTCACTGGGGACGCCGGAGAAGACGACCTTGACCCGGCCCTTGTCGTCGGACGCGTTGGCCCAGTCTGGACGACGACGAACGATGGCCTCGTAGACCCGGACGCACACTTCGCGGGTCACGCACACGATCATTGCTTTGCCCCGACTGCCGATGAAACCCGTCATCGCCTCGGCGCGGGCATCCCAGTGGGCGAGCAGATCGTCGACCAGCGCTTCTATCCGGTCGGGCGCGCCATACAGCCGGTTGAGGTTGGCGACTGATCGCTCAATCCGAGCGCGTTCGACGTCGTCCAAACCCAGCGTGATCTCGTTCGCGGCGGCGTCGAGGTCTTCGGGTGTCACGCCGTCGTCCAGTGCGACACGGATGAGCCTGGGCTCAAAGTAGACCGGAACGGTGGCGCCGTCCTTGACGGCTCGAGTGAGGTCATAGACATCGATGACGTCCCCGAAGACAGCACGAGTGTCGTGGTCTGCCCGTGCGATCGGCGTGCCCGTGAAGGCGATGAGAGTGGCCCGGGGCAGGGCGTCGCGCAGGTGGCGGGCATAACCGTCGAGGTCGTCGTAGTGACTGCGGTGCGCTTCGTCGACGATCACGACGACGTTGGAACGATCGGTGAGCAGCGGATGGGTTTCCCCCGCGTCGCGCTCGCCGAGGGTCCGTCCGAACTTCTGCAACGTCGTGAAGTAGATCCCGCCGCTGCGAGTCTCCGAGAGCACCTCACGAAGTTGTTTCCGTGTGGAGATCTGAACCGGGGTGCTGCGGAGGAGTTCGCAGCGCGCGAACGATGAGAACAACTGGCCATCCAGGTCGGTTCGGTCGGTGATCACGACGACCGTGGGGTTGGCCAACTCGGGCCGTTGGGAGAGGGCGTAGGTATAGAGCTCCATCTCCATCGACTTGCCTGAGCCCTGGGTGTGCCACACGACGCCAGCTCGACCGTCGCCGCGCACAGCATCGATAGTCGAGCCGACCGCCTTGGTGACCGCGAAGTATTGGTGCGGTTTGGCAATCCGCTTCGTCAGCGTTCCGTTGTCCTTGTCGACGTGGAAGGCGGTGAAGTGACGCTGCAACTGGAGGATGCGCACGACGTTGCAGACCCCGTAGAGGAGCAGGCTCAGGCTGGTCGGGGTGCTGCCGTCCGGTTGGCTCTCGCCCGGCTCGACCGGGCGCCCGTCGTCGTCAACATTCCAGGGCGCGAAGTGGTTGAGCGGGGTGAACGGCGTGCCGTAGGCCGAGATGACGCCGTCTGTCGCAATCGTGAGCAGCGCGAAGCGGAACTCCGCCGGGAACTCGTGGACATAGGTCTCCAACTGTGCGTGTGCAGCCGAAACGTCGGCGTGATGGGCGCCGCCCTTCTTCACCTCGATGATGCCGACAGGCAGGCCGTTGCAGTAGAGGACGACGTCGAAGCGCCGATCGTGATCGCGGTCGACGAGGCGCACCTGGTTGGCGGCGAGCCAGTCGTTGCGATCTGGGTTGGCGCTGATCACGTGGACGGTCGGCGACCGCTGCACGCCTTCGTCGTCGACATAGCTGAGCCCGGAGTACCCGCCGATGAGTATGCCGTGCATCCGGTGGTTCTCGGTCAGCGCGTCGCCGGATCGGATGGCGAGGATCTCGGCCATGGCTTGGTCCAGGTAGTGCTTGGGGACCTCGGGGTTGAGTCGCAACAACGCGTCCTGGAGCCGGTGGGGGATGACGAGGCTGTCCCAGCTCACGCGTTCGCCCGAACCGGGAGCGATGGCTTTGCCGCCCATGGGTTCCCACCCGAGGTCGCCGAGGTCCTCCAGTGCGAGGTCCTCCCAGTCGGCTTCACTCCCGAAGGGCTTCATCTCACACCACCTCCTCGACCTGCTTTTCGGCGTCCTCAACGCGTAGTTCCCCTGACATCAGCTTGGGCAATAACTGGTCCCGGAGGGTGGTCAGCATCGATGCCTGGGCTGTCGCTGCATCTGCAAAACGTGTGAGCGAGTCGAGCAATTCTTCGAGAGAGGGCTTGACGATGGACGGCATTCTAATCTCGGTCTGTGCGACAGAGGCCCGAGAGAGCTCAGTTTGACCAGTGCTGCCCTCGGCCAGAGACTCGAAAACGCCTTCTAGAGCCAAAAGCGCATATCCAACATGATTCACTCCCTCATGCGGTGCTGGCCGCACGAGGGTAACGTGGGAATCGAGGGAAGCAGGCAGGTCCTCCGTCCATCTGCCGACTCGACCTAACGTACCTGTTCCAGTGGAATTGATAAGAACGTCCCCGCGTGTCAGGACTGTATCTTTGCGTATCCTGCTCGGGTCTCCGCTGCGGGCCAGCATGCGATTCACCCGACCGTTGCGAATGCACTTCTGATTCAGAATCGGGAGGCCCTTATCCTCGCTAACGTATCGTGGTGCCGATCCGCGCGTAATCAGAGTGCTGACGTCTGCGACTCTCACTACTCGGCTTGACGCCCTAACGGCGCCCTGGAACTCGGCCGCGGCCAGCGCCGAAGCTGAATCCGTGGTCAAAGCGTTGGACGCGATCTTGTCGTCGAGCGCCCCCAGAACGTCCGCGATCGCTTGTTGTGTGAGCACGCTTGGTAGCGGAAGTGTGAGTTCGCCGAGGATGCCAAGGTTGATGTGGGGCACGCCCGTGGCGATCGCCCTCTCCCGGATGAGCCTCTGAAATTCTGGGGTAGATGCGGCGTAGTAGACGAAATCGGCGTTCGCCTTCTTGGGATCTACCCGCAAGCGCATCTGGCTCTGGGATATGACGTAAGTGCGCAAATCGCTTGGGGCGATCAACGCGATCTGGCCCAGCGTGCCTCGCTGAGTGAACACGATATCTCCGGCCGTGGCGGTGTTTCGCGCAAGGTCCCGCTCAAATTTCTCTTGAGAAACGAATGCGAAATCTCCGCTAACGTATCGGCCCTGGCCCAAGTTGCTGCCGCGAATCACCGGGATGCCTTGGTCACAGTAGTCATTTGCGACGAGATTGGACCCGAAGGGTCCGCCGACAAGTCCAGCCGGAGCGGCGATCTCGCGAATACTCTGGCGAAGACGCCTAGCCATCGATCCTCCCCAGTTGCTTGCGGACGACCTGTTCGAGGCGGGCGGATTCGTCGAAGTGGGCGAACAACTCGGCGGTGAGCCGTTCGATCTTCGCCTCGATCGGCTCGTCGTCCTCGGCAGCCTCCGCCGCCCCGACATACCGCCCCGGCGACAGGGCGTATCCCGCCTCCTTGATCTGCGCGAGTGTGACCGACGCACAGAAGCCGGGGACATCGGCATACGAAAGGCGCTTGTCCTTGGCCGACGAGGTGCCGCGCCACGCGTGGAAGGTGTCGGCGATCCGGGCGATGTCGGAGTCGGCGAGCGAGCGCTCCCGTCGGTCGACCATGAAGCCGAGCTCACGCGCGTCGATGAAGAGCACCTGTCCACGCCGGTCCACCGAGCCAGCCTGACCTTTCGCTTTGTCCTTCGCGAAGAACCACAGACATACCGGGATCCCGGTGCTCCGGAACAGTTGGGTCGGCAGGGCGACCATTGCCGCGACGAGGTCGTCCTCGACGATGTTGGCGCGGATCTGCCCCTCCCCGTTGGAGGTGCCCGTCATCGTGCCGTTGGCCATGACGACACCGGCCTTCCCGGCGGGGCCGAGCTTGGCGAGGATGTGCTGGATCCACGCGAAGTTGGCGTTCGTCGCGGGCGGGACGCCGTAGCGCCAGCGGGCGTCTTCCTCGTTGCGGGCCCAGTCCTTGATGTTGAACGGGGGATTGGCCAGCACGTAGTCCATCTCGATGCCGGCGTGCAGGTCGCGGGCGAAGGTGTCCTGCCATCGGGAGCCGAGTTGGCCGTCGATGCCGTGGATGGCGAGGTTCATCTTGGCCATCCGCCAAGTGCGCTCGTTGAGCTCCTGGCCATAGACGGCGAGGTCGGAGCCGTCGCGGTGGTGCGCTTCGAGGAACTTCTCGGCCTGAACGAACATGCCGCCTGAGCCACAACACGGGTCATAGATCCGCCCGCTGGCCGGCTCAAGCATCTCGACGATGGTCCGCACCACGGAGGCAGGCGTATAGAACTCCCCGCCCCGCTTGCCTTCGGCGGCCGCGAACTTCTCCAAGAAGTATTCGTAAACCTCGCCGAGCAGGTCCCGTGCCTTGGCCGCACCCTGCCCGGAGAACCGCGCGCTATTGAGGATGTCGAGTAGCTCGCCGAGCCGCTTCTGGTCGACGTTGTCCCGGTTGAATTGCATCGGGAGTGCTTGGCGCAGTGACTGATTCGCACCCTTGAGGTGTTCCATCGCTTCGTCGATGAGGCGGCCGATGGACTTTGCCTCCTCGCCACTCTGGCCCGGTCGCCCCTTCGCGTTCGCGACGAGGTAGGCCCAGCGCGCCGACTTGGGGACGTAGAAGACCCCTGCGCCGACGTAGGAGTCGTAGTCCTCGATGAGCTGCTCGATCTGGTCTTCACGGAACCCGTCCGCTGACAACTCGATCCGGAGCTGTTCGCGCCGCTCGTCGAAGGCGTCGGACACATACTTGAGGAAGATCAGGCCGAGGGCGACATCCTTGTATTGCGAGGCGTCCATGGAACCGCGCAACTTGTCCGCGGCCTTCCACAGGGTGGCCTTGAGCTCGGCCATCGTTGACGGCGCGGTGCTCACCTTGGTCCTAGGGGGCATGCGGGCTGGTCTCCTCATTGCTGGGTGTGGGGGTCAGGACAAACTGTTGGAATGCCGCCCCGAGGAGGGCATCGCGCCGTAGGGCGGTCACGGTGTCGAGGAGGCGTCTAGCTTGGTCGGCAAGGTCGTCAAGGGCGGCGAGGCCCTTGACGACGCTCTCGCGTTGGGATGGAGCCACGAGATAGACCGGCCACTCTCTCCAGTCGGTGTCACCGAGGGCGCGGTTGTTGACAGCGAGCGCGAGTGCCGCGGGGAGCAAACTCCCGGAGTCGGCGGTGATCCGAAGAATGCGAGCCGGGGCGATGACGAGCCTGCCCCCGGAGCGGTCGATCACGGCATACGGTCGGGGGCGGAGGGCGAAGATGACGTCGCCCGGCTGGGTCAGGCGGTGAGTGAGGCCCGCCGCCAGCAACGCCGGTATGGAGGTTCGGCGGTCCTCAGCCGCGCCTGCGATGGTGTGGACTCCGACGACGGGCACCGCACCGTGCGGGTCGTGGTCGACCTCTGCGGAAACGCCGGAGACGACTCGCAACTCGCGGCGTCGAGCGAGCGCTCCAATGGTCGATGGCTCGTCACGGGTGACCGCCGGGGTGTCGATGGGGAGGGCAGACATACGCTGACCCGTGATCCCTTCGGCTAGGTCGTCCAGGCGGTGGCTGAGTTGGGCGAGGTCGAGTGACTCCCCGACCGTCGACCCTGAAGGGTTGGGACCGACGGGAGAGGGCCGACGGGGCGTCAGCGGCTCGCGTCCCGAGAGAATCTTCGCGACGGGGGTCAAGCGCAAGACAGCCAGGCGTCGGGGAGCCAGCACTGAGGCGTCGCTGGCGACGCGCAGGTCATCGATCAGGGCCTGTCGATCAGCCACCAAAGCTGCGGCATCGAGGCATGCGGTGGCGATCGTCCCGTGCCGAAGGGCCTCGTGTTCCTCGACCCGACCCAGCACCCACAGTCCGAGTTGCTCGCGGGGTCGGCTCGGCATCAGGGCAGCAGGCAACCGCAGGGCCACACGGAGTCGGCCCCGGCGAAGCAGCCGGTCTTGGACCCGGGCCGCGTCTCGATCTCGTGGCACGTCACACAGCGCGGCTGCCGGGCCGACCACCACGGCTCTCCCGTCATCGGGGAGGGCCGTCTCGATGGCCTCTACCCGCAACAGAACGTCGAGTTCGCTCAGGCGAGGGTTGTCAGGGGACGGCAGGCTGGCCACGGCGACGAGTGGCGTGGAGGGCAACACGGGCTCAAGGCCGTCGAATCGCAACGGGCGGACCCGGCGCCCATGGGCTGCGGCGCGCAGGTGGCCGAGATCGGCAGAGCTTGTGCGCGTGTCATCGAGGTGGAACACCGCGTCGGTATCGGCCTCCGGGCCTGACCACAGAGAGTGGGCGAGGTCGCTGCCTCCTCGGCCGATCTCGGCGAAAACCCTGTTCTCAGAGTCGACCTCGTCTGCCAGCGAGGCGGCCATCAGTGCCACCAAGTCCGCCAGCCGCGGGTCGAGTCGGTAGGTGGCCCATTCCGATGGGAGGGCACCGGGTTGGTTGAGGAGCCACTCCATCGCTGCCCCGTAGGAGTAGCACGCGTCAGCGAGCCCCTCGGCGTATGCAGCGATTCGCGGCCACTCCGCGCTCGTCAGGATGTCATCAGTGAAGTGCCCACGGCGCGCATCGATCTCGTTAGCCGCGTCGAACAGGTCTTCCGTGCTGAGGTCGGACAGGAGTTGAACGCCAGCGTGGGTGGCAAGAGCTAACGCATTCGCCACCGCGACGGCGGCCCTTTCGGTAGCTGATTCGCCAGGCGCAAGCGGAGTCAGCGAGGAGAGGCCGAGCGCTTCGGGATCGAACGCGGTGAGACGGGGGAGGTCAGCGAGGTCGTCGGAGACAACCGGACGCCCGGTGTCTCGGAGCCACCCCAGGATTTCAGATCGGTCGAACCGATCCGCTCCATGGAGGCGACCGCGCGACGTCGGGAACGGGTGGCTTCCCGAGCGATAGCGCCTGCGCCACATGCTAACGACGGGGCGTTGGACCCCGGCGAGGCGAGCGACATCAGCTGACGACAAGGCGTGCTCCATTCACCCTCCTCCCTTAACGCATTGGGGTCACTGTACGACGTTCCGTCAGTTGGGACATCAAACACGTGATAATGGGGGATATCAGAAGCACGTCAATCAATCGTCCCCCGCATCCTCACCATGGTGACTGAACACCCCGATCGGGGTGTTCAGCCAAAGGAGGAACACGATGCGAACCGCGCACACCACAACCGCCGCCCGTTTCGACGCTGAATCGGAGTCGCTGCACATCATCGATCTCCAGGTCCGGGAAGGCGTGGTGGTCCGCGAGGCAATGCGCTGGGGCACTGGCCGGCGCGGCGACCCGGTGGCCGTCGGCGACCTGCTTGACGCAGATCTGACTGCGTTCGTCGAGGAAGCGCTGGTCATCGGCGCCACCGCAATCACCGCGGCGGGAGGGGCCGTCGAGTCGGTCAACCTCGCCACGCTTGTCGACGAGCTTGGCGACCGGGCCGCCCGCTCCGCTGCCGAGGCCGCTGACAGCACGAAGGCAGTGGTCGAGCAGGCCAGCAAGACGGTGGTGGACGCCGCTTCTCATGCCCAGGACGCGATCGGCAAAGCTGGTACGGCCGCGCGTGACGCATTTACCCAAGAGGTGAACCTGGCTCGCACGCAACTGCAGGGCGAGATCACACGCCTGCTCGGCGGCGAATCTCCGGAACTTGCGAGTCGGCTGTCTGGAGTGCTCGACTCCTTCGGGAAGGACGTGCAAGCCAGGAGCACCGCACAGTTGGACGAGGTCATCGTGAAAGCAGCGAAGGCCTTCGATCCGTCCGACCCCGAATCGCCCATGGCAAAGCACCAGGCTGCGCTGCAAGCGCGACACGACGAGCTTGCAGCGGTGATCGGGGTGCACCACGAGGCGCTCGGACGCGAGGTCAGGGAACTCGCCGAGTCCATTCGCGTGCAGCACGCGGTGGCAGCCGCACAGGAGCAATTGGCATCAGTGACGACTCTCAAGGGCGCGACGTTCGAGGACGGAGCCGGCTCGGCCCTCGAACAGATCGCCACGTCTCTGGGCGAGGAGTTCGTGGTGACCGGCCGAACGGTCGGGAGCCTGCCCACATCGAAGAAGGGCGACGGGGTGTTGATTATCGGAGGCGGTGACGCGCGGATAGTCGTCGAGATGCACAACGGCGCCGGGCGGCGGGACTGGAACGGCTATCTCGTCGAGGCGGAGCGCAACCGGGATGCGGTCGCGTCGCTCGGGCTGGTCCCTGACCGCGCAGCCAATGTCGGCCAATCTCTTCGTGTGCTCGGACCACGCCGCCTCGTCCTTGCTTATGCGCCGGGCGACGATGACTCGCTCTTGCGCTCGGCCGTGGTGCTCCTTCGCCTGGCCGCGCTCACGGCCGCCCGCCGCGGTGGGGGCGAAGATCTTGCGCTAGTCCGGCAGCGCCTGACGGAAGCCGCTGAAAGCCTGACGAAGCTGGCCAGCATCCGCAGGAGTGCCGGATCAATCCTGCGCTCCGCAAAGGCGATCGACCTCGACGCCGACACCCTGGACACCACCTTGCAGCGTCTCCTGGCGCAAGCCGCGACGGCACTGGAGGGCCTCGGCTCGAGTGGCCACGCCGCCGGGGTGGCCGACCCCGGCGACGTCGCCTAGCCGCATTTGGATCACGGTTTGGTGGTGGCGGTGTCGCAGGCGTTCTCGGCGTTGGCGACGACCGCGGCAGGCACCTCGGCGGTGAACTGCTGCTGGGAGAAGACCGCGGAGTATGCCGTGTCCGGCGCCGTCATCCCTTCTGCGACAAGGACACTCGTGCCCGGGTCGAAGGTGAGCGTCTGGGCCACCCCCGGCCGGTGGGCCTCGTCGCGGAAGACGACGACGAGCGCGGGTTGGCCGTTGCGGGTCACCGTCGAGGTGGTCACGCCGGGGATGCCAGCGAGGACATCGATCGCAGCAGCGCGCAACGCCGGGTCGGCGTAACCCAGGCGCAGCAGGTCACCGAGCGCGACGAACACCGCTTCGTCGGCCGAGTTCGAGCCCTGGGCCGAGGCCCGCACGGATGCTTCGAGGGCGCTCGCGGTGGTCGGCAGGGCCGCGACGCTCGACGGTGAGAACTGGCCCGAGGAGCAGAACCTCCAGTCACGCGTCGTCGTCGCGCCCGCCGCGGCTGCCGAGCTCATCGACTCGGTGTCGTGCCGCCAGGTGATCCCGTCGGCGGAAGTCCAACTCTCGAGGACCCGGGTCTCTGTGCGCGCGAGATCGCCCGGCAGGTCACCGGCGGCCGCCTTGACGGGGTCCGGCGCGGACACCTGGAAACCGGTCTGGGTCGAGGTCGTCACGAGATGCGCGAACTGTCCGGCCGGGATCGCCGTCGCGGCCTGGGCCCGCGCGGTCCGGGCGAGGGACTCCAGGGCGGAGGCGGACGGCATACCTGAGGTGACGACGCTGGCGCCAGCGAAGCCGACGGCCAGCAACACGCTGGCTGCGACGAGGCGGCGGGCCGGGCAGAGCCGACGG